>OGOR01001788.1_pt1 | contig 10917 bp, 7 predicted proteins | sample 1552771 | NCBI WGS metagenome assembly OGOR01 (sample SAMEA2580124, study PRJEB22360) | human gut metagenome | biome: human gut; feature: human-associated habitat; material: faeces | place: Denmark | collected 2008/2010
TAGCCCGTCGTTTTATAGCCGTGTTCTATCCGGACTGTAAGATTTCTACTACTACTGTAATGGGAGAAGTGGATAAGATAGAATTCCGGGTAACCGGAAAACAAATTCTGGAACCGGGATGGCGTGTCGTGTTTGCCAAGGAAGTAAAAGACCCTACCGAAGAAAAAGAAGAAGAGGATGAAAATGTACTTCCTGCTTTTGTGAAGGGCGAAAGTGGTCCTCACATTCCGGACCTGAATGAAAAATGGACGCAGCCGCCCAGACCTTATACCGAAGCAACACTGCTTCGTGCTATGGAAACGGCCGGAAAACTGGTGGACAATGATGAACTTCGTGATGCCTTGAAAGAGAATGGCATCGGTCGTCCGTCTACCCGTGCGGCTATTATTGAAACGTTGTTTAAGCGAAATTATATCCGTAAGGAAAGAAAGAATCTGATTGCTACCTCGACAGGTGTGGAACTGGTGCAGATCATCCACGAAGAGTTGCTGAAATCGGCAGAACTGACCGGGATCTGGGAAAAGAAGTTGCGGGAGATTGAAAAGAAAACATACGATGCCCGCCAGTTTCTCGAAGAGCTGAAGCAGATGGTTTCGGAAATCGTGATGAGCGTACTTTCTGATAATACGAATCGACGTATTACTATTCAGGATGCAGTTGCTGCAAAAGCCGGAGAGAAAGAAAAGAAGGAATCTAAAAAGCGTGAACGAAAACCGAGTACACCGAAAGAAAAGAAACCAAAGGCGGAAAAAAAGACGAATGAAGTGAAAACCGATTCGTCCGGTTCTCCGGCTCCGATGGCTACGGCTGCTTCAACTCCTTCTGCAACAGGTGGGGGAGATGCGTTTGTTGGTCAACTCTGTCCGCTTTGTGGTAAAGGAACCATCATTAAAGGGAAGACTGCTTACGGATGTTCGGAATGGAGAAATGGATGTACTTTCCGAAAGAGTTTCTGATAGAAAAGAAGTGACCCTGCTATTGTTTTTCACTGATTTATTTTGTGTTTTCAATAAATTATTCATATGAGCCGCTTTATAAACTACTATAAGAAGATATTCTCACAAGAGTACATGGATCGCACTATTTCGGGTGGGATCAAATCACAACTCACCCTGCTACTCATTACCATCGCTACGGTGCTGGCTATCTTTTTTGTTATCGTGATGCTCTTTTCCATCCAACTGCATGGACACGAGGAATGGGGAGAAAAGCTCTGGGTGGTGTACAACAACTTTGTAGATCCCGGTAACCAGATAGAAGAGACTGCTTGGCCTAATAGGATGTTAGTGGGACTTATCAGTTTTTCGGGATCCATTTTGTTGGGTGGTGTGCTTATCTCTACCATCTCTAATATTATAGAGCGGCGTGTAGGGGTGGTATACACAGGGCGGATGACCTATCGTAATATAAAAAATCATTATGTGTTGATAGGATTCAATGAGTTGTCCATCAATATGATACGTGAACTGTATAACGAATGTCCTTCAGCACGCATCTTGCTGATGAGCGGTATAGAGGCGGCAACAGTGCGCCATCGTATACAGTCGGCCCTCCCCATCGAGATAGAGCGGCAAGTGCTTGTTTACTTTGGCAATATTGAGTCGATTGAAGAACTTCAGCGGTTGAACATAGCGAGTGCTATTGAGGTGTATGTGTTGGGAGATGAAGAACGTTACGGACGTGATGCTAAGAATATAGCTATTGTGCATTTGGTGAGTGCTCTGCGTGGTAAATGTTCCGGCGGCGAGATGATGCCTGTGTATGTGCAGTTCGACAGCATCCCTTCATATTCTAACATACAGAAAATGAATTTGCCGCCCGAAGTATTTAGTATAGAAGGCAAACCTAATATTTTCTTTCGCCCCTTTAACCTCCACGAAAATTTGGCCCGGCAGCTATGGAGCCTCTACGCAGCCGATTGTGAAAGGCGTTATGATCCGCTGGATTATCGCCCCATAAGCATAACGCAACAGCCTGATGGAAGTTGGAGTGCTACCAGTCAAGACTATGTGCATCTGGTTATCGTGGGATTCAACCGAGTGGGACGTTCGTTGCTACTCGAAGCACTACGTATCTGCCATTATGCCAATTATGATGACCGCCTGCCTGCGGATGAACGTATACGTACCCGCATCACTTTAGTGGATCGCGAGATGGAAGCACAGAAAGACTACTTCAAAGCTCAGTTTCCCTATATAGAGAGTCAAATAGATGATATTGAGGTGGAATATTGCCATGACGACATTTGCAGTACTGCTATGCGTACCCGCCTGCAGCAGTGGGCACAAAATAAACATTGTATGCTTACAGTGGCCATTTGTGTGCATGATCCAGATTTGAGTCTTTCATTAGGACTCAACTTACCGCATGAAGTTTATCAATATCAGTGTCGTGTGCTAATCCGTCAGGAGTTTAATAATGATTTGTCGTCGATGGTGGACGACGAGAAGGGACGCTATCGCTATGTCAAGGTGTTTGGTATGGTAGACAGGGGAATAAAGAAAAACATCTTGCAAGATAAATTGGCTTTGTATGTGAACTATTTATACGATTGTTGTTATGCTGATGAAAGTCTCAAACAAAAAGAGGTATTGAAGAAGATGTATGAATCCTACGGTAACCACTCTGCTGACTTTATTTTGATGAACCATCAGGCGCAGTTTCTGTGGAATAAACTAAGCGAGCCGTTGCGTTGGGCTAACCGCTATCAACTAGATGCCTACAGTGTATTTTGTCGCACACTGGGCTACGGCATCAGACGGAGTGACCGCTCACCGACACGCATATCCGAATCTATGTTCAATGAAGAACTGCCAGCTCAAGTTTTGTATTTGTTAGTGCGCATGGAGAAGTACCGATGGAATGCCGAGCGTACGGTGGCAGGCTGGAGACGTGCTAAGGTGAAGGATAAGGTATTTTTGCAACATCCTCTTATTATGCCTTTCAGCGAGCTACTGCAAAAGCATCCCGAGGAGCTAGAGAAGGACGCTGATGTTATTTATAATCTGCCCTACATACTGGCATTGGGAGGATATGAACTTTATAGATTGGACGATCAATAGATCTATTTAACATTTGTATATAACGACACAACATTTAGATACATGAAAAACGTAAAAGTCTTTATTGCTTCGTCGGCAGAACTCGATGAAGATAAATTGCAGATGGATCTCTACTTTTCGCAGAAGAATAAGGGATATAGGAAACGTGCCATCTGCTTCGAACAGCGTACCTGGCGTGATTTTCCCAGTTACCTTTCCGAGGAGCATCTGCAGAATAGATATGATGATTACATTCGCCAATGTGATATTGTGATTTTTCTTTTCCACACTCGTTTGGGGCAATATACGCTACGCGAACTGCAAGTTGCTTTTGAACAAGTGAAGGCGAGTGGTGGTAAACGTCCCAAAATTTACATTTATGCTAAACGCGACGAGCATGGCGCGGCACTACTGGAGAAACTAAAACAATACAGTGAGCAAGAATATGGGCACTTCTGTGATACTTATGCCGACTACAATGAGTTGTTTCATCACTTTGACTATCAGTTAACGCAACTGGAAAACGAAGGTTTCATACGTCCCGATCCTGTAGACTTGCCACGTACGAGACGTTTTGTACTGCTTTGTTTGCTGCCTGTGGTGATAGTGGCTCTTTTCTTGCTGGCCTATCAGTTGTGGCAACCTGTGACGTTTAGGGTCGAACTAAAAGAGAATATAGCTACCACGCTGCCCTTCCGGGGAGCTACGCTCACGCTGAAGTATGCCGATGTAGTGGAAACCCGTGAACTGGCTACGTTGCAAGAGATGGTGAAATTTGAAGGCATCAACCGCAAGCATGCTTGGCTCGACGACTTCACGCTAAGTTTCAAAGCTAAGGGCTATATGGCTGTAGATACTACACTAAGTTACACCCATGTTTGCTCTCTGAACATTTGTCGTAATAATGATGCCGGTCTGCTGAAAGGGATAGTGACTGATGAAGAGAGAAGACCCGTAGCCGATGCTCGTGTGCAGGTACTGGACTACTCTGCACAGACCGGGGCCGATGGTTCCTTCTTGATAGAGGTGCCGTTATCGCAGCAAGCCACTAGCTATCGTCTCACTGTGATGAAAGAAGGCTTCGAAATCTGGGATTACAATGGGGTAGCTCCGTCGCCTACCGAGCAGATGCGCATAGCCTTGCGCAAAAAATAGTATAACCTTCAAACAACAGTGTACTCTCATGAAAAAACTCCTGTTTACAGTTGCGATATGTGTAGCTACTTTTTCGGTTATATGTGCACAGAGCCAACGCGGCACTGTAGTGATACAAAATTCTGGCAAAAAAGCCTTGCCGCAAGTGAATATAGTGATAGAGGGGGCTACACCCACTACCAGTGATGCACGAGGTTGTTTTGAGGTGCAACTACCCAATCATATAGAGGGGCAACGGTTGCTTATACAACAGATAGCCTATCGTGACTGGGTGGTGGTTAATCAACACATGGTGAACCAATGGGTATATGCACCTACTAAAAACTATCGGGTAGATATGTGTGCTAAAGAGGAGTATACAGCTAGAGTAGAGCAATTCTACCAAATAGGTAAAACCAATGCGAAGGCTAAGTACGCTAGTGCCATGGCGCAACTCAAACAACTCAAAGAGGAAGGTAAAGTGAATAGCGACCATTATATGCAGCGTCGGAAAGAGATACAGGCGGCCCTGAACAATGCGCAAGAGATGTTAGACTGTTATGTCCCCTTGTTAGTAGCCATTAATACAGATTATTTGGAGCCTATAGAGAAACAGGCGCAGCAGTTAGTGACGCAGGGGAAACTCGATGAGGCTATCGGCTTATACGAAGGATTACAATTGGAAAAGAAGTTGGCGCATGACCTTGGTCTGAAGAAACAGTGGGATGAAGATATTGAAGACATGATACCCACCTTAGAACGATTTGCGCAAACATTGGTACTGCAAGGTGGTGAGGAGAGTTATCAGAGGGCGGGAAAGTTGTTTAAAATGATAGCCGACAGCAGCCCTACGCACATGAACCGTAATGCCGACTATGCGAACTTCGCTTATCATCAGAGAAACTTTACAGATGCCGAGATTTACTACAAGAAAGCCGTAGAGCACAGCAAAACACCTTACGATTTGGCTGATTGGTATACAAAACTAGGCCTTATATATGATGATGTGAACCGTTTGGACGAGAGCTTTGATTATTTTAACAAGGCGATACAGGTGCTCGATAAGCTACCAAAAAACATGTTGGCTACAGCCGAACTTGCCGTGAACCTCAATATCAATTTTTCGGTCCTGCTCCTTAAGATAGTGCGCAAGAGTGCGGATAACGAAAAAAAGAAGGGGTGCCAACTGGCACTTAATATGCTTAAGGAGGCTGTGAATATCCTATTAGCTTTAGGAACTACGCAGATGCAAGATTACGAATCGAAGCTTATGGTTTGTTATCAAAACATGGCTGTTTTCTATAGAATAATTGATGATAAGAAAGGGCTGGCACAAGTTCAATCGGGTATCGACAAACTCGATATGGTCAGTGCGGAAGCCGATACACAACTAGACTATTGGGTGTCGAAGGTAAATCATGCTCACTACAATCAAAAATATGCCGAGATGTTGGCTGCTTGCCAGAAAGCTGATGAAGTTGTAGAAAAATTGTATCGTAATAATCCCCGTCAGTATAAGATAGAGCGTATCACTGTCTATCAGTTGTTGGCTACCGCCTACTATGAGTTAGACCGGTATGTTGAGGCGGTGAACATTGACGAAGAGGGATTGGCTATTTTCAATACCCTCCCTGACGAGGAGAAAGATATGCAGCGTGAACTCTATTATAACTTATATTACAATCTTTATCAGTGCTACTATTATACCCAACAGCATAATGAAGCTTATGATGCTATCGAAAAAATCCATCCATATTTGAAGATTGAGGAGCCACAATATGCTGTAAGTATATGGTTCACAGCTCTCAATGCTGCTTACAATTTAGGACGTTATGAAATTATGAAATATGGCAAAGAAATCGTCGAAACCCTTAAGGTGTGTCAAGATAACGAGACTTTTTATTCGCAGGTCAATGCTTGTTATGCTTTATTGGGTGCACTCTTTTTCAATACTGGTCATGTGGACACAGCTCTTTATTTCTATGACCTTAGCGATAAGTGTGCTGCTCAGCACGGACATACGCGTATGTTAGCTTACAATAAACTTAATCGTCTGTCACTTAGTCTTATATGCCATCGGGCGCAGGAAGTTATTGCCGGTGCTCCGGCTATAGAAATCGAATTAAAGAAACGGCAAGCCGATAACGATAGTTTTGCACAGTTGAAGTATGTCCAAATGATGGCTCATATGATGCTGGGGCAATGGGATGAAGCTAAGCGCATCTCACAACTCATGAATCAGATGCCGGCGCAAGACGCTGCAGCCGGACGTGCCCGCTCGTTGTTGGCACAGGCAGTATTATGTATGCATACCAAGCAGGAGGCGAAAACCTATTTTGACCGTTTCGTGGCCGAAGCCGAGGATGTACGCAGGTATAGCCTCTTTAGGTATTATGAGTTGATGTCTGACTACTATTTTTTGTGTCTCTATTATGCTATACAGGACAAACAATATAAACAGGCTAATGATATAATCTCCAAACTGTCCGATGTCGTGAATGGTTTGACCGAGGAATCACCTGTTCGAGGTGTCTATATGCAAATACTGTTGCTGAACAAATGTGGAGACTTGGCTTACTTCACTCACCAATATCAGAAGACTCTTGATGCCTATGAAAATGCCATCTCTTCATTTTATGAATATCATGCAAATTCAAATGTGCAATGTTATACTTATATGTATGGTTGGGTGTCGTCATTATTATTGGATAATGATTTCTATAAAACAGAGCAAAATATGCGACAGATGAAAACAGCCCGTCAGGGATTCATTCAACAGGCTTTTATGCTAGCACTTTACGCTTTACATACTGATGACGAGGCGGGTAAGGAACTGGTGGCTCATCTCAAAACTCGTAAGTTGCCTGGAAGTGAAGAATGTTATGCTCCTGTTTTGTTGCTTTATGGTAAACAGATGAAAGACCATATAAATCAAGACTATCAACCTACACTTAATCTACTCATTCAATTGTTGTCATGAAAAAGTTTTTGTTGTTTGTTTTCTGTGGGTTATGTGGCTTTAATATCCATGCTCAAGTTACGCTCAGGGGAGTGGCTGTGAAAATGAATTCTGCTTTTACTCCTGTGGCAGGAGTAGAGGTTGTAGTGCAAGGTGGTGTGCCTACTCTCACTGATGGTGCAGGTGCCTTTATACTGAAACTACCTCACATGGAACCGGGTGATCTCTTGTTCGACATCCGTATTCATAAACAGGACATGGAGATAGTTAATCTCAAAGAAGTGGAGCAATGGGTGGCGAGTGAAGATATACTTTATAAAGTAGTGCTCTGTCCGAAGGGGTATATTGAACAGAGCAGACGGAAATTCTACAACATAGGTAAAAGTCATTATCAGCGAGAGTATGAACGTAAATTGCAGGAACTTCGTGTGACACGCGAGTTGCAGCAAGCAGATGCTACGGCTTTTGAACAAGAAATGGCACAACTCAATCAGGAGTATGACAAGCGTATGAAGTTGCTGGAATACTATGCCGATAAGTTTGCGCGTATTAACAAGGACGAACTATCAGCCATGGAACGGCAAGCTTTGGCGTTAGTGGAGAAGGGGGACATTGATGGTGCAATACATATCTATGAGACATCAGGTATTGTGGAGCAATTTAGTAACAAGGTGGCGCAACGTGATTCATTGCAACAGTCATTGCAAACTACTCGTAAGTTCATTAAACAGCAATTGGAATGGTACGAAAAAGAGGGAGGTAGTGTATCTCAAGAAAAAGCTATTCAGCTTAAACGGGTGTTACAACAGTTAGAGGAGAAGTACAAACAGAATGAATAGGTAGAAAATGCTTCCTGCGATGATAACTATCATGCATCGAAAAACAAAAAACTTCTTTCCCCATCGAATAAATTCTTTTTTTTCATTAAAATCATCTTTCTTGTAGGCAATAATCGTGTCATATTTGTTATTTATAAATAAGAGTATCAATTATTTAAAAAGAAAGAATATGAAGAAAAGATTAGTAGGAGTTGCATTGGTGTTGGCTACCGTCTCTTTGGGGAGTATACAGCCTGTGGAAGCATGCACGCGTGCAGTATACATAGGTCCTGAGCAGATGGTGATAACAGGGCGTACCATGGACTGGAAGGAAGATATCATGACGAATATCTATGTCTTTCCACGCGGTATCCAGCGTGCGGGACATAACAAGGATAAAACGGTAAACTGGACTGCCAAATACGGAAGTGTGATTGCCACAGGATATGATATTGGTACTTGCGACGGAATGAACGAGAAAGGATTGGTGGCGAGTCTGCTTTTCTTGCCGGAATCTGTTTATTCTCTTCCCGGTGATACTCGTCCGGCAATGGGAATCAGTATTTGGACACAGTATGTACTCGATAACTTTGCTACGGTACGCGAAGCCGTTGATGAACTGAAAAAAGAGACTTTCCGGATTGATGCTCCCCGTATGCCGAATGGGGGACCGGAATCTACCTTGCATTTGGCTATAACCGATGAAACTGGAAATACGGCTGTATTGGAATATCTGGATGGGAAATTAAGTATTCACGAAGGAAAAGAATACCGGGTGATGACAAATTCTCCTCGATATGAACAGCAGTTGGCCATTAATGATTACTGGAAAGAAATCGGTGGCTTACAGATGTTACCCGGAACCAATCGGGCAAGCGACCGTTTTGTACGGGCTTCATTCTACATTCATGCCATTCCCCAAATTGCGGATGCAAAGATTGCAGTTTCCAGCGTATTGAGTGTGATGCGTAATGTTTCCGTGCCATTTGGTATTAATACACCGGAGAAGCCTTATATATCTTCTACCCGTTGGCGTTCCGTATCCGATCAGAAGAATAAGGTATATTATTTCGAATCTACCCTGACTCCGAATTTGTTTTGGCTGGATTTGAAGAAAATTGATTTTAGTCCGAAAGCCGGCATTAAGAAACTGTCTCTGACAAAGGGCGAAATTTATGCAGGTGATGCAGTGAAGGATTTGAAAGACAGCCAATCATTTACCTTCCTTTTCGAGACTCCGGTCATGTAATTTGTCAGTGTGATAGATATATAAAAGAGTGGTGGACAAATGCTTGTAATCAAGCTTGTTCACCACTCTTTTATATGTATCGTTTATAACTTGATTGTTATTTATCCGCTTTATCGTCTGGCATATTCCTGATGAAACTCTATGACTGCCTCTATCCCTTTCCGGAAGATATCCAATGAGCAGTTCTCGTTCGGAGAATGGATCGCATTCGATTCGAGTCCAAATCCCATCAATACGGTTTTGATTCCCAATACCTGTTCGAAAGTAGAGATGATGGGAATACTTCCGCCACGGCGTACCGCCAACGGCTTTTTCCCGAAAGCGATCTCGAAACCTTTCTCTGCTGCCTGATAGGCAGGAAGTGAAATCGGGCACACATATCCTTGTCCCCCGTGCATGGGAGTCACTTTTACCTGTACTGTATCAGGCGCGATACTAAGAATATAATCTGCGAACATTTGCGAAATCTTATGGTGATCCTGATGCGGTACTAACCGGCAAGATACTTTAGCATAAGCCTTTGAAGGCAGTACGGTTTTAGAACCTTCTCCCGTATATCCGCCCCAAATGCCACATACGTCAAAAGACGGACGGCAACTGTTACGTTCCAATGTGCTATATCCTTTTTCTCCGAAAAGCTCTTTTACACCGATTGCTTCTTTGTATTTCTTTTCGTCAAAAGGAATATGGGCTATCATTTCCCGTTCGGTTTGCGGCACTTCTTCCACATCATCGTAGAATCCGGGAACAGTGATACGTCCGTCGGCATCCGTTACTTTGCTAATAATCTGGCAAAGCGCGTTGATCGGATTGGCTACCGCACCCCCGAAATGTCCGGAATGCAAGTCACGATTCGGTCCCGTCACTTCTATTTCCCAATAAGCCAGCCCGCGCAGACCAGTAGTCAATGAGGGCAGTTCAGCTCCTAGCATACTCGTATCCGACACCAGAATAACGTCTGCTTTCAGCAATTCTTTATGTTCTTCGCAGAAAGCTTCCAGACTGGGTGAACCTATTTCTTCTTCACCCTCGAAGATGAACTTCACATTATTCTTCAGTAATCCGTTTTTGACGAGATATTCAAATGCTTTCACCTGAATGAACGATTGTCCTTTGTCATCATCCGCTCCACGTGCCCAGATATGTCCGTCACGTATTTCCGGTTCAAACGGTTCGCTTTTCCAGAGTTCCAATGGTTCGGCCGGCATCACATCGTAATGAGCGTAGATTAATACAGTCTTTGCATCCGGGTTCACGATCTTTTGAGCGAAAACAACCGGATTGCCCTGTGAGGGCATTACCAATGCTTCGTCCACACCTGCTTCCAATAACAGCTGTGCCCAGCGTTCCGCACAAGCCAGCATATCGTCGTGGTGCTCCGGCAGAGCACTGATACTGGGAATGCGAATAAGGCTGAACAAGTCATCCATCATCTTTGGTTCGTGTGCCGCTATGTATTTCTGAATCTCGTTCATTAGAGTTGCGTCGTTTTATCCAGTAAGTAATAATCGAGTATGGTCATGGCAGCCATTGCTTCTACGATAGGTACGGCACGAGGTAATACACAAGCGTCATGACGTCCGCGTGCTTTCAGAGTGGTGTCGACGCCATCAATGTTGACAGTTTCCTGTTCCATCAGCAGCGTGGCAATCGGTTTGAACACTACACGGAAATAGATATCCTGACCATTACTCAATCCTCCCTGAATACCTCCGG
>OGOR01001800.1_pt1 | contig 10858 bp, 7 predicted proteins | sample 1552771 | NCBI WGS metagenome assembly OGOR01 (sample SAMEA2580124, study PRJEB22360) | human gut metagenome | biome: human gut; feature: human-associated habitat; material: faeces | place: Denmark | collected 2008/2010
CGCGAAACAGCATCTCTCTGTGGGTGAATCTGGAGGGGGCTTAGTAACTCTTAGGTGGGGGAAATCCGCGTTATGAAGAAAAATAGCAACCTGTCTGAGCGGAGTCTGCGACGGAGCGAGTTTTGCATTTTTCTTCATGCTTTTAGCGGATTTCCCCCACCTTAGAGTTACTTAGCCCCCGGAACTGAACCTGCAGAGAGATGCTGCTTCGCGCGTCCCCTCTTGCGCTGTGTACGCCCCACACCAACAAACTTCCCCCAAATACTTACAAAAACCTCTTGACTTTCAAAACAAACAGCGTTAAAATTGCTTTAGCTTTTTAAACAGCTAAACCTATAACGCATAAATTCAACGAAGGGAACCAGTAAAAACAGTCCCCCCTGTCCTCAGAGAACTGCAGTCCGGTGAAATGCAGTGACAGACCTGTTTCGAATATCATCCCCGAGGAGGAAAGCCGAACCCTTGAATACAGCCATCACAGATATTGTCGTATTCACAGTAAGCTTCCCCGGCCGCCCCCCGTTACAGGAGCCGCGTATATCGGTACGTTGCAGAATCGTACTTGTTTCAAAGGTGAAACAGGGTGGTTACGGAATATCATATGTCCGTCCCTGCGTGGGGCGGACTTTTTTTATGTTATAGGAAATTACTCCATAATATTCCTATAACATAAAAAAGCCCTTACACACGAGACATACTTTCTTTTCCAGGCTGTCGATCTGAAACCGAAACACTACTTCTGTTTTTCGCAGACAACAGAATTCACCACAGATGAAAAATGTAACTAATTACATATTATAACCATTACATTCCATCTGCCTTGAATCTGCTCCAAATTCCGAAAAACAGCAGCAAATTTTTTGAGAGGAGTAGAGAGCATGAAAATCTACAAAAAAATCATGAACGCACTGGCTGCAGTAGAAAAGATCGTCCTTGTGATCTCCACACTGCTGATCCTGGTGCTGACTGTGGGAAACGTATTTTCCCGTAAAGTCATCCACCGTTCCTGGTCCTTCACAGAAGAACTTGTAGTAGCGGTATTCGTACTCATCACCCTGCTGGCAGCCGCACTGGCCTGCCGCGAAGGAGAACTGGTCAGCCTGACACTGGTCACAGACCGCCTTCCAAAGAAACTGAAGAAACCATCCGTGATCCTGATCACAGTCCTGAGCATCATCTTCAGCGTCATCCTTTTCAAATACGGAATGGACAAGGTAATCACTCAGCTTCAGAATGGAAAAAGAACCTTCGTATTAAACTGGCCTGAATGGATCTTCTGGTCCTTCGTACCCATCGGTGCAGGATGCATGATCCTTCACTTCATTGAATTCTGTCTGGACTTCTGCTGCAAAACCGACAGTGCCAAAAATACCGACAACAGCACAAAAAGTAACATGAACACAATCACAACAGACAAAAAGGAGGCCAAATAAATGATCAGTGCAATCTTATTTATCTCCTTCTTCATATTCCTGATCCTGGGTGTACCCATCGGAATCTGCCTCGGACTTTCCTCCGTATGCGCAATCCTCTACTCCGGTACATCCCTGACGATCGTAGCAACCAACATGTACTCAGGAATCAGCAAATTCCTGCTCCTGGCAATCCCATTCTTCGTACTGTCAGGAAACATCATGGCAAAAGCCGGTATCTCCAAACGACTGATCAAATTCGTTGATACCTGCGTAGGCCACAAAAAAGGCGGTATCGCCATCGTATGTGTTATCGTAGCCTGCTTCTTCGGCGCCATCTCCGGTTCCGGCCCTGCAACTGTTGCAGCTCTTGGCGCCGTACTGATCCCTGCAATGGTAGAACAGGGCGGTTTCTCCGCACCATTCTCCACAGCACTGATGGCAACCTCAAGCTCCATCGCCATTGTCATCCCGCCAAGTATCGCCTTCGTTGTATATGCCTCCATCACAGGCACATCCATCGCAGATATGTTCATGGCAGGTATCGTACCAGGTCTTCTTATGGGCGTGGCACTGGTAATCGTAGTAATGCTGGAAGCAAAGAAACACAATATCAAACCATCCAGGGAAAAAGCCTCCGGCAAAGAACGCTGGGACGCTTTCAAAGATGCTTTCTGGGGATTCCTGATGCCGGTCATCATTCTGGGCGGTATCTACGGCGGTATCTTCACACCAACAGAAGCAGCAGCCGTATCCGTTGTATACGGACTCTTCGTAGGTATGGTCATCTACCGCGAAGTTTCCATCCGCGATATGTTTGACATTCTGGTAGACTCAGCAAAGACAACCGGCGGTATTATGCTCATCGTAGCAAGTGCCTCTCTGTTCTCCTTTGTATGTACCAAATTCGGTATTGCAGATGCAGCCTCCAATTTACTTGGAAGCATCGCACACAATCAGTTTACCTTCCTGCTGATCGTAAATATCATCTTCCTGATCGCAGGATGCTTCATCGATGCAAACTCCGCTATGTACATCTTCATCCCGATCATGCTTCCTGTATGTAAGGCTCTTGGATACGATATAGTAGCATTCGGTGTTATGGCAACTGTAAACCTTGCAATCGGACAGGTAACTCCTCCTGTAGGTGTAAACCTTTTCGTAGCAATCAGCATCAAGATCAAAAAAGGTCTGGAAGTTACTCTGCAGGAGATCTCAAGGGCAGTTGTGCCAATGATCGCAGCCTGCGTTGCAGTTCTTCTGATCGTTACATACATCCCGATCACCTCCACTTTCCTTCCGAAAGCTCTTGCAAAAGAAGGCTCCTACACAGGTGATCAGTCCTCCGCTTCCTCTGACACAGCTTCCAAGGACGCAGGAGACGGCAATAACTCCTTTGACACAATTGCAGATTACAGCGACCTTGACTGGCCGGAAATGACTTGGAACTTCGCATGCTCCACTACTGAGACAAGTACATGGGCTGATGGCGGACGTAAGTTCGGTGAACTGATGGAAAAAGCTACAGGCGGAAAGGTTAAAGTCAATATTTATGCAGCTGACCAGCTTACAAACGGCAACCAGTCCGAAGGTATTCAGGCTCTGATGAATGGGGACCCGGTTCAGATCTCCATGCACTCCAACCTGATCTACTCTGCATTTGATCCACGTTTCAACGTTGTTTCTCTTCCATTCGTCTATGATTCTTACGACGATGCAGATGCGAAATTCGATGGCGAAGCTGGTGAAAAACTGAAAGAAATCCTTGGCGAATACGGACTCCACTGCATGGGTATCGCAGAAAACGGTTTCCGCGAGATCACAAACAGCAAACATGAAATCAAATCTGTAGATGATATGAAGAACCTGAAGGTCCGTGTAGCAGGTTCCAACCTTCTGATGGAATGCTACAAGAGATGGGGTGCTGATGCCACAAACATGAACTGGTCTGAAACTTACACAGCACTTCAGCAGAACACAGTAGAAGGTCAGGAGAATCCGCTTCCCGCTATCGACGCTGCAAGTGTTCAGGAGGTTCAGCCTTACTGCTCTATGTGGGATGCAATTTATGACTGCCTGTTCTTCTGTATCAACGAAGACATCTACAACAGTCTCACACCACAACAGCAGGAAGTTGTTGACGAGGCAGGACAGAAAGCAGTTGAATATGAGCGTTACATCAACCGCTCCGGAGATGACGAGATCAAAGAACGCTGGGCAAGCCAGAACGGTGTAACAATCACAGAAAAAGAAGACATGGACATCGACTCCTTCAAAGAAGCAGTTGACGGTATCGATGACTGGTTTGTAAACGAACTGAAGAGCCAGGGCTATGACGATGCCCAGGATCTGGTTGATCTTTTCACAAAGGACTCCTTCAACACAGTGGAAGATTACAGTAATCTGGACTGGCCGGAAACAACCTGGAACTTCGCATGCTCCACTACTGAGACAAGTACCTGGGCTGACGGCGGACGTAAGTTCGGTGAACTGATGGAAAAAGCTACAGGCGGAAAGGTTAAAGTCAATATTTATGCAGCTGACCAGCTTACAAACGGCAACCAGTCCGAAGGTATTCAGGCTCTGATGAATGGGGACCCGGTTCAGATCTCCATGCACTCCAACCTGATCTACTCTGCATTTGATCCACGTTTCAACGTTGTTTCTCTTCCATTCGTCTATGATTCTTACGACGATGCAGATGCGAAATTCGATGGCGAAGCTGGTGAAAAACTGAAAGAAATCCTTGGCGAATACGGACTCCACTGCATGGGTATCGCAGAAAACGGTTTCCGCGAGATCACAAACAGCAAACATGAAATCAAATCTGTAGATGATATGAAGAACCTGAAGGTCCGTGTAGCAGGTTCCAACCTTCTGATGGAATGCTACAAGAGATGGGGTGCTGATGCCACAAACATGAACTGGTCTGAAACTTACACAGCACTTCAGCAGAACACTGTTGAAGGTGAGGAAAATCCACTTCCTGCTATTGACGCAGCAAGCGTTCAGGAGGTTCAGCCTTACTGTTCCATGTGGGATGCAATTTATGACTGTCTGTTCTTCTGCATCAATCAGGATATCTACGACGGCCTCACACCACAACAGCAGGTAGTTGTTGATGAATGCGGTCAGAAGGCAGTTGAATACGAACGTTACATCAACCGTTCCAGCGACAATGAGATTAAAGAACGCTGGGAATCCAAAAACGGCGTAACCTTCACAGAGAAAGCTGATATGGATATCGATTCTTTCAAGAAAGCTGTAGACGGCGTAGACGACTGGTTCGTAAATGAGCTGAAGAGCCAGGGCTACGAAGACGGCCAGGATCTGGTTGATCTGTTTACCAAATAATCCTTACGGTTACAAAACTCCATAAAAATAAATGAACAGGGTATGAAGTTTCATCAGATTACGATGAACTTCATACCCTGTTTTGTTTTTAATAATATAGAACGTAAAGTACTTGATATCTTCTATTTTTCACGTTATACTGAACAAGTATAATTGAACAGACCCGGATGCAAAGTTTCGACCCCTGCCCTCCAGTTTCACGAAAGGAGGGTGATGCCCGATGAACACAATGGAAGTCCTTACTTTATTGTTAGTAATTTTTACGGCATTGACTTACATAGATCAACATAAAAAGAAATAAGCATCCCACCGCCCAAAGTTGGATGCTTAATTTCTTTACTCATTAATTATACCGAGGGCAACCGGAACACGCTTCCGGTCATCTTCTAAGTAGATTATACAATGGGGCACTTGATTTTTCAAGTGCCCTTTTTTATAAAGTAAAGCAGACATTCGCAATCCGCTTCGCGACCTGCGTTCAAATCTCAGATTTTCAGATAGGATTTAATTTTCTCCTCATGCAGTTCTTCTCCAATCACGATCAGGACCTCCTGTCCTACATGAAGCGGTCGGATTGTAATTTCATTCTTCGTAGCATTTAATTCAATCCACTGCCGTCTATCGCACTCTGCCCATGCAGATAGTCCAGAACCGTCTTCGCTGTCACTGTCTACTCTCATAAATCCCTTCATCCGGAACACACGCCCGCATTCAGAATCAGACAGAATCTTCTCAGCTGCTTCCCGCAGCTCCTTCTCAGTCATCTTCACATTCATAAAGTACAGAGAAGTAAAGGCATCCTCTGCCTCAAACTCCGGTTTCCTGTAGCTTGCCATCACATATCCACAGGATGCGATTCTGTCAAAGTCCTCTTTCGACATCTCATCCCAATTCTTGTGGATAATATTAACTGTATCCACATCATCCATTTCACAGCAAAATCTCCTGCTGCAATGAACCTTCTCCAACGCCTGATTCACATGCTTAATCGTACCCTGGATTTCCTCGGGTGATGCGTCCTGGCTCTTGCTCATCACAATGCATCCGGCATCTGCCACCTCAGAAGCCAGAATGAAATCCGCCTCCTCTGACAGATCACGCTCCAGCTTAGAATCCACAATTGCAATCACATTCCCAATCTGATACCAACGATTTAACGGCTCCTCATGAAGAATATCAAAGAACTCATCCACATCAAAAATCCCAGACGGCTCCACGATCACACGATCATAACCGCACATACCCATAGCAATCAGTTTCGTCTTAAATCTCCTCCTGTGGCAGTCCTTATCACACCCTCCTGAGATCATCTCCAGCTCACAGTTCTCTCCCATCAGATCCTGAAGCAACATCATATCCACATTCACAGCCCCGTAATCATTCTCCAGAATTCCAATATTATTACCAGCATCCATCAGATACTGCGCATACTTCCTGATAAACGTCGTCTTCCCTGAACCAAGAAAACCAGTGATCAGATCTATCTTTACCATCGTATATCTCTCCCTTGCTGCTGCATAATTTTTCTTTTTTATTCTTAAACCGGAACTTCATCATCTGTGATCCACATACCTGTACGATCATAGCATTATAACGCAGAAAACGCAACGCCCGCAAAGAAAGACCACAATTATTCATGTTCTGAAATAATTGCAGTCTTTCTGATAGTTCCTTATGACAATTCCAGCTTACCAGTATAAAGCTGATAATAAGTTCCTTTTAACTTAATGAGGTCTTCATGGTCGCCTCTTTCAATGATCTTTCCATGATCCAGTACGATGATGGCATCGCTGTTTCTGATGGTTGAAAGTCGATGGGCGATCACAAATACAGTACGGCCTTTCATCAGGTTATCCATACCTTTTTGTACAATACTCTCTGTACGGGTATCAATACTTGAGGTTGCTTCATCCAGGATCAGTACAGGCGGATTGGCTACTGCTGCTCTTGCAATGGAGAGAAGCTGGCGCTGTCCCTGGGACAGTTCCTCACCGTCTCCGCTTAACATGGTATCATATCCTTTTGGAAGCATTTTGATAAACTGGTCTGCATGAGCCAGTCTTGCTGCCTCGTATACTTCCTCATCTGTAGCATCCAGTTTACCGTAGCGGATGTTTTCTTTAATAGTTCCTGTAAACAGGTGAGTATCCTGAAGTACGATTCCCAGAGAACGTCTCAGGTCATCCTTCTTAATCTTGGTAATGTTGATTCCATCGTAACGGATTTTACCTTCCTGAATATCATAGAAACGGTTGATCAGATTTGTGATCGTTGTCTTTCCTGCACCTGTGGAACCTACGAAAGCAAGTTTCTGTCCCGGCTTGGCGAAGAGGCTGATGTCTTTCAGAATAACTTTGTCCGGGTTATATCCGAATGTAACATCTTCGAATCGGACATCTCCTGTCAGTTCTGTATAAGTAACGGAACCATCTGCAGAATGTGGATGTTTCCATGCCCACATGCCCGTTCTCTCTTTGCATTCTGTGATATTGCCGTTGGCATCCTTTCTTGCATTAACAAGTTCTACGTAACCTTCATCCTCTTCCGGCTTCTCGTCAATGAGCCTGAAGATACGTTCTGCACCTGCAAGTGCCATAACAATGGCATTAAACTGCTGTGCCACCTGCATGAATGGCTGGGTAAAGCTCTTGGTGAACTGTAAATAGGAAGCTATAACACCGAGGGTGATGCCGCCCACACCTGTTACAGAGAGAAGTCCCCCAAGTACTGCTGTCAGTACGAACTGCAGGTTACCGATGTTACCGATCACAGGTCCCATCATGTTTCCGTATTTATTGGCGTTTGCAGAACTCTCGAAGAGTGCTTCGTTGAGTTTGTCGAATTCTTCTTTTGATTTATCTTCGTGGTTGAAAACTTTTACCACACGCTGACCATTCATTCGTTCTTCCACGAAACCGGTCACATCTGCCAGAGATACCTGCTGACGGATGAAATATTTGCCACTGTTGGAACCAATCTTACTGGTAACCTTCAGCATAATAAAAATAATCACAACTGCCAGAATTGTAAGCAGCGGACTTAACAATAACATGGAAATAAAGGTAACCACGATCGTAAACAGCGCCATCAGCGCCTGCGGGATCGCCTGGCTGATCATCTGTCGCAGGGTATCTGTATCGTTGGTATAGAGGCTCATGACAGATCCGTTTGTATTCTGGTCGAAATAGCGGATCGGAAGAGTCTGCATATGCTCGAACATATCATCACGGACACTTTTAAGCACACCCTGACCGATATAAACCATCATTCGGGTATAAATAAATGTGGCAATCACACCAAGTGCAAAAATACAGCCAAGGACTGCAAGTGCCTTATAGAGTTCTGCAAAGTTCGGATCTGTCTGTCCGATCAGCGGGATGATAAAGTCATCCAGCAGAAATTTCAGGGACAGGGATACTGCAATACTTGCTGCGGAACTGATAAAGATGCAGATAAATACGATGATAAACTGTATCTTATGGGTTCCTGTCATATATTTCAGAAGTCTTTTGGCAGTTTGGATGGTGTTCTGATCTAATTTTTTCTTCTTATTCATCGTCTCCGCCTCCTTTGACCTGTGATTCATATACTTCTCTGTAAATATCATTTGTCTTCAGCAGTTCTTCTGAAGTACCCACACCTGCGATCTTACCGTCATCCAGTACGATGATCTGATCTGCATCTTCAATAGAAGAAACTCGCTGTGCGATAATAATCTTTGTTGTGTTCGGGATCTCCTCGCGGAAAGCCTTACGTATCAGGGCATCTGTTCTTGTATCTACTGCACTGGTAGAGTCATCCAGGATCAGGATCTTCGGTTTCTTGAGAAGAGCCCTTGCAATACACAGACGCTGCTTCTGACCGCCGGATACGTTGTTACCGCCCTGAACGATCATTGTATCGTAACCATCCGGGAACTCACTGACGAATCCATCTGCCTGGGCCAGCTTACAGACCCTCCGAACTTCTTCCTCACTGGCATGTTCATCACCCCAGCGAATATTGTCATAGATGCTTCCTGAGAACAGCACATTTTTTTGAAGTACCATGGAAACCTGGTCACGAAGTACTTCCAGATTGTAGTTGCGTACATCCACGCCTCCCACCTGGACATTACCCTTTGTGACATCATAGAGTCTGGGGATCAGCTGCACCAGGGTAGACTTTGCACTTCCGGTTCCGCCGATGATACCTACTGTCTGACCGGATTTAATATGAAGATTTACATCCTTCAGGGAAAGATTTCCTCCCTCTCCTGCATAGCTGAAATCTACATGATTAAAGTCAATGGAACCATCTGCCACATTCTTTACTGCATCAGCTTTATCCTGCATCTCAGGAACTTCATCCAGAACCTCTACAATACGGTCTGTGGATGCTTCTGCTATCATGATCATAACAAACACGAAAGTTACCATGTTCAGGGACATGAGAATCTGAAGTGCGTAGACAATGATACTTGTCAGCTCACCGGTTTCCATGCCACCGAGAACAATACCTCTTCCGCCAATTGCAACAATGATAATGATTACAGTATACATGACAAACATCATAACCGGTGAGTTCCATGCAACGATTTTCTCTGCTTTAGTAAACAGATTATAAACATATCTGGAAATTCCATGGAATTTCTCAATCTCATAGTCCTCTCTTACGAAAGCCTTAACTACACGTGAGGCATTTACATTCTCCTGAACGGAATTGTTCAGGTTGTCATATTCATCAAAGACCTTGATGAAATGCGGATGTGCCTTTTTCGCAATAAAGATTAGTGTACCGCCAAGGACAGGAACAACTATCAGGAAAAGCACTGCGATCGGTTTGTTGATCGTCAGTGTCATAATCCATGACAGGATGATCATAAACGGTGCCCTGGCAAGAAGGCGAATACTCATCATGTATGCCTGCTGTACATTTGTGATATCAGTGGTCAGTCGTGTGACCAGACCTGATGTTGAAAAGTGGTCGATATTTTTAAAGGAAAAATCCTGCACCTTATAAAAAATATCGTGTCGTAAATTCTTCGCATATCCTGCTGCTGCAACTGCCGCCATATTTCCGGCCTGTACGCCGAAGAACAGGGAAAGCATTGCCATTGCAACAAGGATGACTCCACGCTGGATGATATAGCTCATATCTCCGTTTGCAATACCTACGTCGATAATCTTCGCCATCTCCAGAGGAATCAGAACTTCCATCAGTACTTCCAGGATTACAAGGACCGGAGCCAGTACAGACTGCTTCTTGTATTCCCGGACTGAACGTAAAAGTTTCTTATTCATCTTTGTCAATGTCCTCCTTATGTCTCGTTATTTCTGTTAAAAATCATTCCTGCTATCGCAGGATTTTTTCCGGTTTTCATACATCTGCCAGAGAACCTGTTTGCACAGTTCCACATCCTCCTTCGGAATTCCCCGTAGCATTTTGGCTTCGCCTTCTTCAATACTCTTTAAGATTGCAGGACGGATCTTCTCTGCTTTCTCTGTGGGAATGATCTGTTTCAGGCGTGCATCCTGTTTCGCACTCTCTCTGTAAATGTAACCGTTCTTCTCCATCAGCTTCAGGATCCCTGTCACTGTAGGTTTCCTGATCTGGAATTCCTCTTCAATATCTTTCTGATAGAGATCTCTGTGCATGGTTTCCAGAAGGATAAATTTCAGCACATGCTTCTGCATGGTCGTCAGATCGTCATTCTCCATCACCTCTGCCGGATTATGCCGTTTCATTGTATGGGATAAAATATGTATCAGCCTGCCTACATACATCTCATTCAGCTTCTGTTTCATTTCCTCGTCTATCTCGCCGCACCTCCTAAAATCAGTACACATACTATTGCAAAGCCATATAATAGTTAGGTTGCTATCCATTAGTTGCCTAACTATTATATGGCTTTAGTTTTTTTATGTCAATACTCGTTTTTATTTCTCCTTTTGAACTACTCAAAAATTGTTACTGTTCACTCCGTTCTCAGTAACACGCTTCGCAAACTTAATTTATGCTAATCGCATAAATTCGCGCGGTATATCTCGGGTTTTCTGTTGCCAAGCATCCGTAAGAAGCTGCCAGTGGCAGGTTCTGTAGGTGACCTTCGC
>OGOR01001805.1_pt1 | contig 10816 bp, 5 predicted proteins | sample 1552771 | NCBI WGS metagenome assembly OGOR01 (sample SAMEA2580124, study PRJEB22360) | human gut metagenome | biome: human gut; feature: human-associated habitat; material: faeces | place: Denmark | collected 2008/2010
ATGAAGTCGAGCTTTTGCAGGAACTCCAAGGTAGCCTGAATATTATTGTTCCAGTTTTCTTGGTAACCAGTCTGTGTAGCTTGCACCCAGGGGTTGAAAGCTGTACCACCTTCGTCTTGGTTGGTGGCCCATTTGCCATCTGAATACTGGATGGGACAGCTGATAGGGCTATAACCCATCAAAGTGTTCCACATGCCATAAGTACCGGCACCAGTATCATTGCTCTTCTCCAGCGAACCAGAGATACCAAACTTCATCAAAGTGGTCTTGGTGATGTCGATATCCAAGTTCATACGGTAGTTCCAACGGTGATAGTTGGCATTGGTGTTGTAATCCTTCAAGCTGCTGTCGGTGGCATACATACCTTGCTGGTTGATGTAGCTACCTGAGGCATAGTAGCGAGCGGTAGAGCCACCACCGGTCAAGCTGATTGATCCACGTTGGCTCCAAGAACCATCACGCAGCATCACGTCCATCCAGTCTACATTGGGATAAAGGTCGGGGTCGAGGTTCAAGCGGAACATCTCCAACTCTTGAGGGGTGTAGAGGGCTTCTTGGCTGCGAGCCAGACGAGCCTCATTGGCCATCGAAGCATATTGATAACCGTCTACGAAGTCGGGAAGTTTGGTGAAGGTGTTGTAGAAGCTCTCTACCTTGGCGTTGATCTTGATTTTACCGTCCTTACCGTGGCGGGTAGTGATCAATACTACACCATTGGCACCCTTACTACCATAGATAGCAGTTTCAGAGGCATCTTTCAATACAGAGAATGACTCTACGTCTTCTACGTTGATCTCGTCGAGGTTACGTTCGAAACCATCTACCAGCACCAGCGCCTTGGTATTGGCACCGAAGGTAGAGATACCACGAATCCAGAACTCAGAGGTACTACCCGGCTTACCGCTGGTCTGCTGGGCTTGGATACCCGGAACCACACCGGCCAAGGCGTTAGAAATGTTGGCCGAAGGTGCAGCTTGCAATTGGGCTACCTCAACAGTCGTGATGGCACCCGTCAGGTTGACTTTGGTTTTCGAACCGGTACCGGTAATGACTACTTCATTGAGTACATTGTTGTCGCTCTCGTTCATCTGCACCTTGAAGACACGTTGGTCTTTGATAGGGATTTCTATATTATCGTAACCGATATAAGAAAATACCAAAATCTGGTATTCGTTCACACCTTTGAAGGTGAACTTACCATTGGCATCGGTAATCACGCCCAATCCGGATTCATTCTTGATCATCACATTGGCACCAATCAATGGTTCGTTGGTTTTAGCGTCAGTCACAATACCCGAAACGGTAAAGTTCTGCGCCATGGCACTGATGCACATCGTCATCAGCAGCATATAGATAGTGAATACTCTTTTCATTGTAGCTATACTCGTTTTTTATTCGACATCATCTTGGGGAGAAATTTTGCGAATGTAGTGGTTGCCATTGTCACCCACATACATGCAGTTGCGTTTGTAATCATACACTAAACTCTGACAAGTATTGAATTGTGCTTCTGTACGCAAATCGCCATCACGATAACCAGTTGAGTTCTCGGCACGACCGGCATAAGTCTCTACACGACCTTCGGGAGTCAAGAAGCGGATACAGCCGTTGTTTGAATCGCAGAAGTAGAAATCGTACTCATCTTCCTGACCTTCGTATTTTTCGTTCTTGACAAAAATACCTTGTTGGGGTTTGTTCAACTTAGCGCCCTCACCTACACCATCTTGATAGCCATAGCCACCGCACACTACCAACGGCAGACTCAATTTCTTGGTCTCTTCATCATAATCCATGCGGTAGATCTGATGGGATTGGTTGTCGATGTAGTAGCAATACTTGCCAGTGGGATGCCAAAACATATAGCGGATACTCTTACCCAATACTCTCTCTGTAACTTTCTCGCCTTTTTCCAGGTCATAGTAGTTCAACTCACCGGTACGATACTGGGTAAAGTAAATGCGACCATTGGTGGGATGCACGGCCACACTGTTGATTTCGATAGTGGGACAAAGGTCTTGACGAACGGTGTAACCGGATTCACGAGTGAAAAGGTATAGACCCGGAGCCTGCTTATCTTTCTGGTCATCGCCTACAACCATATCTCCATTGAGGGTAAAGTCAATACAAGTAGGCTGTACCAAGTTGTGGGTAAACACACCTACATACTCATTTTTGAAATCCACCACACGGAAAGACTTGTAACCGGCTGCGATGTAGAGCATATCGGGGTTGTTGGGGTCGAACTTCATCCATACAAGATTTTCGAACGCTCCGCAATCCTCAAACGGACCAGGCTTGGTATCATACTTGGTATTGTTCTCGTAAGTAGTACCCAAGAAGGTAGATACCACCATGAGACTTCGGTACTTGAAGAGCCTTTCCCATTGTCCACTCTGGATTTCCTCACCAGTCTCACTATTGACAGCGACCTTCACCTCACCCGACCAAGCTTTCTTGGGGACAAGACAGAGCAGTGAGTTACTACGGCAGCTCAGTACACGGGCCTTTTGTCCACCGATGGTTACTTTCACAGCAGCGGTATCGTTACCGAAGTTTTCACCATATACGATAATACGCGTACCCATCCCCCCCGAGTCGGGCAAACAGTTGGTCACCTTGATGGCCTTATTGGCATCGAAAACCGGAGCATCTGGCAACTTGAAGTCTTCTACGCTTGAATCATCCTTGCACCCTACAGCGGTGCAAAGGCACAGAAAACCAAACATAAACAGCAATGAGAACCTTATCTTTCGAGTACGAAACATGAGCCTACGATTGCAGGATTGAAGTTTTTCATTCATAATTGATTTTTTTAAAGTTACAAAAATTATTAATTCTTAATAATGTTATCCCCTTCAACAATCTTTTTACGCCTATAAAAAACTAATGGCCTATTGAATTTGTCATCCTATTATATGTCTACCTATTGATTCTTGTTTGTGTACCGCAAAGTAACGCACTTTTTGCACGTAGTGTGCAAGAGAAATCCGCCACATAGTAGCAATTAAGCAACATCCTGTGCTATATTGCATACATTTATCTTTCTTTATAATACAAACTGAGGTTTATTCCCTTCATTTGTCAGGTTCTGGGGATTTTGACGACTCAGACTCCGGTACTTGACGGCTCATAATTCAAAATCACCCGTTAGCGAAATTAAATTAGCACATATTTAATCCTGCCAATGGGCGCTCTATTTTATATGCGTCAAGATATAAACCGGTATCTTTTTAATCGTTCTACCATGATAGAACGATTTTTTCCTCATAGTAAACTGATTTTGCTTTTCTATCTTTGCCACTTAATCTATATTATTACAAAATCGTATATTACAACCAGAGTTGCCGGCGAGTAGGACAACCATGCAAGCTCAATCCTATGTGAAAATTCATTAGCTGTTCGAGGTCGTAAACAGGGCGTTCATAGTCGCTGGGGAAAGGCAAATGATGAAATGTTTGAAAGTAAAGCAAACAGGCATCCCGCCACCAGACTGCATCACGTGCCTGAATCTTCAAGCGATGTTGCACTTCCTGAAAACGTTCGGAATCGATATACGGCTGCATACTATCCCACACTTTCTGAAAGTTTCTCACTTCTTTTACGCCACGGTCATACGCATAACACATTTCTGTCCAAAGCGTACGTCCATTCTTCATCTGATGGTTCCAGGAAACATGGTGAAACCAGAGAAGCATATTTTCCGGGCAAGTATCCACATTGTCCAGTCGCTCACACAGTGGGGAATGATATTGTCCGGTAGCATTACTTCCCGTACTGCTACGGTCGAAACCGATTCCTAAACTGTCAGCACGGTGATAATAGGAAGGCATCCAATCGGGACGGGCATTGGGAATATCGCACCAGGGTTCCGGTCCGTAATGATGTCCCCAAGCAAAAATATGATGCAAGCCGAGCGGCATCATGTAGTTTACCACTGCTTCTCTTGACTTCTGAAGAACTTGGGAATTGAGTAGAGAGAGTTGAGAGAATAGTTGTTCTTTCTCTTTTTGCGCAACTTCTCCTGTTAAAAGATTGGACTGTGTATCAACGACCGGAAGAAAAGTCTGCCTCAACCACTCTTCACCGATTTGTTCGGAAGAAAGTGAATGTTTCCACGCCAGACGGCCGAAAGCATACCAGTTGGCTTGGGCAAAAGGATGTCCGCACCAATTAGTGTCATCACCGATATTGGTGACACCGGCAATAGCAGTCAATGAATGAGGGAACAAAGAGCCGTCCGTCACACGGGCAATAGTAGAACCTTCACCCTGCATGTATGTATCGCTATCCAGACACTCTTTCCACATAGGAGCAAGAAAAGCAAGATGGTTAGAAAAGCCGAGATATTCCTGTGTTATCTGGAATTCGGGCATAACCGCTGTTTTCTTCATCGCTCCGAACAACGGACTGAATGGTTCGCGAGGTTGGAAATCAATCGGGCCGTTCTTTATCTGCACAATGACGTTATCCCGGAATTTTCCGTCCAAAGGTTCAAATTCAAGATAAGCTTGTTTGGCACGGTCGCTGTCGGTAGGCGAGTAAACGAAAGCGCGCCACATCACGATGCCGTGATAAGGTTTCAATACATCGGCAAGCATATTAGCTCCTTCGGCATGAGTACGCCCGTAGTCACACGGTCCGGGTTGTCCTTCGGAGTTTGCTTTCACCAAAAAGCCTCCGAAATCGGGTATCAGCGAATAGATATCTTTGGCTTTCTTCTTCCACCAGGCAATCACCTCTTTATCTAACGGATCGGAGGTGGATAAACCACCTAAAGCAGCCGGAGAAGAGAAGTTGATTGAAAGATATATTTTCAAGCCATAAGGACGGAAGATGTCTGCCAGAACCTTGACTTTCCGCAAATAATCATCAGATAATATCTTAGGACTTGCATTGACGTTGTTTATCACAGTAGCATTGATACCGATGGAAGCATTGGCACGTGCGTAGGCTTCATAGCGGTGAGAAACAACAGAAGGAAGTTCGTCCCATTTCCAAAGCGAATGTCCGGCGTAACCACGTTCGATTGTACCGTCCAGATTATCCCAATGATTCAAGATACGAATTCGGTAATCCGGTTTCTCGGAGACATTTAAAGACTTCAATGTTGATTCGGATAATTGTCCGGTAGCTTGCAGACGAAGCAGATGATAAGTTCCGTAAAGTATTCCTTGCTCACCGGAAGAGGTAATTGTCAGATGGTTGCCGTCTTTAGAAGCGCGGATGATATATCCGTCATTTCCTAATGCACGCAGTTCCTTATTTTTCTGTATTTCCAACGTTATGGGGATTCCTCCCTGCCAAAAGTTCTGTAATTCGGAAACGGCGATATTTAATGTAGGAGATTGTTTCTTATTCATTATTATTGCTTTTGCTCCCGTTGGATAACGAAGCCACAAAGCGCTCCCATCTTCTGCATAAACAGAAGAAAAACAGAATAAAAAAACTAATATCAATATAGATATAATCCTCATAAGTAAATGAATCAAATTATCAGTTAATGACTATTCATCCAGTCCTTCAATCGTGATGATTTTTCCATCAGCATCGTATTGCAGTTCACAGACTTTCAGGCTACGAAGCCAGGTTTTCCCTTCGGAAGGTACGCAATCGTGATGGAACAGATACCATTTACCTTTGAACTCAACAATAGCATGATGAGTAGTCCATCCCACTACCGGAGTCAGGATAACTCCCTGATAAGTAAATGGTCCATAAGGATTGTCACCTATCGCGTAACAAAGTAGATGGGTATCGCCTGTAGAATAAGAGAAATAATATTTCCCATTATATTTATGTACCCAAGAAGCTTCGAAGAAACGACGTTCTGTATCTCCTGCTGTCAGAGGTTTACCGTTTTCATCCAGAATGACTAACGGACGCGGTTCTTCCGCAAACTCCATCATATCATCACTCAAACGAACAACACGGGATGGTAAGGCTTCCTCCTCTCCTTCGGGTAAAATGGCTGATTCTAATGCTTTATTATTCCGGTAACGTTGAAGCTGTCCCCCCCACAGTCCGCCGAAATACATATAATAATTACCATCCCCATCATTCCAGACAGCCGGATCGATGCTGTAACTTCCTTTCATCGGGTTTGCTTCCGGAATAAAAGGTCCGTATGGTTTATCGCTCACAGCTACTCCGATACGGAATATGTCGTTTTGGTCTTTCAATGGAAAATACATATAATATTTACCGTCTTTAAAAGCAACATCACAGTCCCAAAGCTGACGGCCTGCCCAAGGAATATCTTCCGTAGAAAGTACAACCCCGTGGTCAGTAATCTCTCCATTCATTACATCATCCATAGAATACACATGGTAATCTTCCATATTGAAATGATCTCCGTTGTCATTTTCGGAAATACCGCTTTCCCAGTCATGAGAAGGATAAATGTAAAGCTTACCATCAAATACGTGTACGGCAGGATCGGCCATATAGTCGCCGGGCACTAAATATCTTTTTTCTGTTTTCATGGTTTTATTCTTTTTACAAAGTTATAGTTCTAAATTAGCTTTATAAATGGGTATTTAATGAGTTCAAATTTGCAGAGGTCGTGTACAACTCTATGCAGAGATCGTGTATAACCCTATGCAGAGGTCATGCAAATTTGAGTCCATTTCGTTAAATTATCATTTCTGCATTGCCTCATTGATAATCAAACTGACTACGGGTTTCGGCTGATAACTGCGGTCGAAAAGTAGCGGATAATCCGTACGCCCTCTCATCGGCCAGTCATTACGCCAAGTATCCAGATCGGTTACCCCCCAAAGGGTAACTCGTGTGATGATATCCTGATGTTTCAAAAACAGGCGGAAGAAATCATTCATCCGTTCGGTCCATGCTTTCGATACATCCTCCGGTAATCCATTGGGATAAGGATTCATATCCTTTTTATATTCGAACGAAGCGGAAACTTCTGCACCTATGTTTTGCTTCGGTGTGGGCAATACCGTCAGATCGAGTTCTGTAACCATCACTTTCACCCCTGCCTCTGCAAATGCAAGCATACTCTTTTCAAACTCGCCGACCTGCGGATAGTCCATACCGATGTGTCCCTGCATACCTACCGCATCAATACGGATGCCACGCTTTTTCAATGCTTTCACCAGTTTTACGACTCCTGCCCTCTTTCCGGGATTAGCCATAGAAAAGTCGTTGTAGTAAAGTTCTGCGTCCGGATCAGCCTCATGTGCATATTGGAAAGCCAACGGAATATACTCTTCTCCCAAAATCTCATAAAACTTGCTTTTGCGATAAGACCCGTCATCTTCTATCGCCTCATTCACTACATCCCAGCCTATGATACGGCCTTTATATCGTTTCACAATAGTAGTGATATGATCTTTCATCCGTTTCTTCAAAACTTCCGGAGAAACATTCTTTCCTTCCCCATCCACACAGAACCAAGGAGAAAGTTGTGAATGCCATATCAAAGTATGTCCCGTGATGACCATCCCGTTCTTCTCCCCAAAAGCAACAAATTCATCCGCTTGCGTGAAGTTATAACGATTTTCCTCCGGGTGCATCTCCTGACTCTTCATGCAATTCTCCGCTACAATAGCATTAAATTGTTCCTGAATTACGCGCACTCCTGCTTTATCCTGACCGGACGCTTGTCGTGTATTCACCGCTGTTCCTATCAGGAACTTACCCTTCAAAGCTTCTTTCAAAGTCTTTTTTTCTTGTGCAAAAGCTACCGAAGTACTAGTTATCAGGGCCACAACAGCCAACAAAAAAACTGCGGTTGTTCTTGTCGAAGTCTTCATATAGTCTATCTATTAGTTATAGTTATTAATCAATTGTTTTCCAGACGGCGTTTTGCCAGCTCGTCCTGAATATGCTCATTCAACTTCTTAGAAATAGGATAAAAAAACAAAGCAATTACTCCTACAAAGAAAGTGATGGCAGGAATCACGCTAGATGTCAAACGAATGCCGAAAATAGCGCTTTCCGTCTGCACTGTATTAGAAACAAAACCGAACGAATCGACAATTGCACCGCAAATAGCTCCCCCTATACCCAGTCCGGCTTTCAGGGCAAAGACTACACCTGCAAATACAAATCCTGTCGCACGACGATGGTTCACCCATTCGGAATGATCGGCAACATCTCCCATCATTGCCCAAAGCAATGGAATAGTAGGTGCGTATGCCAAACTCTTCAAACAGTTAATAATAAAAATCGTACCGATGTTTGTCGAATCTACCACAAAAAACAGGGCCGTAAAAAGAGCTGTCAATGTCAGGCAGATCAGAAATACATTTCGCTTGCCAAAGATATTGGAAAGAAATCCGGAAAGCAATATTACGCCCGCCAAAGTGATAACCTGACCAATCATATTGAACAAACTGAAACCTACAGCAAACACATTACTATGATCGGGTTGCGCAATCAGTCCGAAAGCATCAAGAAAGGTGTGCCACATTCCATAAGTTTCTCCTTCTACCCGTACTAATCCGAAGTTCTGCAAGAAATCAAAAAGGGCTGTTTTATCTACGAAGTAATTAAAGTAGTAAGACATACTGCTTCCCCACATAGCCAATGTCGTAAACAAAAAGAGGGTTAGGATAAACATCGCTTTCCATGGACGGCTGCTTACGATATCTTTGAAATCCTGTTTCACGGAAGTTTTCTGCCCCACGGGAGGCGTGATACGCTCTTTGGCGGAGAAAAATGTGATTACCAAAAGAACAACTCCGATGATGGCAAACAGGGTAATCGTCAGGAACCATCCACGTTGGTCATCGCCTTGCCCGAACTTGGAGACTAACGGCAAAGTAAGTCCCTGCACTATAAAAGTGGCGATTGTAGCAGTCACAAAACGGACGGATGAAATACTGGTGCGCTCCTTTATGTCACTTGTCATCACACCGCCCAAAGAAGCATACGGAGTATTATTGAAGGAGTAAATAGACATTAATAAGGTATAAGTGATACCTGCATAAATAATCTTCCCACGCTCACTCAAATCGGGTGTCGTAAATGCCAGAATGAAGAATACGGCAAAAGGAATAGCTGTCCACAACAACCAGGGGCGATATTTACCCCAGCGGGTGTTGGTCCTGTCGGACAAGATACCTACCACCGGGTCGACAAATGCATCGAAAATACGTGCGACCAACAATATCATACCTGCTGCTGTTGCTTTGATTCCAAAAACATCTGTATAGAAGAAGAGTTGGAACATCATCATCATCTGGAAAATCAGGTTCGCCGAACCATCACCCAAGCTATAACCGATTTTCTCGGCCATCGACACTTTTTGAGTCTGTGTTTTCATGGTACTACTATCTTTTTTAATTTATTTGACTCTTTGTTGAAAGACTGCCTGGGAAACACGTTGTCCCAACGTCTTTTTATCCAATGGATGAATATCATTCCATTCTCCTAAATCACCGTTTTTAATTAGAGTGACATTTTTATTTGTATTGGCTACTTCTGCCTGCACTTTCCGGAATTCCGCCCAGGCAGCACGTCCTCCTTTATCTTCAGGTGAGAGGAAATCCGCCAGTTCAATCACATAGAAAGGCATATCAGGTCGATTCCAACGCTGTCTCCAATCTGCAATCATCGCCGTCAACAAGTCTTTATATTCATTTCTGCGAGACACATTCGATTCACCCTGATACCAGATAACACCGGATACCGTATAATTCAATAAAGGAGCAATCATGGCGTTATAAAGTCCCACGGGTTTATAATGAAAAGCTGTCTGTCCCGGAGCAGCAGGCATGGGAGCACCAAGACGATATCTCCAGTTACCTTCGAGACTAATCTCCGATTCTCCTTTTTCCGGCTGACCTTTTCCGAAAAGTATCTTATAAGGCTTCTCCTTTACAAAGTGAGGGAAGCCGCCATAGCTGAAAAGGCGTATGGTTATCGTATTTTTTCCAGCTTTCAACAATCCGGCGGGAATGGTATAAATACGTGGTGGATATTGATAAGAAACTGTTCCCACAAACGTACCGTTCACATAGACGGAGTCTGCATCTACAATACATCCCAGACGGAGAGTTGCCTTTTCTCCCGCTTGTTGCCCGGACACTTGAAAATCTTTTCGGAACCAGTGGGAACCATTGATTGTATTCAATCCGTTAGTAGCCCAGCCGGAAGCAAACAAGTCAGTCGGTGTCCAATCACTGTCATCATAGTCGGCAGCATACCAAGGGGTGGCTTCATGCATTCCTTTATCTCCCTGATACAGTGTTACATTCCAGGCACGGCTTTTCTTGCTCTCTTCTTTTTTCATTGACTCTACCAAGTCATCTGATTCGTAGATACGTTTTTCGTTCAGATAATAAGGAAAAGGCTTCAAACCTTCCTCACTGATCCACGCTTCTACCGGTGAACCTCCGACACTAGAGTTTATGATTCCTACCGGAATTTTTGTTTTCTGAAAGTAATCTTTAGCAAAGAAATAAACCAAAGCAGAAAATGACATTACATTTTCAGGAGTCATAGCCTTCCAGGAGATTCCCGGAATATCTGTCTGCGGAGCATGAAAGTTATACAATAGAGGAGTTTTTATATAACGTAACATCGGATAATTACTGTCTGTAGATATTTCATCCCGAAAACGGTCTGTAACCCGTGAAACGGGTAATTCCATATTCGACTGACCGGAACATACCCAAACGTCCCCCACAAGAATATCCTTCAATTCTATATCATTAATAATCATCGTGTAAGGTCCACCAGCTTTCAATGCAGGTAAGGTTACTTTCCAGTTGCCTCGCGCATCAGCAACGGTCTTATATTTCTCTTTTTGGAAAGTGATACCAACAGTTTCATCAGGATCAGCCGTCCC
>OGOR01001807.1_pt1 | contig 10793 bp, 7 predicted proteins | sample 1552771 | NCBI WGS metagenome assembly OGOR01 (sample SAMEA2580124, study PRJEB22360) | human gut metagenome | biome: human gut; feature: human-associated habitat; material: faeces | place: Denmark | collected 2008/2010
GGTTCCATGATGGCAGACTTGAAAGGAGTACATTCCGGTATCAATATGATATTAAAGAGTAAGAACGAACCAGAACTTAGTCTTGACGATTTGCTGGTAATGCTTTTCGACGAAGTGGAATATGTGTGGCCTAAGTTGGGTTATCCTCCTTTGGTGACTCCTTTCAGCCAGTATGTGAAGAATGTTGCATTGATGAATCTTATGCAGTTGGTAAAAGGGGAGGAACGCTGGACAATGATAGATAATCATACCTGGGATATGATTTTGGGTAAGAGTGGGCGTCTTCCGGGTAAACTTGCTCCGGAGATTGTAGAACTGGCGAATTCTAAAGGATATGAGTTTGTCGATACTGATCCGCAGCTGAATTATCCGGATGCTTTGGATGAATACCGTAAGGAAATGGATGAGAATGGCTGGGAATATGGGGAAGATGATGAAGAGCTTTTCGAACTGGCCATGCACGATCGGCAGTATCGTGATTATAAGTCGGGTGTTGCCAAGAAACGTTTTGAGGATGATTTGCAACGCGCCAAGGATGCGGCTATGGCCAAGAGCGGCTATTCGGAAGAAGATATCAAGAAGTTGAAGCGTGCCAAGGCAGATCCTGTCATTGCTCCCGATAATGGGCAGGTACTTTGGGAGGTTTCTGTAGAGGGGCCATCTATTGCGCCCTTCATCGGACGCAAATATCAGCATGACGAAGTCTTCTGTTATCTTTCTACTCCGTGGGGGGAATATGAAAAGATTCTGACCGGATTTACCGGACGTGTGGTGGAGATATGTGCACAACAAGGTGCTAATGTGCGTAAAGGGGACGTAATCGGTTATATTCTACGGAGTGATATTTTTGCGTAAGCCTCTTATAGGAGTCAGGATCTAGGCTATCTGATAAAGAAGTCAGGCTGTAATCTTTTAATTAATAGATGCACAGAAAATCGATGGATAATCGGTGATCTGTGCATCTTTATTATGGTTATCTTAATGGAATTATTCTATGTGTATGTTACTATATCAGCACTTTATTCTCTAAAAGTTCTATGCGTTTGCACAATATCTCGATAAACCGGCTGTTTGCCTTGATTAGTTCACGGAGATCCTCTGCAGCTTCGATACGGACAGTGCTACAATCTTTAGCGACTCCGATATTTGTCCCGATTGTACCCGTATTATTGACATACACATTTCCATCTATTTTATTAAATAGCTCCAATGCAGACATATTTAGCACTTCTGCTATTTTGTTCAGCCTTGTTAATGTGAGGTCGGTTTCACCATACTCAATCTTACAATAGGCACTTGTTGACAGGTTCAACTTTTCTCCCATTTGTTCTTGAGTAAGATTCTTTTCCATACGAAGCATTTGCAGCCGATGTCCTACTATCTTTTTTAAATCCGTTTCCATGTATATTGTTGTTGGGAAGCAATTTTTTATTCGACAAATGTAACAATTTTAGCGGATATAACAAATGCTATTTTATACTTATTCGAGGGAACTGAAGAAAATAGAATGATACAAAGGTGTTGAATGAGAGAATAATACTTCATTTTATTGTACATACTGCAATATTCCCTCTTCTATTTTCCTTTCTCGTTGATATTTGGATAGTACTATGCGTTTAACGGATAGTTGTGGTAAATATTGTGTATACAATTGACCTTGATGTGTGCTTAACTTTGCAACCGGAGAAACACATAATGATTCTTAACACTTAAAAAACAAACATTGCATTAATAATAAAAGAAAAAACAAACATGAAAAAGATTTTACTATTGTTCTCAATCTGCTTAATTTCGATGTTAGGTTATGCACAAACTAATGAAGATGGAAAAGAAAGCGTTTACATTGATTATTTTTCCCGTCCTGGCAGTATCAGCAATATTTTAGCAGAAGCTTTGCGTAATAAAATTATTGAAGGTATTCAAGAAATGAATCGTGTCGTGTTGATTGACGTTGATTCTAATGAGGCATTGAAAGCCGAAGCCAGGCGGCGTCAGGAAACTTCTGCTATGGGAGATGTTGTCGCCAGAAGTGAGGCTATGACGACGTTGGGAGCTAAATATTTGATTCAGGGGAATATTACAAGTATGCAGGGCATTAAAAAAACGGACAGTAAAGGAAAGCCTTATTATAAAGGAAGTGTTTCTTACACATTAAAGATTGTGGATCCTTCTAACGGTACGCTCAAAGGTACCCAGGCCTTCTCTCATGAAGGGTTGACCGGAAGCATAGGAGATACTCCTGAAGAAGCAATCCTTAAAACATTGGATTATGCCAAAATAAGCATGGACGACTTTGTTAACGAGAATTTTAAGATACAAGGTACGATTGTACAAGTGGAAAGCACAAAGAAAGATAAGGCACAAACTGTATACGTTGATCTTGGAACAAAAAGAGGTATACAGAAAGGACAGAAGTTTACCGTTTACATAGAGATGGACATTGCCGGTGAATTGTCATTGAAAGAAGTCGGCCGCTTAAACGTGAAAGAAGTGTTGAGCGGGGCACGTTCTTTGTGTAGTGTCAGTAAAGGTGGGGAAGAGATAATGAGAGCCACCAAGGAAGAAAAGAAGTTGATTATCATTTCGAGGAAAGATACCTTTTTATCACTATAATGAATTTCAATTATCAACTTCTCTCCTAGCAAAAGAAAAATGAAACTACGAATACTACTTTTGGGTCTGCTGGCGACATATACTATTCATCTCACAGCGCAGGAGCTATACTCCAATGACCTGTTTTGCGTGAAAGCAGATGATAACTTAGCCGTTATCACAGCCTCCGGAATAGTAGAAAAGAAGAAAGATGTATATTCTATGGCATTGAAGTCGATTTTCAATGCTATCTTCTTGAATGGCATTGACGGAGTAGAAAACGGTCGGCCGCTGGTTGGGAAAGAAGACTCTTACTATATGAACCAGTTTTTCAGTTCACGCTATATGCTCTTTGTGAAAAACTATGAGACGGTCGGAGAACCGGTGCGGCAACCTTCCAGACTTTATAAGGGTACGGTTACGGCCCAAATTTTATTGGGTGCACTTAAAAAGGATTTGATACGGAACAAATTGATGACAAAGCCCGTGGAGGAGATGTCGATGGAAGAAACCCGGCAACAGGTTGCTCTGCCAACTATTATGGTGGTTCCTTATAAAAGTAATGACCGGAGTTCGTATGCCGGTATCCTGAAAAATGATTTTGATCTTCGCGTAGCGGTAAGTACGGTAAAAGAAGGATTCGTCAAACTTGGTGTGAAGACGGTAGCTGCCGAAGGAAAACAGGCAGGTACTCTGCGTGCTTCTGAATGGGAGAGTAAGAATGCTGATTCCAATGATAAACAGTTGTTGATGAATTCGGGAGCAGATGTATATGTGATTGTTGATTTGCGGAAAGACATATCGGCAGCTGCAGGCAGTAGAGTCTCGTTGATTATGACTGCTCGTGAGACTGCCACCGGAATTGATTTAGCCAGCCGGAAAAGCTGGACGAACCGCTTTAGGACAACAGATGTGGACAAACTATGTGCGTATGCGGCACAGGATGTTTTGGATGGTTTTCTGAAAGACATTTCAAAGGAGTTTGCCCGGAGAGTCCAACAGGGAAATACGATAGTTCTTCGGGTCAGTCTTGCTGATAACGCTGTCAACACGATGAACAGCCGGATAAACGGGAGCACTACTCTTTCAGCGTATATACGTAACTGGGTGAGGAAGAATGCCCAGGGAGGACGTTATCATATTCAAGGTGCTGTGGATGATAGTTTGATTTTTGATTCGGTTCAGATTCCGGCAAAAGATGGCGACGGTTTGCCGATGGACTGCATCACGTTTGCGGATAATCTGGTTAATTATCTGACTGACTCCGGAATAGATAGTGAACATAGAGTGGATGGCAGTACAATTTATTTGACTATTCAATAGATAAGTAGCGTATGAAACATTGGCTTTTATTTATCCTTGCGGTCTCATTGCTTTGTTTTCCATTATCCGGACAACAAACAGACCGTCCCGATTGGGTCAGACAGCATCCGGCAGATGGCCTGAGTTACAGTGGGATAGGGATGGCAAAAACTTCGGAAGAAGATTATCTGCAAAAGGCAAAGCAAAATGCTTTGTCCGATCTTGTTTCCGCGATTCAGGTAGAGGTAGCCACCCGTTCTTTGCTGAATACTTTGGAAGATGACGGGCATTTAAAACAAACATTTGTCGAGACTATTCGTATGGAAGCCAGGGCGGAAATAGAGAACTTCCGTTTGGTGGACTCCTGGCAGGGGGACAATGAGTATTGGGTTTACTATGAACTGAACAAGGATGACTATGAGGCTTTTATGGAAGCGCGTCGCCAGAAAGCAATTCGTAATGGTTTTGATTTCTGGTATAAGGGACACGTGACTTTGCAACAAGGGAATTTGATAACTGCCATAGAGTTATTTTCGAATGGAATGGATGCTATCCGTCCGGTTCTTAATCAGGAACTATTCTGTTCTTACGAAGGAAAAACGATCAATCTGGCGACTGAATTATATGCGGCTTTGGCAGGAGTATTCGATGGAATAACGATTGTGCTGAATCCGGCAACAGTTTCAGCTACGCCGTTTCAAGGTATAAGGGAGCCTATTGCTATAGGTGTTTACCGTAATGGAAATCCGTTGAGGAATATCCGGTTGAAAGCCGAGTTTGTTTCCGGGTCGGGAGATTTGTCTTCCATGTCTCCCACCGACGAATCGGGAGTTGCCGCTCTTTATGTGCGCAATATTACTTCTAAACAGGCACAGCAGGAAATTGGAATTTCATTAATTGATGATGTGTTCAGCTTGTTCCGGAAGGGAAGTTATGCAGCTTTATTCAAACAAATGCTTTCTTCTCTTCCCGGAGCAACGTTGACTATCAACACGGTGCAGACACAGACTTCTGCTTATGTTAGAAGTGCGCAGAGCGATATAGAGGCGGTGGAACGAACTGTGAAGAGTTTGCTGAACAATCATTTCTTTAACGTAGTTGCATCTCCTTCTGAAGCCGACATTATCGTTACATTGGATAATAAGTGTCGTAAAGGCAATACCGTTCCGGGTGAACTGTATAACTTCATCGAATTCTTTTCTACGTTGGGGATTAAAATAGAAAATAACCGGACGGGGCAAACCATGTTGAATTATTCTATTAATGATGAACGGACATTAGTACCTGAAAATAAGTCCGCTTCTCAAGGCAAGAATATGGCGGCGCGTGAATTGATAAAACGGCTGAACCGGGAGTTTGCACGTGAATTGAAGAAAATAACATTCGACAGAACCGGAAAGATTCCGGAAAGACAGAAGATGTTGCCGGATGTTCCTGTTCCGGTAGTCGGTCCTTCCGTACCGGAAAAAGAAGCTGATCCGGTTATATCTGTCCCTGTTGTGGTGCCGGAAGTTATTCCTGCTCCTTTGGTTCCGGTTAAGTCCGCCAAACCAGAGAATCAAAAGGCAATTCGGGTTGAATGGTTGGATGGTGTCTTTGTTGAATTTGACAAACTTGCAACTTTGGGAGACAAATCGAGGATACATCTTAAGATTGTGAATACAAATGCTGACGATTGCGAAGTGGACTTATATAGTGGAAATCTGACGGTTATAAACGAAAAAGGTGAAGAATCTCCGATTGTCAGTCTCAAACTGGGGTCTAAGTTCAATGACCGCAGAGTCACTGCGCTCATTGTGCCTGATCTGCCTACGGAGATGGTTATTGAGGTAAGTAAGTTGCAATCTGTGGCACTGCTGCAATTGAAGGATTTCAAAAATAATATAGTGAAGTTGAGAGGCTTGAAATGAATCATATATTAACATTAAAAAAGACTTGAAATGAAAAGAATTAATTTATTGGGAACAGCATTGCTAATCATTGCTGTTATGACAAGTTGCGGTAGTTCAAAACCTGTAACACAAACAGTGCAGCAACCGGCAGTGCAACAGGACGTAGAAATTAATGTTCCTTGTTCGGGACCGGAATTTCAAACGAACAAAGAGTATTTTAGAGCTAGTTCGATGGGACTTTCTACGGATATGTCTATTGCAAAGAAAAAAGCGATGACGGAGGCCCGGGCTGAAATTGCTACTGCTATCAATGCAAAAGTGAAATCGGTAACCGATAGTTATGTTTCCTCTTATCAGCAAGGTGAAAATGATGAAAGCAAAAGTCGTTATCAATCATTGACCCGTACGGTAGTGGAACAGGAATTGAGCGGTACGCGTGTAATTTGTGAAAAAACCATGAAGACTCCTGATGGTAAATACAAAGTATATGTCTCTCTTGAACTGGCAGGAGAGGAAATCATGAATGCTATGGCAAATCGTATTAAGAATGATGACAAATTGCGCATTGACTTTGAATATGAAAAGTTCAAAAAGATATTTGAAGAAGAAATGAGTAAAAACGCCCAATAAGCAGCTTGTTTAAAACATTGCGGATAGTAATGATCTCTTTAATAACTACCCAACTATTTGAAGATTGAATGATGAAGCTTAATTTGTCGGATATAAGATATAATTGGGTAGTTATTTTTATTATCCAGTTGCTTTTGTCTCCCGGTATTGATGTGTTTTCACAGGCAATGCCTGTTGATACAGTTTATAACCAATCTTATGACTGGAGACCGGGACAGCGGGAGACTTTGCCGGAATGGGTGTTTGCTTCTCAACGGAAAGGCCGGGTAATTGGTATATCTGATCCTTGTATGAAATCCGAAGCTGCAAGGATGCTTGCTTTGCAAAGAGCGGCTTATCTGTATTCATTGCAGCAAGGGGTACAATTGAGACTTCTCTCGGACGTTTTTTCCACCATGGAGACTGCCAGTAATACATACGAAGACCAAAGAAACAAAATGCTTGTACTGGGAGTGATCGAACATCCCGTTCAACATGTTTCCTACCGGATTGAGCATGAATATACTTCTATATTTGGAGAGAAATTTCTGGAGGTATCTTTTACTCCATCGAATGATAGTTGCGATTTTTCTTATCATTCCGTTAGTGAGTTGATGCTTTTGTTTACGAAAGAAAGGGTTGAGGAAGAAGAGGTGAAATTCAATTTATTGTTGGAATCGGATAGTTGTAGGGAGCAATCAGACCAGTCATGGTTTCAGCTTAAGGGAACACAGTCATTTCCTCAAATAATTTCATATATGAACGGAGTTGCAATTTGTTCTTCACAGGAAGGCTGTTGGTATGAAGATGCCGGTTTCGGAGGTCAGGACGGATTGGAGAAGATGGATATGAGGAATGCCTTTTGGAATGCCTATATGTCTTCTTTGGTGAAGGCGCTGTTGTTATATCCGTTTTCTGATGTAAATGTCAAGCAGGTGGACGATCGTTTCAATGGTGGCACTGATTCCGGTTGTGGTTTGTATCGGGAGAAGGTTGTCGCTGTCTTGTCCATTTCCCCCTTTATCAAAGATATACGGAATAATAAGCTGTATGTGGATTGGCAGATAACAGAACAACAAAATATAATAAGGAAATGAGGAAAAATAGGATACGAATACTATCTATGGTAGTTTTTTCATTGTGTTTGCCGTTTAGTCTTTTTGCGCAAATAGATAAAGACATGAAGGAGTTTGACGATTTTGTGAAGCAGCAGCAAAAAGAGTTTGATGATTTTGTGAGCGAACAGAATAAGGAATTTGCCGAATTTCTGAAAGAAACCTGGAAAGAGTATGACTTGCAGAAGCCGGTGGCACGTCCTCAAAGGCCGGAGCCTGTAAAACCGGTCAGCTTTGACCATAAGAAGCCGGCAACAAAACCGCAAGAGGTTAAAGTAGGGGAGGTGACACGACTCCCCATTCCGACAGTGACTCCAAGTGCGACATTTTCTCCTTCAAAGGGGAAAACACAGGTTCCGGTTGTACCGGGAGGTAAAGATGTGGCTGTAGAACCGGAAAAGGATTCTGCGGTGCTCCCTGAAATAAAACCGGAAGTGAAGCCTGAAGAAACCGTTCCGGCCAAACGCTCACTTTCCAGTGTAGAGTTTTCGTTCTACAGTAAAGATTGTGTTGTCAATGCTTCATTGAAGAACCGGCTCACTTTAAAAGGGATTGCAGAGAAAGATATTTCTGCCGGATGGGAGACGTTATCGCGTAGCAACTATCAGCCTTTGATAGACGACTGTCTGGCTTTTAAAAAGGATAATGCCCTGAATGACTATGGTTATCTGCTGTTGACGAGGAAAGTTGCTACTGAACTATGTGGAAGTACTCATTCCGATGAAATAGCTCTTATGCAAATGTTTCTCCTTTCTCAATCGGGATATAGGGTTAAGGTGGCGCGTATGGATAACCGCCTTACTTTATTCTATGCTTCGGGTAACATGATTTATGCTACCTGTTTTATTACTTTGAATGGAGTAAACTATTACAGGTTTGATACTACCCCGGATAAAACTAATTCTATTTACACTTACAACCGTGATTTCGCCAATGCGAAGAACCCGGTAAATATGAATATCACTGCTCCTCAACCCTTTTCAGGAACTTACGTGGAGAAAACGTTGCAAGCGAAAGCTTATCCATCCGTCAAAGTCTGCTCGAAAGTAAATTCGGGACTTATTTCCTTCTATAAGGATTATCCGCAATGTGACTTTTCTGTCTATGTGGGAGCTCCTGTCAGTCAGGAAGTACAACAGACGGTGCTTCCATCATTGCAAGCTGCCATACAAGGGAAAAAACAATCGGAAGCTGCTAATATACTGATTAATTTCGTGCAGACAGCTTTTGATTATAAGACAGATGGTGACCAGTTTGGTTATGAAAAGCCTTTCTTTGTGGATGAGCTGTTCTACTATCCTTATTCCGATTGCGAAGACCGTGCTGTGTTATACTCTTATTTGGTACGTACTCTTATGGGGCTTGATGTTGTATTGTTGGAATATCCCAATCACATGGCAACAGCGGTCTGTTTTGATGAAAACATTGACGGAGATTATATAACTGTAAGCGGAAAGAAGTACATTATTTGTGATCCTACTTATATTGGAGCTTCTATCGGGCTTGCCATGTCGCAATTTAAGAACGTGGCAGCCAAGGTGTTGAAATATTAATTTTATTATATTATGAAGAATATTAAAAAGTATTTGTGTGCCATTGTAATGATGGTTATTTCGATGACTGCATTTGCGCAGGAAGATGTTTTTAGCGGTGACTGGCTAGGAGCAAATAAAGAAGGCGATTTAAAGGTTGCGTTCACATTGAATTGTGATGGTAATTGGCAATTGAATCCTTATAATGAGAATGCCAGATGCAATGGATTTATGGAAGTGAATATGCTGGAACCCGGTGGAAGGGAATCTTTGATGGCAACTTATGAGTTTTACGTCGAGAGTATGAACGGGAATGAACTGACTCTTTCTTTTGTAGGTGGACGTCCGGAGGTTGATGCCGGGATTTCCGGTCAATGCAAAGTCGTTTATAAAGATGATAAGTTGTCGTTTTCCGGACTTGATAAAGGCGGAAAAGATGCTGCCTTTAATGGATTGACACTTGTAAAAAGCGGTAGTGGAGCTGATGCAATAGCTGATGCTGCGGCGGATGACGGAGTTCCTTTGGGAGTAAAGATATTGGCTGTTCTCCAACTGATTTTGTATATTGCCGTTGTTTTATTTATTGTGGGGCATATGTTTTTTGTATGGTATAAGGGCGCACGTTATAAAGAGGTTTTTACGGTAGAAGGAATGTTGAATAAACGCCTTGCAGCCGGAATGCCGGAGAAAATGACGGATGAAGAGATAACGGAGGCGTGGAAGCTGATGGATGAGGCATTTGCTACTTGGACGGTGATTGAAAAAACAGATGATGATGAATTCAGAAAGCCGACAAAGATGAAGCAAATTAAGAAATCTGTTCTTTTGATTGATCAGGTTATCGGTATGTGTCCTACTGACGCTGATGTCATAGAACGCTTAAACTCATTGACTGATGTGATTAATAGTGGTGAAGAACGTCATTTTGATGGTTCCAGGAAATTAATCTGGTTAGGTGTCATTGTGGGTATCTTGATGTATTGGATGATGGGAGTCGGTATGATGTTTTCTACTTTAATAGCTACCGGTTTGTATATTGTAGCAAGTAGGACACCTCAGTTCCTGATCGATAAGCGGGCACTGCGTGGTGGTGGAAACATTCATAATGGCATTTTTGCCGGAGTATTTGGTTTATTGGCAGGAGCGCAGACAGTGCGGACAATATACAAATTTAATGATGGTCATAAGGAATATTCTGATGATCATTCACAACACTGGATTGCTCTGGCGATTGGTCTCGTAGTTTTATTTATATTGGCTATGATGATGGCATTTTGGGCGCTTCTGAACTATTTACGTAATTATGTTCTATACTTTTAACGGATAAAACTAGTAAGTTTGTTAGTGGCAGAATTGTAAGTAGTCCATCTGTCTTTTTATTCGAGCATTTTGTATTGTCCATCGTAAGGAGGTGGATTTGCTAGTCGGTGGTTTGACCGATACGATGGCGGAGGATATGGAGGATGGAAGAGGTAGTGACGGATGCACAGGACATCGGCTTATAGTCGGTAGCCTGTGCATCTTTTTTTGTTTATGGCGGACTTTGACTCTCCCAAACTTGCAAAATCGTTGCAATCGTTTCACAGAACCTTTCATGTCTTGATTTTTGTTCTAAAAGTATGATTCGAATTGTTTTCTAACTTTTATATTTGTCATCAGAAACGAACGACAATGAAACATGGTATCTATATATTGGCTATTCTTATGGCTTTATTAAGCCTTCCAGAAAGTGGGTATGCTTCGATTCCATT
>OGOR01001809.1_pt1 | contig 10785 bp, 7 predicted proteins | sample 1552771 | NCBI WGS metagenome assembly OGOR01 (sample SAMEA2580124, study PRJEB22360) | human gut metagenome | biome: human gut; feature: human-associated habitat; material: faeces | place: Denmark | collected 2008/2010
TTTAGGAGGAGTGTTATGAACCGGATTTATAAAGTCATTTGGAGTCGGGTGAAAAAATGTTATGTGGTTGTTTCGGAATTTGCTAATAATCGTGGAAAAATCAGCGGAAGTGGTGGAACGAGTGCGCGTACTGTTTTATGTGCACTTGCATTGGCGGGAAGTATAGCACTGCCATTGAACACTGTTTATGCAGTAATTCCTGAAGGGACAGGATCAGGTATGTAATTGGGAAATGGAACTGAGACAGGATCTGATCCTAATAATGTGGCAATAGGCGGTTATGCTAAGGCTTTAGGTACAGTTGCTTTAGCGATAGGTGCTCATAGCAATTCTTCGGCTCAATATTCGACTGCTCTTGGTGGAGGCTCAAATGCTACGGCTCAAAATGCTACTGCTATTGGTGGCGTAGCATATGCATCAGCTAAAAATGCAGTTGCTGTAGGTGCAAATGCTAAAGCTTCTGGAGAATATGCTGCTGCTATTGGTGGAGACGCAAAAGCGGATAAGACTCATGCTATTGCTATTGGTAGCGTTGCTCATGCTCAAGAAGAATCTTCTTTGGCGATGGGAAGTTTAGCGAAAGCTACAAATACCTATGCTTATGCAATTGGTGGTAATGCGCAGGCAAAGGGAAGATGGTCTATTGCTATGGGAACAAATGCGGTGGCTGAAGATGATGCTAGTGTGGCGATTGGAACATGGTCAAATGCTACGAGTGGGCAGTCTGCAGCTGTTGGCTATCAAGCCAAAGCAAAAGCTTTAGGAGCAACGGCACTTGGTAGACTCACGAATGTTACTGCAGTAGATGGCACTGCCATAGGGTCTTCGACTTCTGTTACTGGATTAAATGGTACTGCGATAGGTAATAAGGCTAACGTAACAGTAAAGAATGGTGTAGCTATCGGTAATGAAGCAAATGCAAAGAATGAAAATGCTGTAGCTATCGGTTCTGGATCTGAAACTGCAGCAGCAGTTGGTACTACGTCTGAAACGGTCAATGGAGAAGTACATAATTTTGCAGGCATTAATCCTACTTCTACAGTGAGTGTTGGCAAGACAGGTGTAGAGCGTACCATTACTAACGTAGCAGCTGGGCGTCTTTCTGCTACATCTACCGATGCTATAAATGGTAGTCAATTATATGCGGTGAATACTGAAGTGAATAAAGGCGTAGTGTATGCAGGAGATGTAAAGGTTGCAGGAGCTACGGATAATAAATTTACTCAAAGACTAGGTGCACAAACTAATGTTGTTGGCGGGGTAACAGATGTATCTAAATTGAGCGATAACAATATTGGTGTAGTATCTGATGGAATAAATACGCTGAATGTTAAATTGGCTAAAGAACTTAACAATCTGACTAGTGTAACAACTGGTAATACGGTTATGAATACTGACGGTGTGACTATTACCGGAGGTCCAAAAATCGTAAAAGATGGTATTAATGCGGGGAACAAACAGATTACAGGCGTTGCTAGCGGTGGAGATGTAATTACAAATGGTGCTAATATCGGAGATATTAACCGTATCGTTGATGCAAAGGATAAATACGTGACCGGCGGTACCGCAACTTATCAAGCTAATGGTGATGGCATTGCAAATCTAACTGGTACAAATGGTTTGATTGCTAATGTGACAGGCCTTAAAAATAACTTTGTTACAAGTGGTAGTGTATCCAATGATGGTAAAATGTTGACATTGGAACGTAACGATACAGGTAAAGTCAATGTCGATTTGAGTAATGTATTTACCGAAGTGGGAAAAGGGGACTATCGTTTGGTAGCAAACCCTGATCCAAATAGCCAAGGTAAATATAAAGTTGACAGTGATGGCAACATGGTATTGACTGTAGCTAATGATAAAGGCGATAAAAAACAAGTTACATTGACAGATATCGCATCCAAAGTACAACAAGATACGAATACAACGAATATCACAAATATCAATACTACTATTGCAAAAGGATTGAACTTCGCTGGTGATACTGGTACAGATATTAATAAGCAATTGGGTGATAAGTTATCTATTAAGGGTGGTGCTTCTGCGGACTTGACAGATAATAATATTGGTGTAGAATCTGATGGCACTCAACTAAATGTTAAACTTAAAAAAGATATTAACTTAGGGCCTGATGGTAGCTTGGCTATTAATGGGAAGACTTATGTCAATAAAGATGGTTTGAATGCGGGTGGTCAAAAAATTACTAATGTAGCAGCAGGTACTGCTGGAACTGATGCTGTCAATGTGGATCAATTAAATGCCGCCATTGGTGGTACAGCCAAAGCAACAACTGTAAAAGCTAAAGATGCTAACGTAACCGTTACAGAAGGAGTTAACGCTGCTGGCGGTAAAGAATATACAGTTGGATTAGGCGATAAGGTTACTCTCGGTTCAGATGCTGATAAACAAGTCGTTGTAGATGGTACTACTGGTACGATTACAGCTGGAAATAAGGTTACAATTCATGGTACAACAGGTGATATTAAGGCGGGAATAGTTAAAATAACTGGCGCCGGTACGGTAAATGAATTGACTAACCGTATATGGGATATCGATAATCCTACAGTTGTACATGGTCAAGCAGCAACAGAAGACCAATTAAAATATGTTAGTGACGGTGTAAAAAATAATAAAAATGATATTACAAATATCAATAAAACCATTGTAAAAGGCTTAAACTTCAAAGGCGATGATACAACTGTTATCAATAAACAATTAGGTGAACAGTTAGATATCAAAGGTGGTGCCGATACTAATAAATTGTCTGATGACAATATTGGTGTAGTATCTGCAAATGGTGTGCTTAATGTTAAATTAGCAAAAGAATTGAAAAATCTGACTAGTGTAACTACCGGCGATACCGTTATGAATACGGATGGCTTGACTATAAATGGTGGTCCTAAGATTCTTAAGAACGGCATCGATGCAGGCAATAAGAAGATTACTAATGTAGCGGCTGGTACTGATAATACGGATGCAGTAAATGTTGGTCAACTGAAAGACGCTATTGCAGCAGGTAAGACTATTCTTAAAGATGGTAAAAATACAACTGTTGAAGGTGATGGCTCAGCTGCTAATCCTTACAAAGTTAATGTAAATGATGATCTAGTCCTTGGTAAGAAAGGTATTGATGGCAAAGACGGTTCCATCGGAGTTAACGGTAAAGATGGTTCAACTGTTGTTATCAATGGTAAAGATGGATCTATTGGTTTGAATGGCAAGGATGGTAATAACGCTATTTCTATCAAGGGGGGCGAGGGAAAATCTGGTATTGATGGCAAAAATATTACTCGCTTAGTAATCGAAGAAAAGAATGGCGACAAGCATGATGTTGCAACTTTAGATGACGGTATGAAGTATGGCGGTGATACAGGCGCTGTTATCAAGAAGAAACTTAACGAACAAGTGAATGTAGTCGGTGGTATTACCGATGTAAGTAAATTGACTACTGATGACAATATCGGTGTTATATCCGATGGTGATAGCAACTTAAAAGTTCGTCTAGCTAAGGACTTGAAAGGTTTGAACAGCGTAACTACCGGTGATACTGTTATGAATACTGATGGATTGACTATTAATGGTGGTCCCAAGATTGTTAAGACTGGTATCGATGCGGGTGGAAAGAAGATTACTAATGTCGCTGACGGTACTGATGTTACAGATGCAGTAAATGTGAGTCAATTGAGTAAAGCGGTAGCTGGTGCTACAACAAAACTAGAGAATGGTAAAAATACAACAGTAACTTCCATAACTAATAATGATGGATCTAAGACTTATAAAGTAAACCTCAATGATGATATTACTCTTGGAACAGATCCTAATAAGCAAATTTCTATTAAGGGTTCTGAAGGAACAATACAAGCAGGTAAAGTAACTGTTAATGGCACAGCTGGTACAGTGAATAATTTGACTAATAAGACCTGGGACCCTGCTAACATAACTAGTGGTCAAGCGGCAACAGAAGACCAATTGAAGGCTGTAGCTAATGGGGCAGGTAAATACTCTTCCGTATCGGAAGGTAACAATATTAGCGTAATTAAAGGGACAAATGCAATTGGTGGTGTAGACTATAAAGTATCTGTAATCGATACACCGACATTTAAATCTGTAACAACTGGTAATACCATAATGAACAATAATGGCTTGACAATTAAGAATGGTCCTAGCATCACAGAAACTGGTATCAATGCAGGTAATAAGAAAATCACCAATGTTGCAGCAGGTACGTCTGATTCGGATGCCGTTAATGTAAGTCAATTAAAAGAAATCGGTGGAAATATCAAGAATATTGATAGTCGTATGAATAGGGTTGGTGCAGGGGCAGCCGCATTGGCAGCACTTCACCCTCTAGATTTCGATCCTGATGATAAATGGGATATCGCTGCAGGCTATGGTAACTACAAAGATGCTCATGCAGCTTCAATCGGTGCATTCTATCGTCCAAATGAGGATACTCTATTTAGTGTAGGTGGTTCCTTCGGCGGCGGTGAAAATATGTTGAACGCTGGTGTTAGCATGAAAATCGGTCAAGGCAATCATGTGTCTACTTCTAGAGTAGCAATGGCGAAAGAAATCAAAGATCTTCGTGCTGAGCTTGAAAATGTGAAGGGCATACTCATGAAGGTTTCTGAGGGGAAACAGCTCAACTCCTTGGATTTGGATAAGATGCAACTTTTCCCAGATATACCTGAAAACCATTGGGCATACGACTATGTGGCGACATTAGCAGGTAATGGTATTATTGTGGGTTATCCAGACGGTAAATTTGGTGGAGATCGTATGATGACTCGTTATGAAATGGCTGCATTAATTTACAGGGCTATTCAAAACGGTGCTGTCGCCGATGATCAAATGGTTAGAGCACTTAAAGAATTCCAACCAGAACTTGAACGTATCAGAGTAGATACTATTTCTAAACATAAAGATGGTACGCCTGATATTCAACGTGTTCGCGTTATTAAAGGTCGCGGTTAATAGAATCGAAAGATTTTCATATGAGAAAAAATCTGTTTTATTGTGATTGGATGTCCAATGATAGGGCGTAAATATATCATTTATAACGTATATTTTTAAAAGTGTTTTAAAAAGATTTTGAGTTATGTCTCCTTATATGTATAATACTATTATTAAGGAGACATAATTTATTTTTGCTATCCGTCAAATATTACAATTTTATCTTATGAGTATTCTTTGGCATCAATCATTTTATGGTTGGTGTCATTCTTTTTGATTAAAAATAGAATACGTAATATAAATCTATCAATATGGCGTAGTTGATAACTTATTTGTCTCAATAGTTTTATCTTGTTATTAGTTTCTTCTGTGTATATATTATGGCACTCCATATGAGATCCTCTTTATAGATATTATAATTTCATATAATATTTATGTAATTATATTGCAAATAAATACATATAGGTGTATAATTACTTTCACAAAGTGAATTAATATTCGTAGTTTGTGAATAAAAATATAGATATGAGGGAAAGACCATGAAAGAATTTAGACAATTAACAGTTGCAGACACAGCAGAATATCATAAGGTATTAATCGATGGTTACGCAGCTATAAAAGACTATCCCATTAGCTTCGACGCTATTGATTTTACGGAAGAGGAATCTAAGGAATGGATTGAAAATTATCCTGTATACGGCTTGTATATTGATGGGCAATTAGTTAGCTCTATCACGTTTTGCATGCCTTGGGTGAAATACTCAACGCCGGATAAATATCCGCATATTGCTCATTTTGTAACGGCACCAGCTTTCAAAGGCAAAGGATATGCACGGGAAGTCTTGGGCTATGCAGAGGAGCTTTTAAAAGAACAGTTTAAAACACATATTGTTACATTAGGAACGGCTAAGGAGCATCCGTGGTTGCCTAAAATGTATGAATCCTTTGGGTTTACGGCGTATGATAAGGTTCATTTTAGAGGAAAACAGCATACAACTATATTATTCAAGAAAGAATTAAATTAATTAAGAAAGCGTTATATTAATTACGTAAATTACCTTGTACTCTATTTGAGTGTTTTATGCTCTGATCGCAGATCAGGGACATTCACTAAATTTAGATACAAGGTATTTTTTTGTGTAAGATTATGACTATTCAGTATATAATATATACATATAACGTATCTTTATGGTTATATGTGTTATGGATGATTTGTAGAAAGGATGTGTCCATATGTTGATTTTGTCTGGTATTTTAGTGATGGTCATCGGTCTGATGCTGCGCTTTAATGCCTTGTTAGTTGTCGTAGCCGCAGGCTTTGTAACGGGCCTGGCAGGTGGTCTCAGTATTAACGATATCGTTGGTGCTATTGGAGAGGCCTTTGTTAAAAATCGTTATATGTCATTATTTATTTTGATTTTACCTGTTATCGGTCTTATGGAACGTCACGGCTTGCGTGAACGGGCAGAAATTTTGATTGGCAAGATCAACGCTGCTACGGCAGGTCGTATCTTTATGATTTATTTATTTGTGCGCCAAGTAACAGTAGCTTTTGGTATTAACATGTCTGGTATGGTTGCCATGGTTCGTCCATTAATCGCTCCCATGAGTGAAGCTGCGGTAGCTCAAGGTCGTCCAGTATCTCAACGTACACTTGATAAGGTGCGTGGTGTAGCTGCTTCTGCAGATAATATAGGTAACTTCTTTGGTCAAAACTTATTCCTTGCTGCTGGTGGGTTATTACTCATCAAAGGCGTTATGGAACAATTAGGTTATTCTGTAGAGTTAACAGATATGGTATTGTACGGATTGCCAACTGCTATTTGTGCATATATTGTTAACTTCATTCGCTTTATTATCTTTGATAAAACAATTCAAGCCTCTGTAGCTCGTGACGAAGCGGATATGAAAGCTGGTAAATTAGTACCTAATGAGTTAAATATTCTTGTTACACCAGAAGAATTTAAGAAGGAGGCTGAATAATATGTTAGAAATACTCTATAAAATGCAGCCCTTAGATTATGTATATCTTCTCGTAGGAATTATTCTATTTATCTTTGCTATTCAATCATTTTTAGATAAAGAACATAAATATCGCATTGGTACAGGCTTATTTTGGCTCTTATATAGCATATCCTTTATCTTTGGTTCTTATCTCTCCAAGGAAATTAATGGCTGGCTTGTAATTGCTATGGCAGCTATCGTATTAGTAAAACAACTCGGCAAAGGCCATTACTTTGAATCTCCTATCGAATTCAAAAAAGGCGAAGCTGTTCGTATTGGTAATGTTATCTTCGTACCAGCGTTACTTGTTGGTATTATTACATTCTTCATTGGTTTCTTTACTAAGTTAGGAGCTCTTGTTGGTCTAGGTATTGCCGCAATCATTGCTATGTGTGCTGCTCTTTATATTACAAAGGGCGAACTTAACCAAGGTTTCCATGAAGGCCGTCGACTTATCGATGCTATCAGTTGGACTGCTATTTTGTCCCAGTTATTAGCGGCTCTTGGGTATCTATTTAATTTGGCTGGCGTTGGTAAACTTATCTCCAGTGCAGTCGCAAGTGTAGTACCAGCAGATAATGTATTCCTCGTTGTTGTGGCTTACTGCATCGGTATGGTTATCTTCACAATGATCATGGGTAACGCATTTGCCGCATTTGCGATGATTACAAGTGCCATCGGTATCCCAATGCTCGTTGTAGCTCATGGTGCGAACCCAGCAGCTGTCGGTGCTATAGCAATGCTTGCAGGCTATTGCGGTACTTTGATGACACCTATGGCTGCCAACTTTAACATCGTACCGGTAGCGCTCCTTGAAATGCGCGACCAATACGGCGTTATTAAAGCACAACTTCCAATTGCATTAATCATGCTCGTATTGAATATTCTATTAATGTATTACTTTATTTAACCCTTTTGTGAAAGTACGATATGCTTATGAAACTATATGATATATCTTGTAAGGTTATGTATCATGCTTGATTATTCTAATGAACCATAAGATATCGTTATGAGGTAGTGTGATGAAAACAATTTTAATTACCGGCTTTGATCCATTTGGCGGTGAACCTATTAATCCGGCTTGGGAAGCGGTCAAAACAATGGATGGTTATACCGATGGTGATTACAAGGTAGTGACACAAATGGTTCCTACCATTCGTTATAAATCTGTTGATACTGTAAAAGCAGCAGCTGAACAGTGCCAACCAGATTTTATCCTGTGTGTAGGTCAAGCAGGTGGTCGTCCTGATATTACAGTGGAACGCGTTGCTATTAACTGCGACGATTTTCGCATCCCAGATAATGGGGGCAACCAACCGGAAGATGAGCCTGTTGTAGCCGATGGCCCTAGTGCCTATTTTGCGACATTGCCCATAAAAAATATCGTCAATGCGTTACATCAAAACGGTATTCCTGCTAAGGTCTCCAATACAGCGGGAACCTTCGTATGCAACCACTTGATGTATGGTGTATGTCACTATGCCGCGCAAAAGGGCAATATTAAGGCGGGCTTTATGCACATCCCATACTTGCCATCCCAAGTGGTGGATAAACCAAATCAACCAAGCATGGCTGTTGAAACTGTACGTGCCACATTGGAAACCATCGTTCATGTATTAGCTCATGGTGAAAGTTACAAGGCACAAGATATTAACTATACAACACCTCACGAATAAAAATATTACCAATACTAGTGTTTGTTTAATACACATAATTTAAATAAAGCTCGAGTTATATCTAGAAACGATATAACTCGAGATTTTTGTTTGTAATAGATATTATAAATTTTAAATACCCACTATTGACATAGGTTTTTAAATAATATAATATAGGCTTATATTCATATTAAGTTAGTAGGAATAATTGAGGAATATCACAGAAGCTTTCACCATGAAAAGTGGAATAAAGCTAATGGGGATGACCTTTATAAGGAGTATAGAATGAGTGAACACGTAGATGTAAGTAAAATCAAGGATCCTACCATTGCGGCGGCTCGTAAAGAAGTTGAGTTCCAACGTGCTATGAATCCTTGTCCTATCGATTTTTCTGAGTTTCAATCTAGTAACCCTCGTTCTCAAGGGGAGCAGAAGGAGTATGAAGGTAAAGATGCATCGAATTTTAACCGTCGTCAAAAATATTCTGATAGTGAAGAGCCTCAATTCACAACACCTTTTGGCAGTGAACCAGGGTTTCTACCTGTAGAAAAGGACCGTTACCGCCTTGTATGGTCTAAGCATTGCCCTTGGGCCCATCGCATTGCTATCGCCATCGATTTGCTTGGTCTAGATAAGGTGATCTCTAAAGGCACGGTTGATCCATTGCGTCCAGCAGGCGTTATTGCAGACTGGTTCTTTACTCTTGATAAAGACGAAAAGGATCCAGTGTTGGGGATTCACTCTTTAGGTGAAGCGTATCGCAAAGGTGACCCTAACTACGACGCACGCTCCACAGTACCAGCTATCGTAGATGTTACGACTGGTGCGGTAGTCAACAACGACTACCATGCATTGACTACGGAATTGGCATTGGGCTTCAAAGATTTTATCTCCCCTGATGCACCAGATATTTATCCAGAAGAATTGCGTGCTGATATCGATGCGTTGAACGTAATCATCTACGCTGACTTCAACTTGGCTGTAAACCTAGCAGCCCTCGTAACAAATCAAAAAGACTACGAGTACTACTACGACCGTATCTTTGCTCGCTTAGACTGGCTTGAAGAACGCCTTAGCAAGCAACGTTACTTGATGGGGGATACCATTACAGACTCAGATATTCGTATCTTCCCTACATTGGCTCGTTTTGACCTTGTATTCTACCAAAAATACTTGGTGAATAAGAAACGCCTCGTAGACTATCCCAATCTTTGGAACTATGCGAAGGACTTGTACTCCAATCCAGCCTTCGGTGGCACAACGGACTTCGACTCCATGCGCAAACGCTTCTACTATGTAGATCATACGCCATTTGAGGATCTACCACGCCTCGTTCCAAAAGGACCAGACGATTCCATTTGGTTAGAACCAAATGACCGGGCTGAAAAATTTGGTAAATAAAATAGACGGTAAATTCATATGTTGGATGAGCCGTATTTAGTACATCTTTTACTATGAAATCTGATACATTACTGACGAATCGATCAATATATTTAATTATAGATAACTGAAAGGAAGGCTCCATGGATTCCGTAACACAGACGATTGTGAACTACATAGAACAAACGGATGTGACGAACCGTGAGGACCTCCTGTCAGTGGCTCGCATTGCCTTCCTAGATTATCTAGCATCCTTAGCACCAGCAGAGAACAAACAAGCCGTTCGAGACTTGGCTCGGTTCATAGGAGCTAAGTCATCTATAGGATTGGATGTTGGCCGTCATATGAACTCCTCTGTTTTCAGTGGCAAGGTTATATCAGCGGGCAATACTGGCTTAGCAATAGAGAATGTATCTAAGGTTGATAAGGCCTTATATTATGGCTTTGCCTCCCATTATTTAGATTCTGATGACGCCCAGGCAAATCTAGCAGGTCATTTCAGTACTGTTTTATACTCTGCTTTACTGGCAGTGCTCGAGCCGACGGATACATGGCACGAATTCTTTTGGGCCTATATCATCGGTGCCGAGTTAGAAGGGATTATTGGTTCCCTTATCAATCCTGCCCATCGGACCCAAGGATGGCATTCTACGGGGACCGTTGGTGTTATTGGGGCGGCGGCCGCTATAGGCGCTTTGCGAGGCCTTCATGGTGAAAGCTTGGCTCAGCTCCTGTCTTTGGCTGCTACTCAATCGGCGGGGAGGGTTCTTCCAAGCGGACCAAGAGCAATACG
>OGOR01001823.1_pt1 | contig 10718 bp, 6 predicted proteins | sample 1552771 | NCBI WGS metagenome assembly OGOR01 (sample SAMEA2580124, study PRJEB22360) | human gut metagenome | biome: human gut; feature: human-associated habitat; material: faeces | place: Denmark | collected 2008/2010
AAGAACAATTCAAGCAATATCAGGAAACTCGTGACATCAAGTACATTGATGTACAGGTGACTGCAAGTGCTGAAGACAGAGCAGCTATCCAGAAAGAAGTAGACGAAGCTACTGCACAGTTGGCTACTACTACGGATGACTATACTTCTTTTATCCGTTCAGTTGGCTCGGAAGCTCCTTATACAGACTTGTTCTATAACAAAACAGCTTTCCCGTCAGATGTAGCCGCACGTTTGGACTCTGTTTCTGTAGGTGCTATTTATGGTCCTTACTATAACGGTGCCGACAATACAATCAACTCTTTCAAAGTAGTTGCTAAAGCTGTTGCTGCCGACTCTGTCGAATTCCGTCAGATTCAGGTATACGCAGAAGACGCTGTGAAGACAAAGACATTGGCCGACAGCATCTATAACGCAATCAAAGGGGGAGCTAACTTCGTGGATCTGGCAAAGAAATATGGTCAGACAGGTGATGCAAACTGGCTTACTTCTGCACAATATGAAGGTGCACAGATAGACGGTGATAACCTGAAATTTATTTCTGCTATCAACAATGCAGGTGTAAACGAATTGGTGAACTTGCCGATGGGACAAGCAAACGTAATTCTTCAGGTGACTAACAAGAAATCTGTAAAAGACAAATATAAAGTAGCTGTTATCAAACGTGAAGTAGAGTTCAGCAAAGAAACTTACAACCGTGCTTATAATGATTTCAGCCAGTTTATCGCAGCTAATCCTAGCGTAGAGAAGATGGTAGCTAACGCTGAAGAAGCCGGTTACAGATTGCTCGACAGAATGGATTTGAGCAGCTCTGAACACAACATCGGTGGTGTAAGAGGTACAAAAGAAGCGTTGAGATGGACATTTGATAAAGCAAAACCGGGTGAAGTTTCCGGCTTGTACGAATGTGGCGAAAGCGATCACATGATAGTAGTAGGTCTGGTAGGCATTAAGCCGGAAGGATACCGTCCGTTGAAAGCAGTACAGGATCAGTTGAGAGCTGAAATTGTGAAAGATAAGAAAGCTGAAAAGATTATGGCTGACATGAAAGCTGCCAATGCAACTTCATTCAACCAGTACAAAGAGATGGCTAATGCAGTCAGCGACTCTTTGAAGATGGTTACTTTTGCAGCTCCTGCATACGTATCAGCATTGCGCAGCAGCGAACCGCTGGTAGGTGCTTATGCTTCTGCAGCTGAAGTAAATCAGTTGAGCGCTCCTATCAAAGGTAATGCCGGAGTATTTGTATTGCAGGTATACGGCAAGGACAAACTGAACGAAACATTCGACGCAAAAGCAGAAGAAGCTACGCTGACTAACATGCACGCACGTTTTGCCAGCCGTCTGATGAATGATTTGTATCTGAAAGCAAACGTAAAAGATACACGCTTCTTGTTCTTCTAAACAAGTAGCAAGTAATAGATATTAGGCACGGATTACACGGATTTACGTGGTTTAAACTTATGAGAGAACCACGAAATCCGTGTAATCCGTGCCTTTTTTATTTTCGTTTTTTCGTTTATGATCTTTGTTATCTGATTAAATTTCCATATCTTGCCAATCTTTATCAATTGGCTTTGCGAAATACTTCATTAACTAATACGAATCTATATTATGACTAAACAACTAGCCCAGTATTCAGTTCCCGCTGAAAATTCACGTGTTATCCGTGTATTCCTTTCGTCAACGTTCAGAGACATGGAAATGGAACGTTCTGCATTAGTCAAACTCTTTAAGGGTTTGCAAGTAAAGGCTGCCAGCCGTGGTGCCACCGTTTCATTGGTTGATTTGCGCTGGGGAATCACAGAAGAAGATGCGAAAAGTGGCAAGGTTGTTGAAATATGCCTGAAAGAAATAGTTAACTCCCGGCCTTTCTTCATTGGTATGGTAGGCGACCGCTATGGATGGTGCCCCAATTATGAGGACTTATCTCAAACTTTCAATGACAGCTTGGAATATCGTTGGATAGAAGATGACTTGAATCATCATTTAAGTGTGACGGAAATTGAAATGCAGTTTGGTGTACTGCGCAATCCCAATCCGTTACATGCCTATTTTTATATAAAACAGTCGGCAGATGATGAGCTGTCTTGCCCTAAAGAGGAGTCTCTTAAACTGAAACGTCTTAAAGAACGTATTTTGCAGCAAGATCGTTATCCTGTGCAAGAGTATGACTCGCCCGAGCAGTTGTGTAACCTTGTGGAAGGTGCTTTCACGGAATTGCTTGAACGGGAGTTTCCAGATATACTGACCGTTGAAGATAATCAAGCATTGCAAGAACAACTGACACGCAATGAACTCTTATTCAACTATCACTCCATACCAGAAGCAGATCAGGCGTTTGCTGACTTTTTGGCAGCGGATGAGCAGCGATGTTTGGTGGTAACGGGCGATTGTGGTCTTGGCAAGAGCGCTTTATTGGCTCATTGGAGCGATTTGGTGAACAATGATATGCCGATGATTCCCATCTATCATCGCTTGGATAGTACTACATTGTCTTCTTATCCGGAAACGTTGGCGAGAATGTTAGCCTCAAAATGCCAGAACGCACTCAAACATCAATCTTTAGGTGAAGAAAATTTGTTTGCGGCTGAAGTTTCAAAAGAACTGGACTCGACCCAGAGCACTGCCAAATCCATCATGGACATCGTGAAAAATTCGGTTTTGATGGGAGATGCTGGCTTGAACACTTTTTCAGGGAACACACTTCGAAACCTCAAGGAGATTGAAGAAGATTTGAATTCTATCCAAAAGTTCAGTCAGTTGTGGAGTGCGTTGGGTGCATCAAGATATCCTATCATTTTGCTGATTGATGACATCAGTTATCTGAATCCGACTGAAGCATCCCTGTTTTCTTTATTTGCATCTATTCCCTCGAACGTAAAAGTCGTGTTGAGCTTTTCTGCGTCATCCACCGCCTACCTGCCCTTTGTTCGGAATGGTTACGTTCATTTCCAGTTGAATGGTTTTTCACAAGCGGATGCCAAGTCGTTCTCAAAACAATATTTGTCTACTTACTCCAAGGCCTTGTCCGCACAGCAGGAAGATATTCTTGCTTCGTGGGTGCTGGCCAAACAACCGCGCTGTTTAAGTGTATTGCTCAACGAGTTGGTTTCGTTCGGTCAGTATGATGCTCTGAATGAATATATGAGTGGATATTGCCGGCTCAATGAGGTTGGGCAATTCTATGACAGTGTGTTACGGCGTTTGTCGGCTGATTATGGTTTCGAAGAGATTGGAAGAACGCTTCTGATGCTTTCACTTACTTTAGAAGGATTTACCGAAGATGAAGTAAAGAGCATGGCAGGCATTAATCAGATACTTTGGTCACAGTTGAGAGTGGAAATGAGTAGCTGGCTCACCAACAAAGGAGGGCGATATTACATTGGTGACACACAAATGGTAGAGGCAATCGAACGCTATTTCGCTCAAGATGACGAATGTATAGATGATAGTCGCCATGAAATTATTTCCGCTCTGCTGGATGAGGAAGAGATCCTTTCCCATCCGTTGACTTTTGCCGATTATAACTATCGCATGAAACAGTTCTGCTACCATGATTCGTATCGCTATAAAGTGGAGATTACCTATCAATGCTATAAGATGCAAGAATGGGATTTATTGAAGGATTGGATTTGTGATGTGGAGATTTTCGAGATTCTGTATCGCACGAATCGTTCTCTGTTGGAAGATAGCTGGAAGGCGATCATGAACGACAATCCTGAAGTTACGCCTGAAGTCTATGCCGAATTGGACTTTGATGAGGTTGATTCTTTTTTAATTCCTGTCATTGCTAATGATATGGCTACTTTCTTGAGCAGTTCTTTCCATCTGACGGAGGCAGCGGCTGCTGTGAGTGAGAAGAGTATGGAAGGTGCTGCCATGCCACTCATTGCCAAGTCGGTATTGAAGATGAATGAGGGATGCCGGTATGCCCGTAATGAAGAATACGAAATGGCATGCGACTGTTTTCTGAAAGCATTAGTGATGCAGGAAAACATTGTACCGACTCCGGAACAGGAGATTGCCAACACCTGCCGGAATCTAGCTTTGGCATATTACTACAATGAGCAATACAATGAAGCGGGGATCTATTTGAATAGGGCGCTTGATTATCATGCGGCTTCTGCTGACGAGAAGAGTCAGGCAGAAGTCATTGAACTTTCCGAATATCTGGCTTATTGTGATTACTATAAGGATGAGGAAGAGAGTGCTGCCGAGAAATTCCGGAAAGTAGCTGAAATGCACGAGTCTTTGAATGGCAGGCTGTCGGGTGGAGTGGCTAAATGTTTGTGTATGCAGGGTAAATGTCTTTATTATATCAAACGATACGATGAAGCATGGATGCTGATGAATCAGGCGTTGGACATTGCTATGCAGATAGATAACAAAAAACAGATAGTTGCTTGTCATAAACAGTTGTATTATTTATGCAGAGAATTCAAACGAATGATGAATGAACGTGGCGATGGGCAGGCTTCTACTTTATTCTTCCGTGAGTCTCTTTTGCATGAAATGTTTTTCAGCGAAAAACCGCGTCTGGCGGAATTGACTGTCCGCTACGAGGCATTGAGATGTGATATAATGCAGCAATATTACGAGCGTAAAGATTATGATAGTGTGATCCGCATCGCAACTTCCCTGGATATTCACGATGATGCTGATCCCGATGCTTCCTGTCAGGTATATTACTACAAAGCACAGGCTTATGCGAAGATGGAGAATTATCCAATGGCGAAAGAGGCTTTTTTCAGAGAGTTTGAATTGCGAAAGAAATCTTTTGGATGGGAGGACAGACAGACGGTTCTGGCTTGTCAGAATCTAGGGGTGTTACACAGTTTTTGTAATGAACAGGAAGATGCGCTGGCTTGTTTTCGTGAAGCGTACGGTCATGAAGTGAAAAAGAATGGAAAGGACTCTGAAGTGGCGCAAAAGCTACTTCAATATATCAGCGTGGTTGAATCATAACGGAGGCATACTTCCCTTTTTTGTTAACTTTTACATTCCCGCTATACGGAAATCGACTTTATTTCCTTACATTTGCAAATATAAACCATCAACAGAAAGAAGAATGTCTAAATATCCCCTTTTAGGAATGACTCTTGTAGAGCTTCAATCATTGACAAAAAGACTGGGTATGCCCGGTTTTGCTGCCAAGCAGATTGCATCCTGGCTTTACGAAAAGAAGGTAGCCTCGATTGATGATATGACTAATTTGTCATTGAAACACCGGGAGTTGCTCAAGCAGAACTATGAGGTGGGAGCGGAAGCTCCGGTAGATGAAATGCGCTCTGTAGATGGTACGGTGAAGTATCTTTATAAAGTGGGTGAGAACCATTTTGTGGAATCGGTTTATATACCGGATGATGACCGCGCAACATTGTGCGTGTCGTCACAAGTGGGTTGCAAGATGAACTGCAAGTTCTGTATGACAGGCAAACAGGGTTATACCGCTAACCTGACCGCCGGCCAGATCATTAACCAGATTTATTCGCTGCCGGAACGGGATAAACTGACCAATGTCGTAATGATGGGAATGGGCGAGCCGCTCGATAACCTGGATGAGGTGTTGAAAGCATTGGATATACTTACCGCTACCTATGGTTACGCATGGAGTCCGAAGCGTATCACGCTTTCTACAGTCGGGCTGCGGAAAGGATTGCAGCGTTTTATCGAAGAAAATGACTGCCATCTTGCCATCAGCCTTCACTCTCCGCTGACCGTTCAGCGTTCTGAATTAATGCCGGCGGAAAAGGCGTTTTCGATCACCGAAATGGTGGAACTGTTAAAAAACTATGATTTTAGTAAACAACGTCGACTTTCGTTTGAATATATTGTTTTTAAAGGGCTCAATGATTCGCAGGTCTATGCCAAAGAGTTGCTGAAACTTCTTCGCGGACTGGATTGCAGGGTGAATCTGATTCGTTTTCATGCCATACCGGGGGTAGACCTCGAGGGAGCGGATATGGATACGATGACCCGTTTTCGTGATTATCTGACGTCACACGGACTTTTCACCACTATCCGTTCATCCAGAGGCGAAGATATTTTTGCTGCTTGCGGTATGCTCTCGACAGCGAAACTGGAGGAAAATAATGAAAGTTAATATATAAAACCGAACATCATGAAAAAGTACTCTTTTATTTTATGCATCGCTTTGGTAGCCTTTGTCGTTGCATCTTGTGGTCTGAAAGGAAATCACACCTCTAGTGGTCGTGCTTACGAGCTTTTGGTTGTAGTAGATCACGGTGTTTGGGATCGTGCTGCCGGAAGGGCTTTACATGATGCGCTCGATTCTGATATGCCCGGTTTGCCGCAGTCGGAACCTTCTTTCCGGATTATGTATACTTCGCCGAAAGATTATGATTCTACGCTGAAGTTGATACGTAACATTATTATTGTAGATATACAGGATATATATACGAAAGCCTCGTTCAAATATGCGAAGGACGTGTATGCCAATCCGCAGATGATATTGACTATCCAGGCTCCGAACGAAGAAGAGTTCGAGAAGTTTGTGGAAGAGAACAAAAAGACGATTGTCGACTTCTTTACCCGTGCGGAAATGAACCGTCAGATTACGTTCCTGGAAGGGAAACACAGTAATTTCATTTCGCAGAAAGTGGACAGTTTGTTCGGATGCGACATCTGGGTGGATGCCGAACTGGCTAATTCAAAGACCGGGGATGATTTCTTCTGGGCTTCTACCAACACAGGTAGTGCCGACCGTAACTTTGTGATGTACTCTTATCCGTACACTGACAAGGATACGTTTACCAAAGAATATTTTGTGCACAAACGTGACTCCGTGATGAAAGCCAATATACCCGGATTCAAGGAAGGCGTTTATATGTCGACCGATAGTTTGCTGACCGATGTCCGTCCGATCAATGTACAGAACAGCTACACAATGGAAGCACGTGGCCTGTGGCGTATGAAGGGCGACTTTATGGGTGGTCCGTATGTATCTCATACTCGTCTGGACGAGAAAAACCAACGAATTATTACAGCAGAAATATTTGTTTATTCACCTGATAAAATGAAACGCAACCTGGTACGCCAGATGGAAGCATCTCTGTATACACTGAAACTTCCGAATGAAGTTCAGCAGAATCAGATTCCATTGGGAGAAGCATCTAAGGAAGCGGAACAAACTAATAAATAAAAACATGGAAGATAACAAGATAAGGATAGGTATCACCCAAGGAGATATTAACGGGGTGGGCTATGAGGTGATTCTTAAGACATTTTCCGACCCTACGATGTTGGAACTATGTACTCCGATCATTTATGGCTCACCGAAAGTAGCGGCTTATCATCGCAAAGCGCTGGATATACAGACCAGTTTCAGCATTGTCAACTCTGCTAGCGAAGCAGGGTACAACCGTTTGAGCGTAGTGAACTGCACGGATGATGAGGTGAAAGTGGAATTTTCCAAACCCGACCCCGAAGCCGGTAAAGCTGCGCTGGGAGCTTTGGAACGTGCCATCGAAGAATATCGCGAAGGGTTGATAGACGTTATCGTAACAGCTCCGATCAACAAACATACGATTCAGTCGGAAGAATTCTCATTCCCCGGACATACGGAATATATCGAAGAACGTCTGGGCAATGGTGATAAGTCATTGATGATTTTGATGAAGAATGACTTCCGGGTGGCTTTGGTGACGACACATATCCCTGTCAGAGAGATCGCGACTACGATTACCAAAGAACTGATTCAGGAGAAACTGATGATATTCCATCGTTGCTTGAAACAGGATTTCGGTATCGGCGCTCCGCGTATTGCGGTGCTCTCTCTCAATCCTCATGCCGGAGACGGTGGTTTGTTGGGAATGGAAGAGCAGGAAGTGATTATCCCTGCCATGAAAGAAATGGAAGAGAAAGGAATCCTTTGCTACGGTCCTTATGCGGCCGACGGCTTTATGGGTTCAGGCAATTATACTCATTTTGACGGTATCCTGGCGATGTATCACGATCAGGGGCTGGCTCCGTTCAAGGCCTTGGCTATGGAAGACGGGGTGAACTATACGGCAGGACTGCCGGTAGTACGTACTTCTCCGGCTCATGGAACGGCTTATGACATTGCAGGCAAGGGGATGGCTTGTGAAGATTCTTTCCGTCAGGCAATCTATGTTGCCATCGACGTGTTCCGTAATCGTCAGCGTGAAAAAGTGGCTCGTGCCAATCCGTTGCGTAAACAATATTACGAGAAACGTGACGATAGTGATAAACTGAAACTGGATACAGTGGACGAAGATTAAAAACAAGTGATGATAAAAGCAGAGATACAACAAGTGAAACAGCGTTTCGGTATTATTGGAAATACCGAAGCATTGTCGCGCGCTATAGATGTTGCCATTCAGGTAGCTCCTACCGATTTGTCTGTGCTGATTACCGGAGAAAGTGGAGTCGGAAAAGAAAGTTTTCCGCAGATTATTCATCAATATAGCCGGAGGAAGCACGGACAGTATATTGCTGTCAACTGTGGCGCTATTCCGGAGGGTACGATTGACTCCGAACTGTTCGGACATGAGAAAGGTGCGTTTACCGGTGCGATTGGCGAACGGAAAGGGTACTTTGGCGAAGCCGACGGTGGTACTATTTTTCTTGATGAAGTAGGAGAGTTGCCGATGTCTACCCAGGCACGTTTGCTCCGTGTATTGGAGAGTGGCGAGTTCATGAAAGTAGGTTCGTCCAAAGTGCAAAAAACGGATGTGCGTGTGGTGGCAGCTACCAATGTCAATCTGACACAAGCGATTGCAGAAGGACGTTTCCGTGAAGATTTATATTATCGGTTGAATACGGTGCCTATCCAGATTCCTCCTTTGCGTGAACGTGGAGACGATGTGCTCCTGTTGTTCCGTAAGTTTTCCGCAGACTTTGCAGAGAAATACCGGATGCCTGCTATCCAGCTGACAGAAGATGCAAAGAAAGAGTTACTGGCTTACCCGTGGCCCGGAAACGTGCGTCAGTTGAAGAACATCACCGAGCAAATATCTATCATTGAAACCAACAGGGAGATCTCAGCAGCTATCTTGCAGAATTATCTTCCCGCACAAAATACGCAACGTCTTCCCGCACTGATGGGAACGCGTGAAAGTAAAGGCTTTGAGAGCGAACGGGAGATTCTTTATTCTGTTCTGTTCGACATGCGCCAGGAAGTGGCGGAGCTGAAGAAGATGGTGCACAACCTGATGGCGGAACGTGCCGGACAGGTGGGGCAGGTAGGACAAATGGGAACGGTGGTTACTACTCCGGTAGTGACGGCGCATCAACCTTCGGTACCTGCTATCATTCATACCATGCAGCCTACGGTTTGCAAGGATGATGATGACATACAAGACACGGAAGAATATGTAGAAGAATCTCCTTTGTCACTAGACGAAGTGGAGAAAGAAATGATACGCAAAGCACTTGAGAGGCATCATGGAAAGCGAAAGAGCGCGGCCAAGGACTTGAACATTTCCGAGCGTACACTTTATAGAAAAATAAAAGAATATGAATTGGATTAAGAAAATAATACGTCCTTTGTTACTGTTCGGCTTGCCGTTGGTAGTCATTGCGTGCACTGTTTCCTATAAGTTTAACGGATCGTCTATCAATTATGATAAGGTAAAGACCATTTCGATAGCCGACTTCCCGATCAAGTCGGAGTATGTGTATGCCCCGTTGGCAACCAAGTTCAATGAGGACCTGAAAGATATCTTCATTCGGCAGACCCGTCTGCAACTGCTCAAGCCGAATCAGAATGCCGACTTGCAGATTGATGGAGAAATCACAGGATACAATCAGTACAACCAGGCAGTATCTGCCGACGGTTACTCTTCGGAGACGAAGTTGACTATCACCGTCAATGTACGTTTTGTCAACAACACCAATCATGCCGAAGACTTTGAACAACAGTTTTCTGCGTTCCGTACCTACGACTCTACCCAGTTGCTGACTGCCGTACAGGACGGATTGATTGCTGAAATGTCTAAAGAGATCACTGACCAAATTTTTAATGCAACTGTAGCAAACTGGTAATATAAATGACTTCTGTTAACTTTCAACAATGGATTCAGCATCCCGAGACGCTGAATAGGGATACTTTGTACGAACTGCGCAATCTTCTTGCGAGGTATCCGTATTTTCAGTCACTTCGTCTGCTGTATCTGAAGAACCTGTATATTCTCCATGATATTAGTTTCGGTGGAGAACTGCGGAAAGCAGTTCTTTACATTGCAGACAGACGGCAGTTGTTCCGGTTGATTGAAGGTGACCGCTATGATGTGCAGGCACGGAAAAAGGGAGTACCTCTCACGGAGGTGCTGAAAGACGAACCGTCCGTAGACCGCACATTAGCATTGATCGACGCTTTCTTGTCCACAGTGCCCGAAGAGGTGACTGCCCGGACCAGCTTCGATTATTCGGTGGATTACACCTCTTATCTTTTGGAGGAGACTCCAGCCACGGAACAGTCGTCCGAAGAAACGCCCAAACTCAAAGGCTACGAACTGATTGACGACTTTATAGAAAAGAGCGAGAGCGACTCTCCCCTCTGCATGAAACCTTTAAGAGAAGAAATGCCATCTGCCACAACCTCTTCGGGCGAGCTCCCTGAAGAAGAAACGATGGAGGAAGAAGAGGAAGATGACAGCTGTTTTACGGAAACTTTGGCAAAAATCTATGTTAAACAGCAACGATATTCAAAAGCTCTTGAAATAATTAAAAAAT
>OGOR01001824.1_pt1 | contig 10714 bp, 8 predicted proteins | sample 1552771 | NCBI WGS metagenome assembly OGOR01 (sample SAMEA2580124, study PRJEB22360) | human gut metagenome | biome: human gut; feature: human-associated habitat; material: faeces | place: Denmark | collected 2008/2010
CCCGTACCGAATCATTGAAAGATACCATTGAACGTATTATGCCTTATTGGGAATCGGATATATTTCCCAACCTGAAAACAGCCCATACTTTATTGGTTGTGGCTCATGGTAACAGTCTGCGAGGTATCATCAAACATCTGAAACATATTTCTGATGAGGAAATTGTAAAACTGAATCTGCCTACTGCCGTTCCTTATGTATTCGAGTTTGACGAGAACCTGAATGTCTCTAATGATTATTTTCTTGGAAATGCGGAAGAAATCAAAAAAATGATGGAAGCGGTAGCCAATCAAGGAAAGAAAAAATAAAATGTTGTATATTAAAAAAAGTAAAGTTATGAGTAAAGTAATTGATTTGTTAGGAGATAAAGCCGGATATTATCTGGATCACACTTGTAAGACGATTGATAAGTCTTTGATTTATGTGCCTTCTCCCGATACGATAGATAAAATATGGGTTGATTCCGACCGTAATATAAAAGTGCTGAACAGCTTGCAAGCTATTCTCGGACATGGACGTTTGGCTAATTCCGGTTATGTATCCATTCTTCCTGTCGATCAGGATATTGAACATACTGCCGGAGCGTCTTTTGCTCCGAATCCTATCTACTTCGATCCGGAGAATATTGTGAAATTGGCTATTGAAGGCGGTTGTAATGCGGTCGCTTCTACATTCGGCATTTTGGGAGCGGTGGCACGCAAATATGCCCATAAAATTCCGTTTGTGGTTAAACTGAATCATAATGAATTGCTGACCTATCCTAATTCGTATGATCAGGTGATGTTCGGCACAGTGAAAGAAGCATGGAATATGGGAGCTACGGCTGTCGGCGCTACTATCTATTTCGGTTCGGAACAAAGTCGTCGCCAATTGGTGGAAATCGCTGAGGCTTTCGAGTATGCTCATGAATTGGGGATGGCCACTATCCTGTGGTGTTATCTGCGTAATAGTGATTTTAAGAAAGATGGTGTGGATTATCATGCTGCTGCCGACTTGACCGGACAGGCTGACCGTCTCGGAGTTACGATCAAAGCAGATATTGTCAAACAAAAACTTCCTACGAATAATGGTGGTTTCAAAGCAATTGGTTTCGGTAAGACGGATGAACGTATGTACACCCAACTGGCTTCGGAACATCCGATTGACCTTTGTCGTTATCAGGTTGCCAATGGTTATATGGGGCGTGTCGGTTTAATCAATTCCGGTGGTGAGTCGCACGGAGCTTCCGACTTACGTGATGCGGTTATTACAGCCGTAATCAATAAGCGTGCCGGAGGTATGGGGTTGATTAGCGGACGTAAAGCGTTCCAAAAATCGATGAATAAAGGTGTCGAATTATTGAATGCTATCCAGGATGTTTATCTTGATCCGGCAATTACTATTGCCTGATTACTGATTATAGGAAAGTGAATATTCCGGTGACTGTGTCAACAGTCGGTGAATATTCACTTTTTTCGTTTCTCTTTGTATTGTGTGGGAGTTTCCCCTGTATATTGTTTGAAGGCTGTACTGAAATAACGTGAAGTGGTGAAGCCGACCTTCTCAGCTATTTCTGTAAATGTCATATCCGTTCCGGTAATGTATGCTATTGCTTTCTCCATTCTGAACTTATTGATATAATCATTAGCCCCCATATCGGTCAGGGCTTTCAACTTATTGTAAAGTGAAGCCCGGCTCATACCGATTTCTTTGCAGATAAAGGCTATATCCAAACTGCTGTTGTCCAGATTTTCTTGAATGATCTTATTCAACTTGAGCAGGAAGGTCTCGTCTGCCTGGCTGAACGTACTTTCTTCCGGTGCAGGGATTACTCCGGCATTTAGGTATCTTTTCTTGGTAGACTCACGGTTTTTCAATCGGTTACAAATGATTTCCATAAGCATTTCTATTTCAAAAGGCTTTGTCAGATAGGCGTCCGCTCCATTCTTGTAACCGCTTAATTGACTTTGCTGGTCGTCTCTTGCCGTCAGCAGAATAATAGGGATATGGCTGATTGTGATATCTTCCTTGATACTTTTGCAGAGTTCATATCCATTCATTCTAGGCATCATTACATCGCTGACAATTATGTCCGGAGTGTGACTTCTGATAAGTTGAAGGGCTTCTGCGCCATTCGAAGCTATCACTACCCGTTTAAAGTATTCTCCCAACGATTTTTTCAGGAAATCTGTTAAATCCGGATTGTCGTCTACAACTAAAACTGTATATGGAGTTGTATCGAAATCATCATTGCCGGGTGCTTGTTCATGGCTGTCGTCACTCATCAGTTCGTTCAGATAGGCTTTTGGTTGACAGATGATTTCTTCTGATTCTCGTCTCAACGGCAATTCAATGAAGAAAGTCGCACCTGCTTCCTGATTGTCGTATGCGCCAATGGAACCACCTTGCAATTCAACCAGAATCTTTGAATAAGACAGTCCGATTCCTGTTCCGTTTTGTTCTCCCGTGCCTTGATAGAAGCGTGTGAAAAGTTTTTGTGTGTTGACTTGTTTCAAACCGCTTCCTTGGTCAGTGATAGAAATACGTACTCTGTCTTTTTCAGGAAGCATTTCTGATATAATAGTGATTTCCGTATTCTCCGGGCTGTGTTTCAATGCATTGATAAGCAAGTTACTCAAAATAATTTCGCATTTGTCTTTATCGAAACTTACCGTTTCTATTTGCGGATCCAATTGATATCGGATACGTACGTTCTTGGCTTCTCCTTCACTGATGAAATCCTGTGAGATGTGTTCTATCCATTGGTTGAGGAAGTGAGGCTGTATCTGTATTTTACTTTCGCCCACTTCCATCTTTCGTACGTCAAGTACCATATTAATCAGGTTCTTCATCCGTTGTGACTGCCTGTAAATCGCCTTTATAGGAAGATATTGCGGCTCTTCGGGAGAAAGTGATTTCAATATCCGGCTAAGTGGGGCGTGTATCAATGTCAACGGTGTGCGTAGTTCGTGGCTGATATTAATGAGGAAACGTACTTTTTCTTCGTATACCTGTTGCTCATGCTCTTTCATCGCCCATTTTAACTTTTCTTCTTTGCGCTTCAAAGTCCTTCTGAAAGTCTCGATAATAACGACAGTAATGAGAACCGCACAGCTAAGGATGAACCACCATGTGCGGTACCAGGGAGGAAGAATAGTCAATGCCAATACTTGTTGATTGGGAATCCAACTACCATCTTTTGCTGTGCAGGACGCTGTGATTTTATAACTTCCCGGAGGAAGTGAACGTATAACCAATTCAGGGTTGTATGATTCTATTTGTTGGTCGTTCAGTCCTTCTATTTGATATCGGTATACTTTCTGTCGGAAGATGTCTTTTTCTTTTGACATGATCCGAATGATTATATTGCTGTTCCAAGGAGCGGAAATACTCGTTGGATTATTGTTTAGCTTATCATTGACGGACTCACCATTGATGATGACATCCGATAGTTGAAGTTGGGGTATTTCGGTAGTGATTAAGGGTAGGGTACTATTGATGTGTAATAATCCTTTCACTCCGCCCATATAGATATTGCCTTGTGAACTTAACAAACAGGGTTTGGATAGGTACTCGTTTTGAATGACACCGTCCGATTCGCCGAAAAGCACAAATTTCTGTTCTTTGATTAGCCAGGCGAACAGCATATTATTGGTTCCTATCCATACTTTTCCTTGTTGGTCACACACAATCGATGTGACTTCCGAGAAAAGGGAGGTAGATATGGGAGTTTGTATTTTTTCATCGGGATTATAATGAAACAGCCCGTAATTATTTCCTATCCAGAAATGCCCATGTTCATCTAATGAAACAGAATTGATAATAGTGTCCTTGTGGCATTGATACAGAACTTCCAATCTGTTGGTGCGGTTATCCAACCGATAAATGTGCTTTATGTCGTTCAGATAAGTATAATTCCCATAATTTGTTATTGGTAAGAAAGTGCCGATAATGTCCAGTCCTTCTTGTTCGGTTGCAATATTGAAAGTGTGTTTCTTCAAGTCATATTGATAGACATGGTCTCCAAGTAACAGAATGCTATGAGGGTTATTGGAAAATAAATTGACTGTCTTTCCCCGCTTTCCGAGACGCATGGAAGTTTCCGAATCTATAATCATGAATGGCGTTTTCTTGCCTGTTGTCGGGTTGAATACGAATATTCCTTTTGAGAAAATGGAAACTAACAGATTGCCGGAAGTGAATGGACAAATGGAAGCGATTTTGTCTTCCCAAGTGGATGAGTAATGGGTGAATTTCTCTGTGATAGGATTAAAGAGATTAATACCTCCACCGTCTGTGCCCACCCAGATGCGGTCGTTCGATTCCTGATAAAGACTGAGTACGGTATTATTACTTAATCCACGATTGCTGCCCGTCAGGACTTCCGTATAGGTTTTCATGGAAACTTCCCGGATATTGATCAATCCGTTGCGGATACTTCCTGCCCACATATTATTATTCCTATCATTGTAGAGACAAAAGATAGAGGTGGCGGGAAGTGAATAGTTATCACCTCCGGGAATGTGTTCCAACAAGGATAAACGTCCTGTTTCAGGTTCAAGGATATTGATACCGCCTCCGTCTGTTCCTATCCATATTTTTCCTTCCCGTTCGGCAAGACTTAAAACGACGTTGTTACTTAGGTCGGAATTGTGAGTAGTATAGGCTTTTACCAGTTCTCCGTTATGGGTGAAGCATTTTATTCCTTCATTGTAAGGGGCGATCCATATTCTGTTTTGTGAATCGATCAGCATATTCATGATTTCCTTTCCGCAATCGAAAGGCGGAAGGCGATGCTTTCCCGTTTTCAGATCCAGTAAAGCAAGACCTTGCCACCGGCTGCAACAAAGAACAGTATGTTCGTTCCATAGGCTTAGTAAAGAGATATTAAAATTACTCCCTTTATTCAACTTTTGCAGAAGGCGAAGAGAAGAATCCCGATAACTATAAAAGTATACTTTGTCTTTAGAACCAAACAATACCCCGTCTTTGGTCAGGCAGGTTGAATAGGCGATAATAGGATTACCTTTTTCATCCGTAGGTAAGAAGAAGTCATCACTTTGACGTTGATAGCGGGCTATTCCTTTGTCGGTCAGAATCCAAATATTGCTCATTTCATCTTCTGCAATCTGATGGATTAAGTTATTGGGAATCGAATGAGGATTGTTTGGGGAATGGACGTATTTCTTTAGCTCATGTCCGTCATATCGGCTTATTCCAGCCTTCGTTCCTATCCATACAAATCCCTGTTTGTCTGTCAGGATACATCTCACGGCTGAAGTCACCCCATCTTTTAAGGAGAGCTGTTTATAGTAATAATGGCTGGCTTTTAGGGGCGTGACACCGGTAAACTGCATAATAGCTGTCAAACATAGTAGGACAAAGATTTTTATTCTCATGAGATTAGGTCAGTTAAATGAAAGCAAAGGTAGTATTATTTGTTTATAATTCCTATCTTTGCTCGAAAATATGTAACTATGATTACCGAAGAACTGCAGAAACTTTATCAGTCATATACGGGAGTTCCCGCTGAGAATATAACAGAATTACCTTCCTCCGGCTCCAATCGCCGTTATTTCCGGCTGACAGGAACACAAACACTGATTGGAGTATATGGAACTTCTGTTGATGAGAATGAAGCTTTTTTTTATATGGCGGAACATTTTCGCAAAAATGGGCTTCCTGTTCCCGAAGTACACATTGTGTCGGAAGATAAAATGTATTATCTGCAAGAGGATTTAGGAGATACTTTACTTTTTCATGTCATTGAGAAAGGACGTGCTACCAGTGTATTTTCCGAAGAAGAGAAAGAGTTGCTTCGTAAAACGATCCGTCTGTTGCCTGCCATTCAGTTTGCCGGAGCTGACGGATTTGATTTTTCCCGTTGTTATCCCCAATCGGAATTCAATCAGCGTTCCATACTTTGGGATTTGAATTATTTCAAATATTGTTTCCTTAAAGCTACCGGAATGGAGTTTCAGGAAGATAAGTTGGAGGATGATTTCCAGAAAATGAGTGATGTTTTGCTTCGTAGTTCTTCCGCTACTTTTATGTATCGTGATTTTCAGAGTCGCAATGTGATGATAAAGGATGGAAACCCTTGGCTTATTGACTTTCAAGGAGGACGAAAAGGGCCGTTTTATTATGATATTGCTTCTTTCTTGTGGCAAGCCAAAGCAAAATATCCTGATAGCCTTCGGAAAGAATTGTTACAGGAATATATAGAGGCTCTTCGCAAATATCAACCGATCGATGAATCTTATTTTTATAGTCAGCTCCGTCATTTTGTGCTTTTCCGTACTTTGCAGGTGTTAGGGGCATACGGTTTTCGCGGCTATTTCGAGAAAAAGCCTCATTTTATCCAGAGTGTTCCATACGCTATCGCAAATTTGCGCGAGTTGCTTAAAGAGGAATATCCGGAATACCCGTATCTCTGCAAAATGTTACGTGAATTGACCGGACTGAAACAGTTTACAGATGATTTGGAGAAGCGTCAACTGACGGTCAAGGTAATGAGCTTTGCCTATAAAAAAGGTATTCCTGATGATCCGACAGGTAATGGTGGAGGTTTTGTTTTCGATTGTCGTGCAGTGAATAATCCTGGAAAATACGAACGTTATAAGGCTTTTACCGGATTGGATGAGCCCGTGATAACTTTCCTGGAAGAAGACGGTGAGATTCTTCGTTTTCTCGACCATGTTTACGCTTTGGTGGATGCTTCCGTCAAACGTTATATGGAACGCGGATTCAGTAATTTGTCGGTTTGCTTCGGTTGTACCGGAGGACAGCACCGTTCCGTTTATTCAGCGCAGCATTTGGCGGAACGTCTGAATAGAGAGTTTGGGGTTAAAGTAGAATTAGTACATCGCGAACAGAATATAAAACATACATTTGAAGCAACTATATAGAAGATCGTTATGAAAGCAATGATATTTGCGGCCGGTTTGGGAAGTCGGTTGAAACCGCTGACGGATACTATGCCTAAAGCTCTTGTTCCCGTAGCCGGGCGTCCCATGCTGGAGCACGTTATTTTGAAGCTGAAAGCATTCGGCTTTACCGAAATAGTAATTAATATTCATCATTTTGGCGAGCAAATACTTGAATTCCTGAAAGTGAATGACAATTTTGGACTTACTATCCACATTTCCGATGAACGTGATGTGCTACTTGATACAGGGGGAGGAATTCGGAAAGCCAGTTCTTTTTTTGAGAACTCCGATGAGCCTTTTCTTGTACACAATGTAGACATTCTTTCAAATGTGGACCTGAAAGAACTTTATGATTATCATTTGCAGACTGATGGTTTGGCTACTTTATTGGTAAGCCAACGTAAAACTTCACGTTATCTGCTTCTCGATGCGGAGAAGAGACTTTGCGGATGGATAAACAAGGATACAGGTCAAGTGAAACCCGAAGGTCTTCACTATGAACAATCATTGTTCCAAGAATATGCGTTCAGTGGCATTCATGTACTTTCACCTGCTATATTCCAATTAATGGAAGTTCCCCTGTGGGAAGGAAAGTTCTCTATTATGGATTTTTATCTCTTCACTTGTCGACAAACGAACTTCTTTGGTTATCCGGTGGAAAATCTGCAACTTATTGATATTGGTAAACCGGAAACACTTGCTAAGGCAGAGGAGTTTATAAGGTCTCTCGGCAAGTAATATTGTTCGCTGGGACGAATAACATGAGCCTGGTTAATTTAGTTTTTGTATTTGTTTGGGATTCCAACATATTTCTTTTACCTTTGTTATAATGAAAACAGAAATAGAAAAAGGAGGCGAACAAAATGGCAAGTAATTATATTCGTTTCGATTGGGCGATGAAACGCTTATTGCGTAATAAAGCTAATTTTGCCGTACTGGAAGGTTTTTTGACTACCTTTTTAGGGGATCAATCCTTATTCAGAAATTATTGGAGAGTGAAAGTAATCAAGAAGATGAGTACGATAAATATAATCGTGTGGATTTGCTTGCCGAAAACTCTAAAGGTGAGCTTATTTTAATAGAAGTTCAAAACAATAATGAATATGCTTATTTCCAGCGTATGTTATTTGGAACATCTAAGTTGGTTACCGAATACATAAATCGTGAAGAAGGTTACGACAAAGTTCGTAAGGTGTATAGCGTTAATATCGTCTATTTTTCTTTAGGTAGCGGTAAAGATGTTGTATATCATGGTAAAACGGAATTTCGCGGAATTCATCAAGGGGATGTTTTAGAACTGACTCCATTCCAAAAACAAACTTTCAAAGTGGATACTGTCAGCCAACTTTATCCGGAGTATTATATATTGAAAGTGAATTATTTCAATCAAGTAGAAGAAGTCCGCTTGAAGAATGGATTTACTATCTGAATACAGGAGACATTCCTGATAACGCTACTGCACCGGGATTGAACGAGGCACGCCAGCGGTTGAAATTGGGTCGGATGACAAAGGAAGAACTCAATGCTTATTATAGACATTTGGATAATATTGTTATTTTGAGAGATAATATATTCACAGAACGTGCGGAAGGACGTGCAGAGGGACGTGCCGAAGGGGAAAGAAATAAGCAAATTGAGATTGTGCGTAATTTAAAGAAGGCAGGAGTTTCAATAGATGTTATTTCACAATCTTCGGGATTGACAGTAGATGAAATAGAGAAGTTATAAAAGTATTACTTTAAGTAGAAATAAAAAAAGAAAAGGCGAGAATGCTCAAAAAGGGTATTTTCGCCTTTCCTATTTTGTTTTATATGCGTATCCAAAAATGTCTAAACAACTCGTATTATCCGATGAAATGGACGATTTTAGACAAAATTGGATATAAAATAGCGATTTTGGAACATTCCATTTTTAGAAGCTTCCTATTTTTGTAGCCGTAAAGAGTTGACCGCTATAGAATATCGGGATATTCTTTCAACCAAAGTTTAAGATTTATTTTTGTTAGCTAATAAATAAAGTCTTTTATTATTAATGTAATATTATGAAAAAAAAGAAGCTTATGAAAAAACAAAGCTGCTTTGTTGTGCTTTTGACATTACTCTTGTTATTTCCTTCAGGAGTGTTTGCACAGCAACAAGTAATTAAAGGACAAGTAGTGGATGATAAAGGTGAAACTGTTATCGGTGCTACGGTCATGTTGAAAGGAACACAAGAGGGTTCGATAACCGATATTGATGGAAATTTCTCTTTAAAAGGACAAGTGGGAAGTGTGTTGACCATTTCTTATGTAGGTTTTTCTCCTCTCGAAGTAAAAGTAACAAAGCTTGAAGGGAATCGTTTCGTACTGAAAGAAGATGCTCAAGTACTTGATGAAGTCGTTGTTGTAGGAATGGACAAGCAAAAACGTAATACTATTACGGCAGCGGTAGCTACTGTGAATGAAAAAGCGATTGTCAATCGTCCGGTTTCCGACCTAACTAGTGCTTTGCAAGGTAATGTAGCGGGTTTAAATTTTGCTTCAGATGCGACCTCCAGTGGTGTGGGTGGTGAAACGGGTGCTGAAATCAAATTCAATATTCGTGGTATCGGATCTATTAATGGTGGTGATCCCTATGTATTAGTGGATGGAGTAGAACAGAGTATGCAAAATGTGAACCCTGCTGATATTGCAAGTATTAGCGTGTTGAAGGATGCTTCGGCATCGGCTGTTTATGGTGCTCGTGCTGCATACGGTGTTGTTTTGGTAACGACCAAAAGTGGTAAGAAGGAAAAAACACGGGTTACATATCGTGGAACCGTAGGTTTTAGTTCTCCTATCAATATGCCGGAAATGATGAATTCTTTGGAGTTTGCTCATTATGTTAATGAACGTAACGATAATATGGGAGTGAAGCATCTTTTCTCTGATAGACTCATTGAAAAAATGGAAGGATTTATGGCAAATCCTTATTCTGCAGAATTTCCAGGGGTAGAACCCAATCAGCAAGGAACCGGATGGGCAGGTTCACAGGATGCAGTTTATGCCAATACTGATTGGTTTGATTATTATTTTAAGAAATCGGCTATCCGCCATTCTCATAATCTCAATATTACTGGTGGTTCAGATAAGTTCAACTATTATGTAGGTATGGGATATACTTATCAGGAAGGCTTGTTGGACAAGGTAGAGGATAATCTGAGCAAGTATAATGTAAATACTAAATTTCAAATAACGGCAAATGAATGGTTGAAATTTAATTTTAATAATAATATGACGCTGAATATTATTAAGCGTCCGTTAGCAAACCAGACTATTTTTTATGGAACGATAGCTAACTCTTTCCCTAATCGTCCGACAGTTCTTCCGGTTGATTCGGAATATAATCTTCCTGATTGGAACGAATTTCTGCGTTTGAAGCAGTCTCATTATAATCAGAATCGTATTTCAGATGCAATGTCTTTTTCTGCTGTTATTACTCCATTAGAGGGGTGGGAGATTGTCGGTGAGATGAAAGTTCGTCTGGATGTGGAGAAGAACAGTTTCGAACGTGGAAAGCCTATATATGAGAATCCTAATGGACAATTTTATACGGTAACGGGAAGCACGCAAGGGTATCAATATCCAGGTATGCATTGGAAAAATTCTGCATGGGGGTCATATACTCGTGGTGATGCTTTTAATTATTATCTTTCTCCGAATATATCTTCTTCTTATACTCATCAGTGGGGAGATCATTTCTTCAAGGCTATGGCGGGTTACCAGATGGAATTGCAGGAAAATTCAAATGGTTATACTTATAAAGATGGAATGTTGAGTGATGATATAT
>OGOR01001825.1_pt1 | contig 10687 bp, 10 predicted proteins | sample 1552771 | NCBI WGS metagenome assembly OGOR01 (sample SAMEA2580124, study PRJEB22360) | human gut metagenome | biome: human gut; feature: human-associated habitat; material: faeces | place: Denmark | collected 2008/2010
AGCGTAAACGCGCTCATACGTGTTACGAAGATCTTTCATAACCGCTACGCGCAAATCGCCTGGATACAAGGTTAAAAACTCCACAAAATGATGTACTTCCTGCGCATTGCTATTGCGATTTAAACGATGCAACATATTTTTTGCTGCTACATAAAGGCGAGTTGGGCTTTCACCTTTAACCTGCTCAGCCATAGACATAATAGCACCTGGTTTTTGAACCGCTGCCAATACATCATCAAAGGTAATAAGAGGTTCTTGATCGGACTCGATAAAGTTTACAAAAGCCTCCGCAATGAGTTTACCTACGTTACCACGAATAACATTCATAAATACGTCGCGACTATAACTTGTGCCCTCTTGATTCTTATAAATTCTATATAGACCGGACACGCGTTCAAAGGAACGAGGTGTGGCATCGATATCGTCTTCGTGACGTTGATTTAAATATTCTGGATAGGAAGAAATAAATTCAATAACCTTTTCTTCAATACCAGCACCAATAGCCCAGTCAATCCATTGCATATAATCAGCATTCATATAAAGCCATACGAATCGGTTTTGTTGTGCCGGATCCATATCGATGGTTTGGTAATCAAAGGAATCCTCAGGGTTCATAGCGGCGATGATGCGCACTTGATCACTTAAAGAAAAGCCATTAATTTCACGGTTTAGAATAAGGTTCATCAATTCTTGTTGAACTGCATGTTCTGCGCGGTTAATTTCGTCGATAAACAGTAATACTTGGCGCCCTTTATCTACGGCTTGTGCCACATGTTCCAATGTATGATGCACAGCGTATACTGTAGTTTTTACATCCCGTGTATTGCCATGACCATCCGTATGAGTCACCGTTTCTACTGTAGGCAAGCCACCAATTTCACCTTCTTTTAAAAGGTTTCCGTCAATAGTTACTAATTCCCAATTATGTACCTCTGCAACGCGCGCTGCGAGAGAGGTTTTACCTATACCCGTCTCACCGACGAGCAAGGGTACTTGATTAGCAGCAAGCACTAACTCAACGCTTGCCATTGTATCTATAAAGTTCATTGTATCTCCGTTCTAATATCTCAAATATTCGCCTACTGCAATTTTCTTAACAGTTCTAGTACCATACCTATCAATAAGTGACAATATATCAATAGGCCATTTGGATTGACGTCCACCGATAGCTTTATTGTTGATTAACTCGCGTACATAGTCTTCATCAACGGTATCGCTAGAAATGGCATCTAGAATTATATCTTTGATTTCGTCTACCGTAACGCTCAATGTATTAGGTATATAACCGACGATAGCCGCACTTACCTTAAATAAATGCAAGGCCAAGTTCTTAGTGAGGTTTGTAATCTGACGCATTGCCTGTGGATCTTGCTTTACTGCTGCTTCTAGTACAGCTACGCTAGGCTCATCAATGTAGCGCAAGGCTAAGTAACTCTCTTGCACGGCTTGTAACTGCACAGCTTCGCTTGGAGCATTGATATATTGTAAGGCATCATAATTCGCCTTCACCGCCTCTAATTGCAATTCTTCAGATGGGTTCGCAATATAGCGAATAGCCCAACCTGATTGAGCTAACGCACTTTTTATTAATGTATCAGACGGATTGTCGATATATTCTAAAACCGCCCAATCTTTTTCCACTAAGGCTTTTAACAATTCTTCTGTAGGATTTTCAACGAATTGTATAGCTCGTGGTGCTTGTGAAAGCGCCGTTTCAATAACCTTTTGAGTAGGTTCTTTAATATATTGTAACAACATGCCGTTTTGTCCCACACATGTAAGTTGCATAGCTTCTGTAGGATTTGGAATATTTCGAATCCCATGTGGGTTATTGGTCAGCGCCGTTATATATTGTTCCTCTGTCATAATAACCTTCATTTCTATATTAAAAGGCCATACGAATACGTATGGCCTATACTGAATTCTATCTTATTATATCATATTTTTTCGATATATTTATATCTCTTTCGTATACTTACTACACTGTTAATGCATCTAAATCAGAATTATTTCCTATGATTAATAGTTTATCCTCTGCTGAAAGAATCGTAAACGGATTAGGAGGGACTTCTAAATCCTCCCCACGCCTGATTCCTACAGCATTAAGATTATATTTCTCACGCAGATTAGAATCTTTCAAGCAAGTGCCTACCAAAAATTTTGGCATATCTACTTCAATAAGGCTAATACTTTTAGATAGCTGTAGGTAATCCATTACATGTTCTCGTGTCAACGATTGAGCTAATCGTTGTGCCACATCGTATTCTGGATAGATAACCATATCTACCCCCATCTTCTTGAGCATCTTACCTTGGAGTGCATTTTCAGCTTTCGAAACCACATGAGGCATTTTCATTTCTTTCAATAACATCGAAGTCATAAGATTTGCCTGGATATTATCCCCAATAGCAACAATAACTATATCAAATTGGCTCAAAGCTAAGGCTTTAATAGCCTCTTCATCAGTAGTATCTGCTACGATAGCATGTGTGACATAGGGGGAAACCTTTTGTACAATTTCTGGATTAATATCTACACCCAAAACCTCATGATTCATAGAGGCTAACATCTTGGCGATGGTCGTACCAAATTGTCCAAGACCAATGACAGCTATTGTTTTATATTTCATGCTATATCTCCTGATAGGCTAACTATTCTACTCAATTACAACAATACATTCTCTTCTGCATACCCAATTGGCTTCGTTGGTGACGTCCTAAGAGCCCATGTACCAATAACGGTCATAACACCCACACGACCTGTAAACATAACAAGCATCAGCACCCATTTACTGCTTTCAGATAAATCGGGCGTAATTCCCGTTGTAAGGCCTACAGTCCCAAAGGCAGACGTAACCTCAAATAGCAATCGAATAAAATCATAAGGCTCATCCCAAGCCAGATAACATGTGGCTATTAAAATGAGAAGAAGCGATAAAAATATAATCCCATTGGCTTTAAGCACGGTTACTAATGAAATACGACGTTCAAAAATCTCTGTATCTGGACGGTTATTAAACAAGGTACGCGATGCAAGTATGGTTACTGCTACGGTGCTAATTTTAACGCCTCCACCGGTAGAGTTTGGGCCAGCACCAATAAACATGAGAATAATAGTAACAAACAAGGTAATTGGATGTAATGCATTATAGTCAACCGTTGCAATCCCCGCTGTACGCGGCGTAATCGCTTGAAATAAAGAGGCCATTATTTTATTCCAAATCGGTAATGACCCAAAGGTTTTTGGATTTGACCATTCCACACCTAAAAAAATGATAGTTCCTAATAAGATAAGAATCGCTGTGCCTACTAACATAATCTTAGTGTGAAGTTTTAAGTCAACAAATCGTCTCACCTTACGGTGTGACCATATGTCAAAGGCCGCTAAATAGCCAAAACCACCGATCACAATTAGCACGGCCGTATTGATATTAAATAATATGTCCCCTACCATGGCATACGGTAGATCATTATCAAAAAATACAAATCCAGCGTTACAAAAGGTGGAAATAGCTTGCATGATACCTGTATATAATGCAGCCTGTCCAATATAAGGATATAGCTGAACCGTATAGATTATGCCTCCTACAATTTCAATAGCAAAGGTATAAAGCGTTAACTTTTTCGTAATATGTAGTAATCCAGTCATACCATCCTGTCCGACATCCTCGGACAAAAGCACACGATTTTTAAGGCCTACTCGTTTACCTAGAAGCAAAGCAATTATGGTTGTGAAAGATACAATTCCTAACCCACCTAACTGAATAAGGATAACCATTACAATCTTACCAAATAAAGACCAATGATAATAAGTATCTACAGTGGCCAGCCCTGTTACCGAAACACAAGATACGGCTGTAAAAGCGGCATCTACAAGAGCCGTCGTTTGCCCCTGAGCACTCGCCATCGGTAACATAAGCAATATGGTACCTATAATCATGACGCCTAGAAAGCTAAACGCTAATAATCGATAGGGATTTTGTTGCATGTACCGTTGTACATGAGAATGGGAAATATCGTGCCACATACTGATTTACTCCAATCCCATTAATTTATGTACAACTTGTAAACTTGGTAAAGGGCTACGGCCACCAATCCCTTGCGTATTTAAAGCTGCTACAGCGGACCCAAAAATAGCAGCCCTTTCTAGATCAGAATGTCCACAATATTGTAATAAATCTATACCATATGTAGAGGTCTTTAACCCTTCCACTGGAGCTAACTCATTCAATAATGTAACAAGCTTTGAAAGAAATGCACCATGAAAACTATCTCCAGCCCCCGTTGTATCAACTACATGTTCTTGAGGAAATGCTTGGCAGCGATAGAAAGTTCCATCAGGCCATACGAAATAACTACCATTAGCGCCATCCGTAACCCCTGCAATAAGTGCGCCACGTTCATGAATAATACGGCAAGCCTCTTCTAAATCAGTAGTGCCCGTATACTTTTCAGCATAATCACGAGCAACAATAACAATATGACTTGCCTCTGTAATAGATTTCATCTCTTCATCGTAGCGCTGTGCACCTCCATCGAGGGAGATAATAGTACCAACCTCTTGTGCTAATGCCATGGCAGAACACATGAATTGTCGATGCCGTCCATTGACATGTAAAATGAAAGATTCTTTAATTAATTGCTTATGAGCATCTAAAAATACTGGCTCTGGCGCAGTAGAGCGTTCAAAAAATACGGCACGCTCGCCAGTACTATGCTTTACGAGGATTGTAGCGACACCACTTTTTGCCTGTCCCTCAATATGAATAGAATCGGTATTAACATTATATTTTTTGAAATCATCTAAAATATGCTGCCCTACCATATCGTCACCGATACTATCAATCATGGCCGTACGTGCACCATATTTACCTGCAACGGCCAAGGCAGTTGCTACAGGTCCACCACCATCGTTGGTCGAGGATAAAACTTGCTGCACCTCACGACCTGTTGGATAATGATCAACCACGATAAAACGGTCTAATGTACTAGCTCCAATACCTAATATATCTATCTTTTTTTGAGGAAATGTACTCATACTAACCCCCTAAGCCTACAATTAGCTATATAAGCAATATTACTTTACATCTTATAGATTCAATATCTTTCTTATCAATTTATGATTTTAACAGTAATCAGTTTTTATAGCCTTATAGGTTTGTATATCTATTCTTATACTGTTTAAAGCCCTTTAAGTCTTATATCTACAGAATACCTTTCGCGCTATAAAAAGTAAACCCCAGACCAAAGGCTGGGGTTACTTTGTACTACAAAGAGCACCTATATGTTACGTATTATGTCTTGTTTATTATAAATTAGTTATTCCCAGAGGTTGTTAGAATTGAGGTGTAACATAATAGTTTAGGACATCATACGTTCCATCATATATTCAATTTCGTCAGCGCTCAAATTGTACATAGCTTGCACCATTCGTTCTGCAGACTCTCCAGAAGCACCGCTCTTGGAAATTTCAGCTTTCGCCTTAGTAATAAGAGCCTCTTTACGTTGTGTCTCAGAATCCTCATCCGTTGGCACAGAGATATTCGCTTTTCCTTGACCAATGCCACGTACTTGTTGATTAGGATTCTCTTTAGAAGTTGTTTTTGTATCCTGAGCCGCTACTGCTTCTACAGCGAAGGAGTTCTTACCAGTCAAGATATATTCAACAGCTTCTAATGTACTTTGTGTAAGATTTACAGTCCAGAACTCACCGGCTGCAGTCAATTTATAAAGCAAACCATTATAAACAACAAGGCCTCGTTCTTCCCATAATTTATAGAGCCAGTTCAATTCATCTAATCTTGAATCCATCTTTACTAAGCTCATAATATTGAGGAAACCTTGTTCTAGTTGGCTTACTACTTGATTAACGATAGGTTGTAATTCACTTTGTTTCATTAGTGCCATAAACGGTTTTTCACCACGGCTTACCATATCTTCATATGGTTTTAATGCGCGATGTAACATCATGCCATAGCCATCGACGTTACCACCTGCACCACTACCAAATGGGAACATTGGGACACCCGATTTAGCTAGAGTGTTATATAGGCTACGCTCACGATTATTAGCACTCCAATGTGCGGCACTCAATCGGCGATAAGATCGCGCATCTAGGTATTGTCGACCGAATTCGAACATATCCCCTTGCATCGCTGTTGTTGCTGCAGCAGGAACCTTCCCATTTTCAATGTCTTTATTGAGATCACTACCATCAAATACATTTAATTGATATAGGTCTGCACCATCAACGCCAGAACTTACCAAATCAGCTAAATCTTGTTCCCACACCTCCATAGCTTGACCAGGCAAGCCATAGATTAAGTCAATAACGACAGAGCATTGACCATAAGCTTTCAAAGCAGCTAGTCGTTCTAATACGGTTTCTTTCGTATCTAAACGACCTACCATTTGACGCACTTCTGTGTTGAAAGACTGTACGCCGATGGACATACGGTTAACGCCGTTTGCCATCCAAACTTCAAGATTTTCAGGAATCAAATCGTGAATACGACCCTCTAAGGTAAGCTCATAATCGTTTGCCAATGGCAAGTACTCTTTAATGGCTTTGAGCAATCTTTCAGAGTTTGTCGGTGATAAAGATGTTGGTGTGCCACCGCCGATAAACACGGCATGGATCAAACCATCTTTTAATCTCGGACGTTCACTTGCGAGCTTTAATTCGCTAATTAGACCATCAATATATTGGTCTTCAACACTTTGACTCGTACCGTTTTGGAAGAAGCCACAATATGTGCATTTTGTCTTACAAAACGGAATATGAATGTAAGCGCATTGCATTTCACCCTTTTTAGGAACACCATTCATCAATGTATCCCAAACAGATTGTGTTTCTTTCGGAGAAACGAGCGTACCATTAAGGCCTGCATGAACAACCCGTTTATGAGGAAATGCACCACTCATCGGATTATCGCATTTGAAACCTAATTGTAGATTTCGTTGTTTCTCCGGAATGGATTCAAAAAAACTTGCTAAACTCATACTCCAATCCCCTTTCAGAAATTAGGCTTGTAACTTTGCAAGTACAGATTTAGTAAATTCTTTTGCATTTGCAAAGTCTTGTTCATCTGGATGAGTTTCCGCCGCTTTATGTAACGCATCGCGCTCTGGGCTTTGCCCATGTGCAGATCCAGGTGGGAACATTTTATACATCATTTCGATTACTTTAGGATCGATTTTACCTTGGCATACGAAGCCATCTACAAGAGCTTCTTTGTTAGGCAACAATTCAGATGCTTTCTCGATACTTTCACGAGCATGATCAGAATCAGCATACATTCCTAGTGTGGCAAAGAATACCACATTAGGATTTTTTAAAGTTTCAATCAATTTTGCTGCTTCTTTATTCGCTGTACCGCGATCCACCCAGAAACCTACGAATACTGTATCATAATCAGCTAAATTTTCAGGTGCATCTTTTACAGAAACGCAAGGTGTTCCCTCAGGCATAACGGAAGCCATTGCTTCCGCTACACTTTTAGTATTTCCCGTAAGGGAAGAATATAAAATAATAGATTTCATATTTATCTCCTTTATTACTTAGATATATTTATTCTTCTTCATCTTCGCCATCGGCCTGTACTACAAAGTGTACAGGAACTTCTACTGGTTGTATATCCCCTGTTTCATTTGGATACGGAGTCGCTCGTCGCACTGCATCAAGAGCCGCTTCTACAAATATCTCATCCCCACCACTAGTTGGATATACGTCTATTAAATTACCATTAGTATCTAATTTAGCCATTACATTAATTGTAACATCTACGTTCATTTTACGCTTAATAGCCGCATAAGGAATTTGTTTTTGGCTATCTACGGCTGCATAAAAGCCCTCTACATTGAACGCTGCTTTACCTGTACCATGACCATCACCTTCACCGGTACCATCACCTGTACCAGTACCATGGCCTCTACCATCACCAACGCCAGTACCTTCACCGGTACCATGACCGCCACCAGATCCGCCACCTGATCCAAGGCCTGTGCCACCAACAGCGGAATTATCACCGGATGTATTGCCTTTATTTTCACTTGCTTTAGCTGCCACATCTACTGCATCAGGGATATCTGTTGCTGTAGATGGTTCAACATTTGCTACAACAGCCTTTGTTCTTGCCGCTACTTCATCTGCTGACAATGGTTTTGGGAACAGATCTGCTCTGTTACCTCCGCCACCACCAGCATGTCCACTGCCACCATCATCGAGCACACTTTGTGTGAGGTCGATTTCATAGGTATCCATTTCTTGAATGGCTGGAACCACTACAAAAAAGATTACAGCAATAAAGAGAGCAATAAGATGAACTACGGCGGATATAATGGCTGCTTTTTTCCATGATATGCCTAGTCCCATAGTTATCCTTTCTGTTCAGCTGCAATAGCTAAGCGTTTAACGCCAGATTGTTTTAACATGTCCATAATCGCTACTACTTGACCATGAGCCGCTCGTTTATCGGCTTGTAAGATAACACTAGCATTAGGGTTTTCTTGGATACGTTGTTTTACCATTGCCTCAGCATCGTCAATGCTCATTGGCTTGTTATCAATCGTAATATGACCCTCCGCATCTAATGTTAAAACCACTGGTAATTGAGCTGGTGCAGAAGCACTAGTAGCCTGTGGTAATTGTACAGACAAGGCTTTTTGAGCCACTGTTTGCAAGCTGTTCATCATGAAGAATACCAACAAGAAGAAAATGATATCAATCATTGGAATGATCATGAATTCCGGCTTAGTTTTCATACGAAAGCTTTGCAAGTTCATAACTATTTCCACCCTTCTCGTTTAGCTGTAACTATATTTACACACATATTTTCAATTTGATTAATAATGGAGTCCAAACGATGACTAAAAATTGTGTAAACGATAAATGCCATTATGGCCACACATAAGCCAGATGCTGTCGCGATAAGCGCCTCACCTACACCACCAGTAATGGCAGATGCACCCGCACCGGAGTCAAGGATACTGAAAGAGCCAATCATACCTGTTACTGTACCAAGCAAGCCCAATAATGGAGAAATTGTAACTGTTGCACTTAAGTAGTCCATATATTTTCGGAAACCAACTGCATCAACCCCCATTTGATCAGCAAAAGCGGTCTTCATTGCTTCTTCGCTAGAATCATTTTTTAAACCTGCTTCTGCAATACGACTTGCAATAGAAGGGTTCTCTTTAATTACTTTATCGATTTCATCCCAACGTTGTAGTTTTGCGAATTCATTTACTGCATGAGTTACAACAAATGTTTTGCCTGCATACTTACGATAGAAGAAAGCACGTTCTGCAGCTATAGCGATAACCATGAAAGACAAGAGTAACAATGGATACATTACATACCCGCCACTATGAAATAAGTGAATGACATAATTTAAATTTTCCATATTTGTAACCTTTCTGTCTGTTTACAGACTGAACATTAGAACCTGTAGGTCCCTTGAATTCGTGTATAATCGCCTAACTTAAAGCTTTCACTACCATATAAAGTATCTCGTTTATTAGTGCCCTTCGCATCAAATGTATAGAATGCTTCAAGGAGCAAGTCCTTACGCGGTACATAACCGGCACCAAATGTAAAGCTACGAACACCATCTAAATAACGATCAGGTACTGCGCCCGTACCATTGCCACCGAAGAAGGAACCATGTTCAAAGTATTTGTAATCGATGAACGCATTCCAAGATTTCGGAACATCTAGATCAGCACGCCCAATATCTAGACGAGCCATCCAGAAGTGTGGTGTGCCGCCCATTTGGTGACCTTTTAGAGTAAAGTCTGCTGTACCACGTTCATGTTGATATACGGTATTACCATTGAGGTAACGTCCTAAGTTAGAACGATTTTGACCGTAATCAACTGTAACAGCTGCATTAGCACCAAGTTGATATTTAGCACCAATACCAAACACATGAGCTACATTGGAGAAGCTATGTTCATCATTACCGTTACCGTTTGCATTTAAATATGTATGTGTTTTACCGCCAAAGGAACGTAAGTACCAAGCTTGTAACCCAAGTCGAGAGCCAATTTGCTTCTTGTATTGAATAAATGCGGCCTTATCGATGGCTGGTACAGTATCTTTTTCAAGAACTACACCTTCTGTTCTAATCAAATTACCAATGATCTTACCAATTGCTTCACGTGGCAATTTATTTTCAGATTCCGCATCATGTACAACTTTTTCAAGATTATACAAATATGAGAACATACCATGCGGCATATCCCAACCATAATTTGCATCCCCTTCCCCACGTTCTCTATAAGTAAGAGTAAAATTTTTCTTATAAATGGCATCAGTAGTATTAATGTTATTAATTGCATAACCACCAGCATTAAAATCATATTCTTTTGTTTTAACACCTAAATACTTAGTTACTTCATAATTATCTGATGAATCATTATAATGGGAAGAATCCGACTTGTTTAACAAGGACCTCACCAACACCAGAACCTTTTGTATTCGCCCAGCCATCCTGTACATTATACTTAGCAACAGCATCTACAGCCTTAGTAATAGCTTCACTATTATTATCAATATAGGATTTAGGATTTAATAAAACATCCTTATTATCAGCTGTAATATTGAGAACCTTAGCTCTTTCTTTCAAGGATTTAGGAGTTAATGAAGATTCTACATTATAAGAGAGTGGTGTAGTTTTATAGAATTT
>OGOR01001827.1_pt1 | contig 10678 bp, 7 predicted proteins | sample 1552771 | NCBI WGS metagenome assembly OGOR01 (sample SAMEA2580124, study PRJEB22360) | human gut metagenome | biome: human gut; feature: human-associated habitat; material: faeces | place: Denmark | collected 2008/2010
TTGATTGCCTCCACTGGTTCTCTCAGTTTCTTGACCTGCATGTACATCGTTTCCAGACACTGTTTCCAGCGGAATCGTCTGGTGTTGTCCTTCTGCGGGAATTTCTGAATCTGCTCCACCTTGATTCGCTGCCACAGCTCCAGAATTTGACATATCTCCAATTGCTGTGGAAAGTGCCGCAGCAGGCTCTTCTTGGAAGCCATTCGGGTAATCAAAGATACTCAGCTGACCAACCGGCTGTTTTTGCGTTTTCTTTCGCTGGTTGTGAACCGACCATGTATCATAGGTCTGTTCTTCCAAGGACTCACCATCAACAACTGTCGGGATTTCTCCGCCTTCCGTTGCCTGCAATTCGTCGATAACTTTCTGAACCGTGTTCTGATTGAAATATGGCAGAAATAGGCGTACATCATTCAAAGAATCGTCTACAAGGACATGACATTGAAGGGGAGTGCGGACCATACGGCCGAGCAACTGTGCAATATACGTTGCGTCCTCCGCACGACGGAAAGACATCATAGTTTCCGCACGAGGGCAGTCCCATCCAGTAGACAGATTCTCTTTGAAGAGAACCACTCGAATGCGGCGATTATCGGCAATCTCTGATGGTTCAACATGTGGCACATTGAGTCCGTGTATCGTCAATGCTCCGGTAGAACCAAAGGTGTGCACGACTTCATTTTCTTTGACGGTATCGCCCATGCGTTCTTCAATTTTAGCAATCACATCGTCGAGATCAGTATCCGATACTTTCGTACCGGAGCCAGCGCAGACCTGGATAACGAATACCGGATTTACATTGGTGTAATGTTGTTCATAGGTGTACTGATACCAGTGCTTACACTTGTCCTGCCATTCATCTGTTGCGGCTTGAAGCACGGCCATGTCACCGTGCTTGGTCGGATCATCTGGATAGGTGATAACGATTCGATCTTTCAACAAACCAGACTGGCGAACTTGAGCCGGTGAAATGACAACCTTATGCAAGGTGGAGCTAGTACCTTGGCCTACCAAAGCATTAAAACGATCAGCGGTCGCACTCATTCCGATGACAACCGGGATGGGTGAAAGATTCTGTTCGTTACTACCTTTGATAAAGCGCTGCATGATGGTAGTTGCTGTTCCAGCTTGGCGTCCTTGCATACCGCGATGCGCCTCATCGATGATGAAATAGAGACGATCCGACTTCTGCCGCGCTGTGTTTTCGATGGTCTCCCAAATCGTGTACTGACGTGTGTCGGAATGACGACTCAGATTACCGGCCTTGCCAAGCTTCTGCGTATTCAGAAAATAGATATGACCGTCCTCCAGAATCTCTCGGTCGAAAGATTCATCCGAAATCACTACGCACTGATCTATACGGACCTTATCTGCTTTCAGCTCGATCTTCTGTTTGGACTGCTCATTCAGCTGCGGAGAATCCGAAAGCCATACGAAAATGGCCTCCGGCTGCGCAAAGGCGAAGTGCATGCCCTGCTGGGCGAAAACGGCGCCGGCAAATCCACCCTCATGAGCGTTCTGTTCGGCCTGTACCAGCCGGAACAGGGCGTCATCAAGAAAAACGGCAAGGAAGTCAAGATCAATAACCCCAACGATGCAAACGACCTTGGCATCGGCATGGTCCACCAGCACTTTAAGCTGGTGGAGTGCTTCTCTGTGCTGGATAACATCATGCTGGGTGTGGAACCCTGCAAAGCGGGATTTCTGCAAAAAGAGGTCGCCCGCAAAAAGGTCGTGGAGCTTTCGGAAAAATACGGCCTGCGTGTAGACCCGGATGCATTGGTCAGCGATATCTCGGTTGGCATGCAGCAGCGCGTTGAGATCCTGAAGATGCTGTACCGCGACAACGAGATCCTGATCTTCGACGAGCCTACCGCAGTGCTGACCCCGCAGGAAATCGACGAACTGATGGAGATCATGCGCGGGTTCAAGAAGGAAGGCAAGTCCATCCTGTTCATTACCCACAAGCTCAACGAGATCATGGCGGTGGCAGACCGCTGCACTGTTCTGCGCAAGGGCAAGTATATGGGCACCGTGGACATCAAGGACACCACCAAGGAAGAGCTTTCCCGCATGATGGTTGGCCGTGATGTGCAGCTGCAGGTGGACAAAAAGCCTGCAGACCCCGGCAGGGTGGTGCTGGATGTGGAAAACGTTACCATGCACAGCGCCCAACACAAGAAGGATGCAGTCCGGAATGTCTCTTTTCAGGTGCACGCCGGTGAGATCGTCTGTCTTGCCGGTATCGAGGGCAACGGTCAGACCGAGTTCGTCTACGGCCTGACTGGTCTGGAAAAGATCAGCAGCGGCAAGATCACACTGGACGGCAAGGACATCACCAACGAGTCCATCCGCCAGCGCTCCAAGGACGGCATGAGCCATATCCCGGAGGACCGCCACAAGCACGGCCTTGTGCTGGACTACAGTCTGGAAAACAACATGGTGCTGCAGCGCTACTGGCAGCCCGAGTTCCAGAAGGGCGGCTTTATCCGCAGCGATAAGGTGCGCGAATATTCCGATAAGCTCATTGCCCAGTACGATGTGCGCAGCGGTCAGGGCAGCCTGACCACCGTGCGCAGCATGTCCGGCGGCAACCAGCAGAAGGCCATCATTGCCCGTGAGATCGATAAGGACCCGAAGCTCTTGGTGGCAGTCCAGCCCACCCGCGGTCTGGACGTTGGTGCAATTGAATACATCCACCGTCAGATCGTGGCCGAGCGCGATAAGGGCACGGCTGTGCTGCTGGTCAGTCTGGAGCTGGACGAGGTGATGAACCTGTCCGACCGCATCCTTGTGATGTACGAGGGCGAGGTTGTGGGCGAATTTGACCCCAAGACCACCACCGTGCAGGAGCTGGGCCTGTATATGGCAGGCGCACGCAAGCAGGGAAAGGAGAGCAAATAACACATGAACAAGAAAAAACTTTCCCACAGCAGTCTGAACAGCTCCATCACCAGTGTGCTGGCTGCTCTGCTGTGCATCCTGATCGGCCTTGTGGTCGGTTTTCTGGTGCTGCTGGCCATCAACCCGGCGCACGCATGGGGCGACGGCTTTGTGCGCATCCTGAAGGGCGGCTTCCATGACGCACCCTACGGTGTCGGCAAGGAGCTGGCAAATGCGGCTCCCCTCATTATGACCGGTCTGTCCGTGGCCTTTGCCTTCAAGACCGGCCTGTTCAACATCGGTGCGGCGGGTCAGTATACGCTGGGCGCTTACGGCGCTCTGTACTGCGCCATCATGCTCAAGCTGCCGTGGTTCGTCTGTCTGATCGCAGCCACCATTCTGGGCGGCATCTGGGGTGCGATCCCCGGCTTCTTCAAGGCCTACTTCAACATCAACGAAGTCATTACCTCCATCATGTTCAACTGGATCGGTCTGTACCTTGTCAATGAGATCATCTATGGCCGCGGCTCCGGCGTGATGTATGATGCGCATAACACCCGCACATGGAAGCTGGCCACCAACGCCCCGCAGGCGCAGATTCCTTCCTGCGGGATGAGCGAACTGTTCCACACCAGCAACACCACCATCGCCATCTTTCTGGCCATCATCGTGGCCATTGTGGTGTGGGTCGTGCTGGAAAAAACGACCTTTGGCTATGAGCTGAAAGCCGTTGGCCTGAACAAGAACGCCGCCCGCTATGCCGGTATCAATGAAAAGAAAAACGTCATTCTGTCCATGACGATTGCCGGTGCATTGGCAGGCTTTGGTGCCGGTTTGTTCTATCTGTCCGGCGGTGGTGAGTGGAACCCCCTGAACTCCACCAGCTTGCCTGCTATGGGCTTTAACGGCATTGCAACCGCACTGCTGGCAAACTCGAACCCCATCGGCACCATCTTCTCCGCGATCTTCATCTCCCACATCTCGGTCGGCGGCTCTTTCCTGTCCACCAAGTATTATCCTACCGAGATCTCCGACCTGATCAGCGGTATCATCATCTACCTGTGCGCATTCTCCATGCTGTTCCGTGGCAAGATCCACTCCATGCTGTTCAAGAATGCGGACAAGACCAACGTGAATGCAGAGCCTGCCCCTGCTAAGACCGAAACCAAGAAGGAGGGCAAGTAATATGCTGCTTCTCATCAAGTATACTCTGCTGTATGGCATCGTGCTGATGCTGGTCGCTCTGGGCGGTATGTTCAGTGAGCACTCCGGCATCATCAACATCGCACTGGAAGGCATCATGGTCATCGGCGGTGTGGCGGGTGTCCTCACCCTCACCATGCTGCCCGAGAGCCTGCCGGCTTTCGCCACCGTGATCATCGCGGTGCTGGCGGCGGCTATCGCCGGCATGGTCTACAGCCTGCTGCTGGCCTTCGCGTCCATCAACCTGAAAGCGGACCAGACCATCGGCGGCACGGCCCTGAACCTGCTGGCGACGGCGGTGGCTGTGGTCATCTCCAAGAACTTCAGCGACAGCGGCAGCGCCAAGCTGAACTACTCCAACAAGCCTTTCCTGTTCAGCATCGGCGGTCTGGAGCTGAGCATCTTTGTCCCGCTGGGCATCGCACTGCTCATCATCAGCTACATCGTGCTGTACAAGACCCGCTTCGGCCTGCGTCTGCGCGCCTGCGGCGAGCATCCTCAGGCTGCGGACTCTGTGGGCATCAACGTCTATAAGATGCGTTATGCCGGTGTCGTCATCTCGGGCGCTCTGGGTGCTATCGGCGGTCTGGCCTATATCGTGCCTCCCGTCCAGACCTGGAACTTCGAGGTCGGCGTGGCCGGTGCAGGCTTCCTTGCCATGGCCGTTATGATCTTCGGTCAGTGGAAGCCCTTCAACATCTGCGGCGCAGCCATGTTCTTTGCCGTGTTCAAGAGTCTGGCCAACATCGCCGACTCCACCTTCCTCGCACAGCTCCACTGGTCCAGCAACATCTACAACATGATGCCCTTCGTGGCATCCATGGTCATTCTGGCCTTCACCTCCAAGAACAGCATGGCCCCCAAGGCCGAGGGCATCCCCTACGACAAGGGTTCCCGCTGATTCGAGCGTATTTTCCGGGCGCAGCTGCTTTTCCGGGCGGCTGCGCCCTTTTTGCTTCTTTTTCAACAGATTCCACAAAACAGCGCTTGCTTTTGCGGGAAAATTTGCTATACTGTGAATTACAATGTCATACGATTGCCGGAGGCGGGGCAGCGCGGCCCGGGCCGCCGGCGGAGAATATTATTTAGGAGCGTGACCTTATGCGCATTTACGATTTGATCGCCAAGAAGCGGGACGGCGGCACCCACAGCCGCGAGGAGCTGGAAGCCATCGTCAACGGCTTCGTCAGCGGCGAGGTGGCCGATTACCAGATGGCGGCCTGGATGATGGCAGTTTATCTGCGCGGCATGACCGACGAGGAGACTGCCGAGCTGACCGACGTGATGGCCCACAGCGGCGTCATGGTGGACCTTTCGCCCATCCCGGGCATCAAGGTGGACAAGCACTCCACCGGCGGCGTGGGCGACAAGACCACGCTGGTCATCGCGCCCATCGTGGCGGCCTGCGGCGTCAAGATCGCCAAGATGAGCGGCCGCGGCCTCGGCCACACCGGCGGCACCATCGACAAGATGGAGAGCGTCCCCGGCACAAAGACCGCCCTCTCGCAGGAGGAGTTCTTTGCACAGGTGAATAAGATCGGCCTGTCGGTCATCGGCCAGAGCGAGGGCATCGCCGTGGCAGATAAGAAGATGTACGCCCTCCGCGACGTCACCGCGACCGTCAGCTGCATCCCCCTCATCGCGTCCAGCATCATGTCCAAGAAGCTGGCCTCCGGCTCCGACGCTATCCTGCTGGACGTCACCACCGGCACCGGTGCGTTCATGAAGACCGTGGACCAGAGCATCGAACTGGCCAAGCTGATGGTCTCCATCGGCACCCATCATGGCCGCCGCGTCGCTGCTATGATCACCGATATGGACACCCCGCTGGGCCACAACATCGGCAACAGCCTTGAGGTCATGGAGAGCATGGACGTGCTCAAAGGCCACGGCCCCGCCGACCTGACCGAGGTCTGCCTGCAGCTGGCTGCGAATATGCTGGTGCTGGCCGATAAGGGGTCTCCCGCCGAGTGCCGCGCCATGGCCGAAGCTGTCATCGCAGACGGCTCTGCCTATGCAAAGTGCAAGGAGATGTTCGCGGCCCAGGGCGGCGATACCCGCGTTCTGGACGACTACAGCCTCTTCGAGAAGCCCGCCGCCAGCTATGAGCTGCTGGCCGAAGAGGACGGCTATATCGTCGCCAACGACGCCGAGAAGATCGGCTCTGCCAGCGTTCTGCTGGGCGCAGGCCGTCAGAAGAAGGGCGACCCGCTGGACTTCGCCGCCGGCATCACCCTCCACAAGAAGCGCGGCGACTACGTCCACAAGGGCGAGAGCCTCGCCACCTTCTACGGCGCGGCGGATAAGTTCGACGCTGCCGCCGCCGAGTACCGCAGCGGCCTCGTCTACGGCCCCGAAAAGCCCGAGGAAGCCCCGCTGGTCTACGCCCTCGTCACCAAGGACGGCGTGGAGCGGTACTGAAATACCTGAATCGCTGAGAACGGCCCCGGGATCTGTGTGTTCCGGGGCCGTTTTTACGCCAAAACTGCGCTTTGTGGTGGATAAAACCGACAGAAGGGCTGATTTTGTAGATGTTTTGCCTGAGATGTGGTATAATCTATTCAATAGCGCCCAGACGGCGCAGGAGAAGAGAAAGGGTTATTCTATGAAGATCGTTTTGGTGGGCGGCGGCAAGGTCGGCACAGCGCTGGCACGGCAGCTCAGTGAAGAGGGTCACAACGTGACCGTTATCGATACGAACAAGGCCCGTGTGGAGCATATCGGGGAGTCCTACGATGTGATGAGCATTCTCGGCAACGGTTCGTCCATCACCACCCTGTCCGAGGCGGGCGTGGAGGAAGCGGACGTGTTCATCGCAGTCACCGGCTCGGACGAGCTGAACCTGCTGTGCTGCATGTTCGCCAAAAAGGCGGGCCACTGCCATGCCATCGCCCGTGTGCGCAACCCGTCTTACAGCCATGAGCTGGACTTTATCAAGAAGCAGATCGGCATCTCGGCCATCATCAACCCCGAAATGGCAGCGGCCAAGGAAATCTCTCACCTGCTGCGGTTCCCGGGCGCAAGCAAGATCGACACCTTCGCGGGCGGACGTGTGCGGCTCATCAAGTTTGCGCTGACCGAGCAGCAGGGTCTGGACGGCGTGGCCATCTACGAGATCCCCACCCGCCTCAAGAGCGACATTCTGGTCTGCGCGGTGGAGCGTGACGGAGGGGTCATCATCCCCAACGGCAACTTTGTGCTGCAGAACGGCGACCAGGTCACCTTCCTCGCCACGCAGGAGAAGGCCCACGAGTTCTTCCAGCGGATCAATATGCCGGTGCGGCCGGTGCGCAACGCCCTCATCGTGGGCGGCGGTGCCATCGCCTATTACCTGAGCCAGGAGCTGCTGGAAAATCACGTCCGTGTCCGCATCGTCGAGCGGGACCCGGCCCGCTGCAATGTTCTGGCCGAGTCCCTGCCTGAGGCACAGATACTGAACGAGGACGGCTCCAACCGCGACTTCCTGCTCTCGGAAGGTCTGGAATCCACCGAAGCCTTCGTAGCTCTGACCAACATCGACGAAGAAAACGTGCTGCTGACCCTGTTTGCAAAAAAGCACTCCAAGGGCAAGCTGGTCACGAAGATCAACCGCCTCGAGTTCGACGATATTCTGGCCGGGCTCGATTTGGGCAGCATCGTCTACCCCAAGTACATGACCTGCGACTACATCGTGCAGTATGTCCGCGCCCTGCAGAACGAGGCCGGCAACAACATCAAGACCCTTTACCGCATCCTCGACGACCGCGTGGAAGCGCTGGAATTCACTGTCCATGAGGAGAGCCGGGCCACCGGCGTTCCGCTGAGCCAGCTGCATCTGAAAAAGAATCTGCTGCTCTGCTGCATCACCCGCGGCGACAACATCCTCATCCCCCGCGGCGGCGACCAGATCCAGGTGGGCGACAATGTCATCGTCGTCACGCTGGAACACGGCCTGCATGACCTGCGGGACATCGTGGAAGAGTAACGGGGGACAGGACGTATGAATTATGCGATCGTCTTTCGTCTGCTGGGCTACATCCTGATGATAGAGGGTACACTGCTGCTGCTCCCGGCGGTGACGAGCCTCATCTACGCCGAGTGGGCCGTCATGGGCGTGTTCCTGCTGACGGCGGCCATCAGTGGGGCGCTGGGTTTTGCCCTGCAGGCCATCAAGCCCCGCAGCAAGGTGTTCTATATGCGGGAGGGCTTTGCGGCCACCGCCCTGAGCTGGATCACCATCAGTATCATGGGTGCAGTGCCGTTCGTCCTCACCGGCTGCATCCCGAACCCCGTGGACGCCATGTTCGAGACCGTTTCGGGCTTCACCACTACCGGTGCCAGCATTCTGCCCGGTGTGGAGGGCCTGCCCAACGGCATCCTGTTCTGGCGCAGCTTCACCCATTGGATCGGCGGCATGGGCGTTCTGGTGTTCCTGCTCTCCCTGCTGCCCCTGACCGGCGGCTCCCACGTCAACCTGATGAAGGCGGAAAGCCCCGGCCCACAGGTGGACAAGCTGGTGCCGAAGGTGCAGTCTACGGCCAAGATCCTGTACGGCATCTATTTCGCGCTCACGGTGGTGGAGGTCTGCTTCCTGCTGGCGGGCGGAATGAATGTGTTCGACTCTCTGCTCACGGCCTTTGGCACGGCGGGTACTGGCGGCTTCGGCTTCAAGAACGACAGTTTTGCCAGCTTCTCGCCCTACATCCAGTGGGTCGTGACCATCTTTATGATCCTCTTCGGCGTCAACTTCAACGCGTATTTCCTGTTGCTGCTGCGCCGGTTCCGCCGCGCAGCGTCCAGCGAGGAAGTCCGCGCCTATTTCGCCATCATTCTGGCGGCGGTGGCCGTCATCACGGTGAACATCCGCAGCCTCTACGGCACCTTCGGCGAGGCGCTGCGCCATGCGGCCTTCCAGGTCGGCTCCATCATTACCACCACCGGCTTTTCCAGCTGTGATTTCGACCTCTGGCCCACGCTGGCAAAAGAGGTGCTGGTGCTGCTGATGTTCGTGGGCGCCTGCGCGGGCAGCACCGGCGGCGGCATCAAGGTGAGCCGCTTCCTCCTGATGGGCAAGACGCTGGGCAAGGAGCTGAAGCAGGCTCTCCACCCGCAGGTGGTGGCCCCCGTCCGGATGGACGGCAAGCTGGTCAATCATGAGACCATCCGCACCACCAACGTCTTTCTGGCGGCCTACATCTTCATCTTTGCGGCGAGTTTCATGCTTGTCAGTCTGGACGGCTTTGACATGGTGACGAACTTCACCTCCATCGCCGCCACCCTGAACAACATCGGCCCCGGCCTCAATCAGGTGGGTCCCATGATGAACTTCGGGGCCTACTCCAACTTTGCAAAGCTGGTGCTCATCTTCGATATGCTGGCCGGTCGTCTGGAAATTTTCCCGATGCTGGTGCTCTTCCTGCCCGATGCGTGGAGAAGATTCTAAAAGTTTTATAACGCAAAAATCCCCCGGTCCAGCCGGGGGATTTTTGTCTGTATCAGAACGTCAGATCGACCTTTTCCTGCGCACGGTATTGCAGAGCCTCGAGCAGCGAATCCTCGTCGAGGAGGCGCTTGCCGGAGAGGTCGGCAATGGTGCGGGCCACCCGGAGGATGCGGTCGTGGGCGCGGGCCGAAAGGCCCAGCGTCTCGTAGGAGGCTCGCAGGAGCTGTTCAGCGGCGGGGGTCATCCGGCAGATGCGCCGCACCTGCCCGGCGGTGAGCTGGGCGTTGCAGCGCACATCCTCGTAGCCGGGAGCAGCGTACCGCTGGGCCTGGATGGCCCGGGCAGCAAGGACCTGTTTCCGCAGCTCGGCGCTGCTCTCGGAAGGGGCAGCGCCATGCAGTTCATCGAAGGCCACCGGGTCCATCTCGACGCAGAGGTCGATGCGGTCCAGCAGCGGGCCGGACACCCGGCTGCGGTACTGCCGCACCGCGCTGGGCGAACAGGTGCACTGCCGGGTGGGGTGGCCGTAGTAGCCGCATTTGCAGGGGTTCATGGCGGCGACGAGCTGGAAGCGGCTGGGATAAGTGGCGCTTCCGGCAGCCCGACTGACCGTGATGCAGCCGTCCTCGAGGGGCTGGCGCAGCACTTCGAGGCTCTCGCGGGAGAACTCGGGCAGTTCGTCGAGGAAGAGGACGCCGCAGTTGGCCAGACTGCACTCGCCGGGGCGGAACTGCGCCCCGCCGCCCGCCAGCGCAGCCGAACTGGCCGAGTGGTGGGGACTGCGGAAAGGCCGTGCCGTCACGAGGCCCCGGCCTGCGGGCATCTGCCCGGCGATGGAGTAAATTTTCGTCGTCTCCACGGCTTCTTCCCGGGTCAGGGGAGGCAGGATGCCGGGCAGGCGGCGGGCCAGCATGGATTTGCCGGTGCCGGGCGCACCGACGAGCAGGACGTTGTGTCCACCCGCAGCCGCGATGACCATCGCCCGGCGGGCCAGCGGCTGGCCGCAGACGTCAGCGAAATCGGGAACGTGGCTCCACGCCTCGGCAGGGTCGAAGGGGACAGGCATCGTAGGCAGGATGGGCTGGATGCCCCGCAGTGCATCCACGACCTGACGGGCCGTTGCGGCAGGGGCGACCCGCCTCCCCCATACGCCCGGCCCCTCACCATCAA
>OGOR01001830.1_pt1 | contig 10661 bp, 8 predicted proteins | sample 1552771 | NCBI WGS metagenome assembly OGOR01 (sample SAMEA2580124, study PRJEB22360) | human gut metagenome | biome: human gut; feature: human-associated habitat; material: faeces | place: Denmark | collected 2008/2010
TTCGCTTCTTTTCTTTCATTCCCTTTACATGAGGACAAGTCTCAAGCTATCAACCGTTTCGTGTGATTACTCAAAGAAATATGCTTCTTCACATCCTTCACAGTCATTACCGTGAAGGATGTGCCGCATCTCTGGATACGCCATAATAACCGGGAGCAGGCACATACATCGGCTGATTGCGCAAACCGATATTCACCAGCTTTCCTTCTCCACGCAAACGTACCAAATGCGTTTTGGCCGTAGTACGTGCCAAACCACACACTTCCTGAAAATCACGGCGGGTCATCATCTGATGTTCGGCAAAATATTCTTTCAACAGCATATCAATCTCCACCTCTGACACCTTCTCCGAATGACGGACATACTTGGACTGACTGGCGCGGACACCCACAAAATGTCCTTTCAGATTACTGTCAGGGCGAAATCGGACAGTTTTGAAAGCCACCTTATTAGTCTTATGCGGAGTGCTGCGAGTCACTTTCCCCGTAGCCTCCAAAGTGGGATAAAAATAACCGATCCCCTCGATATGCACTTCTTTCCCCTCACGCAACGACTCGCCAAGAATCTTCGATAAGTTATCAAGCACATTCTTTACATCGCCCACAGTCAACGAACTGTAGTCATGAATCTTGTAACAAAGAGTATCCGTATCCACCTTTCCATTCATAAAGATACGCGGATGCAACGCTGCTTCTTCTTCCGAAGAAGCATTAGGATTTTCATACCAATCAAACACAATAGCCATTACTTCTTATCAATTTAAATGTGTAACTTCATCATAGGACAACTTTAATCGGCTATTCGGACGACTGGAATCGGCTGTTCAGTCAACTATTGTCAGCCAACCGGACAACTCCAGTCGGCTTCTCCTAAACAAGTACTAAAGATACGACAAAGTAACGACTTATCCGCATAAGAAAGCTTGTTTTTCATTTCAGGAGAAAATAAACTTTTTCTTAGTTAAATACTTGCACCCCCCATATCTCATGTTATACCTTAGCAGCATCAACCGGTCGAAAAAACAACATTTATTCATTTAAAAAGAAGAAAAATATGAAGACATTAGAATATAACTCGAAACGTTTGGCAAAAAGAATACGAGCATTGATGAAAGAATCGTCAAACGTCATCGTTTCAACAAATACGTCAAAGGAAGAGCCAAAAATGCAAGAAGTACATAAACACCCCGTCCTTCTGACATAACAAGTGATTGACTTCCTGAAAGCACAATATGACTTCCGCTACAACCTGCTCACCGAAGAAACCGAATTTCGGCCATCCGGCCAACGAGACGTTCCTTTCTGCCGCATAGACAAGCGAGAACTGAATACTTTCTGCCTGGAAGCCCACAAAGAAGGAATCAACTGCTGGGACAAGGATCTTCAAAGATATATCTACTCTACCCAAGTGGAAAGTTACCACCCTTTCCGACTTTATATGAACGAACTACCTACCTGGGACGGAACAGATCGGTTAAAGTCCTTAGCGAAGCGAGTATCCGACATTCCTCTATGGATAAAAAGCTTTCACACCTGGATGCTCGGACTTGCCGCCCAATGGCTGGGAGTGAATCAAGCACAAGCGAACAGCGTAGCCCCGATACTTATCAGCGAAGAACAGGGACGCCATAAATCCACTTTCTGCCGTATGCTGATGCCGCCACAACTAGCCCGTTATTATTCGGATAATCTGAAACTAACCGCACAAGGCAATCCCGAACGTCTCCTCGCCGAGATGGGATTACTAAACATGGACGAATTTGATAAATTCGGAGCACAAAAGATGCCATTACTTAAAAATCTGATGCAAATGTCCAGCCTCAACATCTGCAAAGCCTATCAGAAAAATTTCCGGTCGCTGCCTCGTATCGCCTCTTTCATCGGAACAAGTAACCGGACTGACTTACTGTGCGATCCGACAGGCAGCCGCAGATTCATCTGCATTGAAGCGGAACATGATATTGACTGTACCGGAATTGAACATTCACAAATCTATGCCCAACTGAAAGAGGAACTGCTTGCAGGTGCCCGCCACTGGCTTAATAAGGAGGAAGAACATGCTTTGCAATATCATAACATGGCATACTATCATGTCAACCCTATAGAAGACATTGTGCGCAACACATATGCGCCTGCCACATTGAATGAACCGGATTGCTTTTCACTGTCCGCTGCTATTATTCATCAGGAATTAAAAAAGAGGTTTCCGGCTGTAGTGCGAAGTTGTACACCTATCCAACTGGCACAAGTACTGATTGCTACCGGGATTGTCCGACAGCACACAAGACTGGGAAATGTATATTTGATGAAGAGGGTGAAAGACGGTGAAAGTTGAAAACAGTGCCGTTCATTCACAGTTACTTCCTGTGAATGAACGGATAAACTTTAGGTGAAAAGAGTAGAGAATGGTTTATAAAAATATAGTACATTAATCAAGAACAAAAAAGTTTTAGGATCACCTCCGAGTATTTGGATATTATTCGTTATCTTTGGAAACTTTATTTCATTAATTAATATCATTTGAGATGATGAGAGAAGCCCAAATAGAAGAACTATTTATAAAAAAGTTAGAAGAACTCAAATACTCCTATCGCAGAGATATTCGCGACAGAAACTCTCTTGAACAAAACTTCCGAGAAAAGTTTGAGTCTCTCAATCGAGTAAGGCTGACTGAAAACGAATTTGAACGGCTGAAAGCTGAAATTATAACACCTGATGTATTTGCTGCTTCAAAGTTGCTGCGTGAAAGGAATTATTTTCAACGTGAAGATGGCACTCCTCTACATTATACATTAGTGAACATAAAAGACTGGTGCAAGAATGAATATGAGGTTATCAACCAATTGAGAATAAATACAGGAAATAGTAACCATCGATATGATGTCATTATTCTTATTAATGGTATTCCGGTAGTTCAGGTCGAATTAAAAACATTAGACGTCTCACCAAGGAAAGCAATACAACAAATTGTTGATTACAAGAATGATGTCGGTAACGGTTATACCAACTCATTACTTTGTTTTATGCAATTATTTATTGTTAGTAATAGGAGTGACACCCGTTACTTTGCCAACAATCAAAATCAACATTTTAGTTTTGATTCCAACGAGCAATTTCTACCTGTATATCAACTTGCAAATGAGCGGAATAGAAAAATCAGACATTTAGACTCTTTTGCAGAACTATTCTTACCCAAATGCACATTAGGGGAAATGATTAGCAAATATATGGTTTTGGTAGAAAGCGAACAAAAACTATTAATTATGCGTCCCTACCAAATCTATGCAGTAAAAGCAATTGTAAACTGCATTCATCAAAATCGGGGTAACGGTTATATATGGCACACTACAGGTAGTGGAAAGACGCTTACTTCTTTCAAAGCCTCCACGTTATTGAAAGACAATCCGGACATAGAAAAATGTCTTTTCGTTGTTGACCGCAAAGACTTGGACAGGCAAACCCGTGAAGAGTTTAATAAGTTTCAAGAAGGAAGTGTAGAAGAAAACACCAATACCGAAACACTTGTAAGGCGACTACTTTCTACAGATTATGCAGACAAAGTCATTGTAACGACCATCCAGAAATTGGGGTTGGCATTGGACGGAAGCCATAAAAAGAACTATAAAGAACGCTTAAATCCATTGAGTAAAAAACGAATGGTTTTCATCTTTGATGAATGTCACCGTTCACAATTTGGTGAGAATCATAAAGCTATCAAGGAATTTTTCCCTAATGCTCAACTATTTGGTTTTACCGGAACACCTATTTTCGATGATAACGCAACGCAAAAGACTATAGAAGATGAACATGCTTTCAACAAGACTACTAAAGATATTTTCGAGAAAGAACTGCATGCATACACTATTACAAATGCAATTGATGACAAAAACGTATTACGTTTTCATGTAGAATATTTTAAAGGAAAAGGGAGCATTAATCCTAAGCCGGGAGAAACCATTACTCAACAAGCAGTGATTGAGGCTATTATAGACAAGCACAATGCCGCAACCAATTCGAGGAAGTTTAATGCGATTCTGGCAACCGCTTCCATAAACAATGCCATAGAATATTATAACCTTTTCAAAGAAATCCAGAAACAAAAACAAAAAACAAACAAAGACTATCTACCTCTAAATATAGCCTGCGTTTTTTCACCTCCAGCAGAGGGTAATAAAGATATTCAGCAAATTCAGGAAGACTTGGAGCAAGAAAAAGAAGACAACAAGCAAAATCCTGATGAAAAGAAAACAGCATTAAAGAGTATTATCAGGGATTATAATAAACAATACGGAACAAATCACAACATTAATGAGTTTGATTTGTATTACCAAGATGTACAAAAGCGCATCAAAGACCAACAATACAGTAATGCAGATTATCCTCACAAAAATAAAATTGATATCGTCATTGTAGTAGATATGCTACTTACGGGTTTTGACTCTAAATATCTCAACACTTTGTATGTAGATAAAAATCTAAGATATCATGGATTGATACAGGCTTTTTCACGTACCAACCGTGTACTAAACGATACTAAACCATACGGAAATATTTTAGATTTCCGCCACCAGGAAAATGCCGTAAACGAAGCTATCGCTTTGTTCTCAGGAGAAAAATCTGAAGAACAAGCGAAAAAAATCTGGTTAGTCGATCCGGCTCCTGTAGTAATTGAGAAATATAAAGAAGCCGTAGCAGCTTTAGGTGATTTCATGCGACAAAATAATTTAGCCTATGAACCTCAGGAAGTATATAATTTAAAGGGAGATACTTCGCGAATCGCTTTTGTCAAAAACTTCAAGGAGGTACAGCGATTAAAAACCCAACTCGACCAATATACAGACTTAAATGAGGAACAACAAACTCAAATAGAAGAAATATTGCCTGAAAATACTTTCCGTTCATTTAAAAGTTCGTACATAGAAACGGCTAAGCAATTTAGGGAGATACAACAAAAAGGCGGCGATAACATACCCGTGGACGTTCAACAACTTGATTTTGAGTTTGTGCTTTTTTCTTCAGCATTGATTGACTATGATTACATCATGGGACTAATTGCTGACAGCACTCAAAAGAAACCATCTAAACAGAAAATGACAAAAGCACAAATCATCAATCTGCTTTGTTCAAGTTCTAATTTAATGGATGAACAAGAAGATTTAACGGAATACATAAAAAGTTTGGATTGGAATAATGGTCAAGATGTGCAATCGCTACATGATGGTTACAATGCTTTCAAGATAGAGAAAAATGAAAAAGAGCTATCCGATATTGCAAACAAACACGGACTAGCCGCGTCTGCCTTAAAGGATTTTACAGACAAAATTATGCAACGTATGATTTTCGACGGTGAAAAACTAACGGATCTCCTTGAACCGTTAGAACTAAGCTGGAAAGAACGCCGGACGAAAGAACTTGCATTGATGGCAGACTTAGTCCCTCACTTAAAAAAACAAACTCAAGGACGTGAGATTTCAGGATTAGCTGCTTATGAATAACATGAAGAAAAGAATATGAGTAACCAACCTAAAATATATAAATATAAAGATTTGTCGGGACTAGCCGCAAGGTTACGTGGCGATCTGGTTGAACATGATTTTGTCTTACTTTACGCTCATAATGGAACAGGTAAAACCCGTTTATCTATAGAGTTTAAGAATAAAGGAAAAAAGAAAATAAACGGAGACACTCTCTATTTTAATGCTTTCACCGAAGATCTATTTCATTGGGATAATGACTTGGAAAATGATATGGATCGTGTTCTTAAAATAAATGCTGATTCAAAATTCTTCAATGCATTTAAAGAATTAGCCCTGGAAGAGAAAATCTTCGCATATCTGGAACGCTATGCGGAATTTGACTTCAAATTTGATTATGAAAAATGGGAAATAAACTTCAGTAAGCAGATTCCCAATCCCAAACATAGGTTTAACAACAAAGAACCTGAGTATATCATTCAGAACAATATTAAAATATCACGTGGCGAAGAGAATATTTTTATCTGGTGTATCTTTCTTGCCATCTGCGAACTGACAATTGATGGTGCAGAAGCTTACAATTGGGTTGAATACATTTACATAGATGATCCAATCTCCTCGTTGGATGACAATAATGCTATCGCTGTAGCCAGTGATTTATCTCAGTTGTTGAAAAAAGGAAAAGATAAGGTCAAATCCGTTATTTCATCTCACCATAGTTTGTTTTTCAACGTCGTTTACAATGAATTAAAGCAAAAACAGTGCAAACGATATTTTCTACATAAGAATGGAACTGATGGGTATACTCTACAGGCAACTGACGAAACACCTTTTTTCCATCATATAGCTATATTGAGCGAACTCAAACAAGTGATGGAATCAGGTAAAATCAATACTTATCATTTCAATATGTTACGCAGTATTTTAGAAAAGACATCTACGTTCTTCGGATATGATGACTTTTCAAAATGTATTCATGGAGTAGAGGATGAAGTACTTTACTCACGTGCCCTAAACCTGTTGAGCCATGGAAAATATTCTATTTATGAACCTGTAGAGATGGGGGATGACAACAAAGTTCTTTTTATAAAAATATTACGAGCGTTTTTAGATAAATATCAATTTGACTTACCAATTCTTCTAATTGAAGAAGAAAAAGAAGTAATTGATTCGATTGACAAAGAAAAAATAAGAAATTAAATATGACAGTACAAGATCAAAAACAATTAGGTAAAACCCTTTGGGAAATAGCAGACGGGTTGCGTGGAGCAATGAATGCAGATGACTTTCGCGATTATATGCTATCATTTCTTTTTCTACGCTATTTGTCTGATAATTATGAAGAAGCTGTAAAGAAAGAATTGGGAAGAGATTATCCCCAGTTGGAAGAAACCAACAAACATAAAGCTTTAGGAGTATGGTATAAAGCAAATGAAACGGACGTACCGGAATTTGAAAAACAAATGCGCCGTAAAGTTCATTATGTTATAAAACCTCAATATTTATGGAGTAACATTGCAGAAATGGCTCGTACTCAAGATGGTGAGTTACTGAAAACACTTGAAGAAGGTTTTAGGTACATTGAAAATGAGTCATTTGAAAGTACTTTCCAAGGCTTATTTTCGGAAATAAACTTGAATTCGGAAAAGTTAGGCAGAACAGCCTCGGATAGGAATAAGAAACTTTGCACCATTATTCAAAAAATAGCAGAAGGAATTGCCAGATTCTCAACAGATACAGACATTTTAGGCGATGCTTATGAATATCTTATCGGTCAGTTTGCCGCAGGCTCGGGGAAGAAAGCCGGAGAATTTTATACTCCGCAACAGTTATCGACCATTTTATCTAAAATTGTGATCTTAGATAGTCAAGACCCGGCATTAGGAGAAAAGAATAAATTAGATAGAGTATTGGATTTCGCTTGCGGTTCCGGCTCCTTATTATTGAATGTTCGCAGGCAGTTAGTGGAAACCGAAGGAAGTATAGGGAAAATATATGGGCAGGAAAAGAATATTACCACCTATAACCTTGCCCGTATGAATATGCTGTTACATGGACTCAAAGATACAGAATTTGAGATACACCATGGTGACACATTAATAAATGACTGGAATATTCTGAACGAAATGAATCCTGCAAAAAAGATGGAATTCGATGCCATCGTGGCAAATCCCCCTTTCAGTTTACGTTGGGAGCCTAATGACACGCTAACAGAAGATTTCCGTTTCAAGAACTATGGCATTGCCCCTAAATCGGCTGCTGACTTTGCATTCTTATTGCACGGCTTCCATTTCTTGTCCAATGGAGGGACAATGGCTATTATACTCCCGCATGGAGTATTGTTTCGCAGTGGAGCAGAGGAACGTATCCGCACCAAACTACTGAAAGATAATAATATAGATACAGTAATAGGTTTACCTTCTAATCTGTTCTTTTCTACAGGAATTCCGGTTTGCATTTTAGTATTAAAGAAATGCAAGAAATTTGATGATGTTCTTTTCATCAATGCCAGTGAGCATTTTGAAAAAGAGAAGAGACAAAATCGTCTACGAGAAGGAGAAGACGGCAAGCCTAATGATATTCAGAAAATCATAGAAACATATCAATTCCGAAAAGAGGAAGAACGATACTCACGACGAGTTTCTATGGACGAGATTGAACAAAACAGTTATAATCTTAATATTCCTCGGTACGTAAGCACGTTCAAAGAAGAAGAGCCCATTGACATACATGCAGTAATGGCTGAAATCAAAGAACTTGAAGCTAAACGAGCTGATTTAGACAAAGAAATAAATGTTTATCTGAAAGAACTTGGATTGATAGAGTAATAACGATGCCGAAGAATTTTGAAATAAAAAATAGTACAGCCGAGTTCCTCATGTTCGTGATGGAAGGTAAAGAAAACGGTGTACAAGTGACATATAAAGACGAAACAATTTGGTGCACGCAGAAGGCAATGGCTACACTGTTTGATGTAGGTATTCCTGCCATTAGTAAACACTTGAAGAATATCTTCGATACAGGTGAACTTTCTGAAAAATCAGTTATTTCCATTTTGGAAACAACTGCCTCAGATGGCAAATCTTATAAAACTTCTTTCTATTCGCTCGATGCTATTATTTCTGTTGGTTACCGTGTGAATTCTGTTCGTGCCACTCAATTCCGCCAATGGGCAACCTATATATTGCGGCAATTCGCCATACGTGGTTATGTTATTGATAAAAAGCGAATGGAAAATGGTTCATTCATTGGTGAAGACTATTTCGAACATTTGCTTGCCGAAATCAGGGAGATAAGATTAAGCGAACGTCGTTTCTATCAGAAGTTGACCGATATATACGCCACAGCCATCGACTACAATAAGGATGCACCAACTACTCGTCTATTTTTTAAGAAAGTGCAAAACAAAATGCACTTTGCCGTACATGGTCATACTGCTGCTGAACTGATAGTAGAGCGAGCTAATGCACAAAAAGAAAATATGGGATTGACAACCTGGGAAAATGCCCCTAACGGAAAAATTGTAAAACCTGATGTGAGTATAGCAAAAAATTATTTAAATGAATTAGAATTAGAAGATATGGGACGTTTGGTCAACGCTACTCTAGATATGGCTGAACGCATGGCAAAACGGCATATCCCTATGACTATGGAAGATTGGGCAAGACGAATAGATATTATTCTCGAAGCTGGAGATAATACAGTATTGATTGATGCGGGTAAAGTTACCGCAGAGTTTGCTAAATCTTTTGCAGAATCAGAGTTCGAAAAATATCGAATTGTACAGGACAGATTATTCTGTTCTGACTTTGACCAATTCAATAACAACGATATCCTTCCATTCGATTTTAACCTTAATGAAGAATAATAGTTATGGCAAATAATAACAATACAAAAAACCTTAATGTTCCAAATTTGAGATTCCCGGAGTTTAAGGGGGAGTGGAAAAAATATAAAGTTTCAGATATTTTAGAATTCTTTCCAACAAATTCTTTGTCATGGGATCAGTTAGAATATGGGACAGATAATATCTACAATTTACATTACGGGTTGATTCATAAAGGGCTTCCTACTCAAATAGAGTTGGTTAATTGTTCCTTACCAAATATAAAGAAAGAGCTTATCCCTAAAAATTATACTCTTTGTAAAGATGGAGATGTGGCTTTTGCAGATGCATCAGAAGATACAAATGATGTTGGGAAAGTTGTTGAATTTTTAAGTTGTGAGAATAAGAATATAATATGTGGATTACATACGATTCATGGTAGAGACAAAAAGAACTTGACCATTAATGGATTTAAAGGGTATGCTTTTTCTTCGGAAATATTTCGTTGTCAAATTAGACGACTATCCCAAGGAACAAAAATATATTCGATTAGTCCAAAGAACTTTAAAGATATCTCTATCGGAGTTCCTTCAAAAGAAGAACAGAGTAAAATTGCTGCTCTATTATGGTTACTTGATCAACGTATCGCCACCCAAATCAAAATAATTGAGAAATATGAATCTCTAATTAAAGGGATAGGCAATAAGCTGTTCTCCCTCAAAATGAGGTTTAAAACTAATGATGGGAATGATTTCCCTAGTTGGAAAACTAAATCATTTGAGAATATAGGCAAAATATTTAACGGTTTATCAGGAAAAGCCAAAGAGGATTTTGGCATAGGAAAGCCATACATTCAATATAAGCAAGTCTTTGATTCTCCCCAAATACAAATACAAAATTGTGGGTTGGTTAATGTATTGGATAATGAAAATCAGAACAATGTGAAATATGGAGATATACTTTTCACTGTATCATCTGAAACACCTGATGAAATAGGGATGTCTTCAGTCTTACTAGATGAAGTAGACGAAATGTATCTTAATAGCTTTTGCTTTGGATATAGACTTTCATCATTTGAGGTTTTGAATCCACTATATGCAAGTTATTTTTTTCGAGATTCTTCATTTAGAAATAAACTAGTAAAGATTGCCCAAGGAAGTACGCGATATAATATCTCTAAATCTGAGTTTATAAAGTTGGAAATATCATTACCCTGCATAGAAGAACAAGCACGTATTGCTTCGTTTCTCTCGGCAGTTGACGAAAAAATTAAAGAAGAAAAGGGAATATTGGCGTTATACCTAACACAGAAGAGCTATCTGCTTCGTCAGATGTTTATATAAACATCTGACGAAGCAGATA
>OGOR01001833.1_pt1 | contig 10638 bp, 5 predicted proteins | sample 1552771 | NCBI WGS metagenome assembly OGOR01 (sample SAMEA2580124, study PRJEB22360) | human gut metagenome | biome: human gut; feature: human-associated habitat; material: faeces | place: Denmark | collected 2008/2010
AACAGTATTTTCATAAATAAATAACAGTCTGTTCTTGCATATTGTTGGCACAAAGGTAAGGAAAATAGATTAAATATGCAAATTTTATTCAGATACAGAGTAATTCCAAAGATGCTTTTTCAAGTCTACACACCCATTTTGCTTAAAAGAGACCCCTTCTTCCAACAAGAGTTGTTTCTGCTCTGTCCAACCCGGAACAAGGCGTCCCGATGCATTGACAACCCGGTGACAAGGCGCAGATAAATCATCCGGAACCTGTTTCAAAGCACGCCCCACCATACGGGAACATTGAGGCATTCCCAACAATGCGGCAATTCCCCCATAGGTAGAAACTTTACCTACCGGAATTTCCCGAACAACCTGATATACCTCTTGACAAAAGGATGCGGAGAGACTCGCCTTATCTACTTTATAATCTTTCATTGCCTGGACTTCACTTATTTCACTCCCAAAGCTAGATAAAAAGAAGAGAATTTGCAAATAATAAGATCACCACAAACAAAATATGCAACTTTACTTGCTTTTTATACAAATAATATCGACCTTTGCAGTCATATAAGCAACCTATTATTAACAAAACAAGCACTGCTGTTATGAAAAAGAAAACAATTCTATTCACTTCTTGTTTGTTTGGAGCATTCGCTTTCAGCTCCTGTGAGAAGAACCTTTATGATGAAAACAAACAACCTGAAAAAGAAATTCAAGTAAAAGATCTGGATATACCCGCAGGTTTTCAGTGGAAATTAACTCAAGTAGCCGCAGGAACAGTAGCTGCTACTACCCCCACTATGGTTTCCTTCTTTTTGGATGAAGCATGTAGTAAAGAAGAGAAAATAGCCGACATTCCTGTAGATACAGAAATTTCAAGTCTCCCTTTGAGCATCCCAACCTACGTAAATACATTGTATGCCCAGTACAAAACCGGCACCAATGAAACAAAAAAAGTGGCCATACCTGTAAATGCAGATAGAAGTTTCTCACTGAACATTGCTAATGATGCCAAATCCAAATCTAACACCACCCGGTCAATCACTCGTGGGCATGATATAGAAGATGACATCCAATTGGCAAAAGGAGTCATTTTTCATCCCAAAGATGGTTGGGGAACAATCATGTTTGAAGACCAATTCCCATCATTAGGAGATTATGACTTTAATGATTTTGTAGTCAATTATAAGGTGCAGTTCCAAGGTATTAAAAAGGTTGACAAAAAATACACTGCGCAGTATATACAAATAGAATTACGTCTAAAAGCTATTGGAGGAATATTCCCTTATTCTCCATATTTAAGACTGAAAGAAATAGACTCCGACGAAGTGGAAAATATTGAGGTTTATGAAACTAAAAATATGAATCCTGTGGTTGACGGAGTAGAACTTGTCCCCAACAAGCATCTTATCATTGATTACAGCCCTTTAATTAAGAATCTGGCTAAACCTGCAGGCAGCCAATATTATAATACAGAAAAGAATGCTTTGGTAACAACAAGTGATTTACCGGAGATCAATATTCTGATCACCCTAAAGAAGAGAAAAGAAGTAAAGGAAATATTAGAAGGCGATGAATTCGACTTATATTTAAAACGTAATGATAGCGGAACAGAGATCCATATGAATGGTATTGAACCGATAACTTACCAATATCCATTCAATGATAAAAACCTGCTACCGGTATATACAAACGGGGACGAAGAAGATGATAACTACTATTTTAGTGCAGGACGCCTGATTTGGGGATTAAGAGTACCGGGCAACGCAGCGCATGCTATTGAAAAAGCTAATTTCTTGGAAGCCTATAAAGGATTCGCGAAATGGGCGCAAAGTAATGGCAAAAACGAACAGAACTGGTATAATCAAGGAAACGCAGATAAAAGTTTGTTGATTCAGAACTAACACATATAAATAAATCCCGGTAAACATTGAAAATTCAAGTTACCGGGATTTATTGTATTCTGACGTGAATAGTTTTGATTCTATCCTTTCCTCTTCAACAAATCTGTCGGACTCTCGCCAAACTGTTCTTTATAGCATTTGGTAAAATAAGAAGGAGAACTGAAACCGACTTCATAACCAACCTCTGCCACTGTCATATCCGACGAAGCAAGCAAGGAAGCCGCTTTCTTCAAGCGGGCGATGCGAAGCAATTCATTCGGAGAATAATTAGTCAGGGACTTTATTTTGCGATAGAGCTGCACACGACTTAATCCCATATCCTTACCCAAATCTTCTACATTCAAATTTGAATCTCCCATCTTTGCTTCAATCAAAGCCTTGAATTTTTCCACAAAGTCTTTATCCATATCACAGACATCCTCTTTCGCCAATGTTTGTCCGTCGCCAAAAAACTGTTTCAGGCGGCGATGTGAATCTATCAGATTACGAACGCGTGCCAACAGCAATTGCGAACTGAAGGGCTTGGAGATATAAGAATCCGCACCTCCGTCATATCCCTGAATCCGTTGTTCATCCAAAGAACAAGCTGTCAATAGGATGACAGGGATATGGCAGGTTTGCAGTTCGCTTTTCAGACGACGGCAACACTCTATTCCATCAATACCGGGCATCATCACATCAGAGATTATCAAGTCCGGGACATATTTCATTGCTTTGCGGATGCCCTCCGAACCGTCTGCAGCTTCAATAACAGTATAATCGGTATGGAGTAATCCGCGTACATACAAGCGAATATCCGCATTATCATCAATTACCAAAACGGAAGGCTTGGAAGAATCATAGCCTTTTTCCAGTTCCTCTTCTTCGACAGCTAAAGTTTCATTCAGGTTGGAAGAGCCGGGAGAAGCAGGACTTAAAGGAACTGCAGAGATTGATGACATCAGAGAATCTTCAGCCAGAATAGTCTCACAAGTATGTACCGGTAAATCAACAGTAAAGACAGTGCCCTGCTTTTCATCACTTTCCACAGAAATTGTACCTTTATGCAATTCAACGAAAGCTTTGACCAATGCAAGCCCGATTCCCGAACCGGCATGGTGCATGTCTATTTTATAAAAACGATCGAAAATGCTCCGGATATGTTCGGCGGAAATCATTGAACCGGTATTGGCTACAGTAAAACGAATCCAGCGAGTTTCCTCTTTCGTCAAGGAAGACAAACGAACCGTTATCTTTCCATTTTCCGGAGTGAACTTGAACGCGTTGGAAAGAAGATTAAAATAGATACGTTCCAACTTTTCCATATCTGCCAATGTATGGTAATCCGTATCCGGCATATTATCAAAAGAGAAATGAATGTGTTTCTTCCGGGCCGCTGCAAGGAATGATTCGTTCCAGCCCTCAAAAGAGGAAAGAACATCTACCTGAACAGGTGTATATTCCATCTTACCGTTCTCGTATTTACGGAAATCCAGAATCTGATTGACAAGACGTAAAAGGATATTCACGTTTCGTTGAATCAGCATCAACATTCGATGCTGATCTCCACTTAGTGTATGATCGGCCAATAAATGTTCTACCGGATCGGCAACCAATGTCAGCGGAGTACGGAAATCGTGAGATATATTTGTGAAGAAAACCAGTTTGGCATGCGTTGCCTCTTCCAGTTGATGAGAAAGCTGGATGAGCTGATCCCGTTGCTCTTCCAGTTTGTCCCGCTGTTCTTCTAATTGGTCACGTTGTTCCTCTAACTTGTCCCGTTGCTCTTCCAGCTGTTTCTTCTGCCCGGAAAGTTCCTTATTCAAACGATTTTTAGCACGGAGAGATTTATAGACTACCAATAATAAGCCTGCCACCAATAGAAGAATGGCCAAACCTCCATACATCACCACCTGCTGTGTAGCAACGCGAGACAAATATCCGCCGATACGTCCGTTCAATGTTTCAATCTTCTGATCCAGTTCCGAGATATGAGTCGTCTGCAGTTGCATGACATGCGCATTCGTACGGTCAACCACCGCAGTGTTCATGACCGTTTCCCGGGGATAAGGCTTTTTCTCAAGGATATTCATTGCCAGTTGCATCACTTTGTCGCCATTGGTCGGATAAATAAAAGTAGCATTCAACACACTGTCGAGCACCATTTCCAATCCGTTACCTTTGCCGGGGAGAGCATCGATACCGACAAAAATCATTTCCTTCTCCCGTCCCACTTTCTTTGCAGCCTGATAAGCTCCCGGAGCGATACGGTCATTATGCGCATACACGGCATCTATCTTCGGATGCCGACGGAGCATACTATCCATTTCCACTTCCGCCGGTTCACGCTCCCACGCAGCATCTGCTTTATCAATCAGTTTGATATCCGGAAAGTTACTGATAGCAGCCATAAATCCCTGATGGCGTTCCATGGCTGGAGTTGAGCCACCCAGTCCGGTAAGTTCCACCACATTCCCTTTTCCTTTCAGGCTTGACGCAATATAATTACCTACCGCACGTCCTATTTCATAATTGTCGGCACCGATATAGGCAGTATATTTATCAGAAAGAATCTTCCGGTCTACCAAGATGACAGGTATTCCCTTTTGATAGGCTTCCTCTACAATCGGAGTCATGGGGGCCGCTTCGTTGGCAGAGATAATCAATAAGTCAACCCCTTCATCTATAAAATAATGAACGTCTTCCGCCTGTTTGCGATTATCATCCGCAGCCGACCGGATTTCAACCGATACTCCATCGTAAAACATTGCTTCACGAAGAATCTCATCATTCATCTTATGCCGCCAGGAGTCATCACTACATTGCGCCACCCCGATACGGAAGCGGTGTGTGTCCTGCCGACAAGCCGTCATGCCAAGAAAACAAAGCAAGACCGCTATCCACTTTGTATACCTCATCGCTCTAATCATTCTCATTCTTTCGTATTTCTTTCTGTAATCCAAATTTTTCTCCCTTCATTATTAGCATTCACTACCGGAAAATACATCAACTCCACTTTCACAGGATTCAGCGTGTATTTTCCTGTAAAGCGTGGAAGCAAAGGGATAGTAAACTGATAAGTACCTACCGGTAATTTTTCGCTAAAGATAACAGTTTTCTCCTTAAAATATTCACGATATACTTCAGAACAGGAGAAATTAACAGGTTTTGAGGCATAACTGCAACCGGCCGGAACAGGAACTTCGAGCATCACATATTGCGCACCTTCCTGTTTCACCTGCAAGGTGACCGACAGTGTAACAGGCATACCCGCTACCAGAGAATCTTTCTCCAAGGCCGCCTCTACCTTGAAAGCATCACTTTCGCGAGCATCCATCACTCGCTTCGTTGAATAAACACTATACAATAAAGGCTCCTTACCTGTTTTTGAAATAAACAGACTATCTCCTGCCGTCAATCGGGCATGATAAGGAAATTCCATAATCCGCTTATTCTCCTTTCCGCTGACGGATACTGACGTCCCTCCCCCGTTGCGATCCGCTCCTGTCAGCAAATCAGTCAAAACAGTTGCTACCGCAGCAGAAGCCTGATAGGTATTCCAACCACGCTCTTTAGTCCGCAGAATATACAGTTGCATATTCTCTTTCAACTTGCACAAAGAAGAATCATTCTTAATCACCCGGTAAGCAATCAACGTATTAATCATATGATTTCCTTCCCAATAATGAGTGCGACGACCATCGTCACAATAAACGCCTCCCAACATATCCTTTTTCAGATAATGCCGCACGCTATCACCGACATTGACAGAATCTACCTGTTGTTTGATTTCCCAAAGAAGCAACTTTTCCTTCAAATAAGAAAGAGGACGATAATGCTTGTTCCTGCTTGCCAACGAATCTTCCTTCTGTTCCAACTGCCGGACAAATGGTTCCAATAATCTGACAGCTGCAGAATAATCAGCTTCCACCTTCCAGTCATGCAAGGCATGAAGTATTTCTATATCCTCCAGTTTCATTCCCCGGTAAGGATGTACATGGGCATACTCCACTTTCAATCCATTCAGATTCAAATGGACAGGATAACCTGCGTCTTTTGCCATCTTCAAAGCCCGTAAGATATGTGCCGACATCCAGAAAGAAGTATTTTCAGAGTTACCCCACCATGACCATAACTGATGCTTATTCTGATGATTCGTCAGCCGGCGAATGATAGTCCGGATCGCTTTATCCCCCTTCACCTTCTCGCCTATCCCCTGCATATACTGTTGATAGGCCAGTAGACCGATCAGCTTGGAAGCTAATTGCTCGTTACACAAATATCGATATCCGGTCAGGAAATTCACAGATTCCTTATAAATATCCAACTGATTGTCCGTGATGCTGACCATCACTTCTTCATCCTCACCGGATTGTATGCTGACTGTCTCCGCATCAGACAAGATACCTAATGTGCCCTGTGCCAATTCTGTCCCCCGCGGCAATACCGGAATTGTATATTCCTCCCCATCCTTATACCCGTCCTCCCGGGTAAAAAGAAAACTGATGGCCACACTGTCAGTATTTGCAGCCTGCATAGGCAATGTTTCATGAAATCCTTCCGTCAGATTGACTTCCCGCTGTTTCAACGTATCCGTTCCGACACAAAACTGTGTGGTTCCTTCTATACGCCGTCCATCCAGATAATTACGGATGGTCCCGACCAATGTACTCTGATCTCCTTCCACCAAAAAACGGGGAGTTTTCAGTTCCGCCATCAATGGCTTGTAAGAGCGAATGGAACGACGGAAAGTTCCTGTCTGCAAACGTCGGTTCATGGCATAAACCACCGTCTCCCATTTCGTCACGTTGTCGGGGAAAGTAGTCTCAAACCGGACAGTCCCAGTTTTATCCGTAAACAAACGAGGTTGCCAGAAAGCTACATCGGAGAAATTCCGGCGTAACCCGTTCAGTTGCAGCAGTTCAGTATACAACCGATTAGCATCTACTTCCTCCTTCGCTTTCTCTTCCTTATCCTGTCCGTCCAATTCCTCCAAAGGAGTTGTAGCAGAGGAAGACTGATCCACCCTCACTCCGGCAATAGACCCCGTCAACGAATGTCTTCTACTCATCCCGTATCCAACCACTACCACTTCATCTAATGCCCGGCTATCTTCCTCCAGCGTAACCAACAGGTTCGAACCGGGCATTGCTCTCACCTCTTGCTGCTTAAAGCCGACATAGCTAAACAGCAGTTGTTCCCCTCTCCTGTCACAATCCATTTCGAAATATCCATCCAAATTGGTTATTGTTCCTTCTGTTGTTCCTTTGATCAACACGCTGCATCCTATCAACGCCTCTCCGGTAGCATCTGTCACATAGCCACAGACTTTGCCACCATAACTGCGCACGTACTGCGTGATTCTCATCTCCTTATAACTAGGCTGATTCGTACCGATCGTCCCTCTTCCTCCCAACAAAAGCCACCCAGCAGATAGTGAATCAGCTTCGTGCAAGGGCAGAGACTCCATATTTACATCCAGATAGCTATATGACTTTACAGGCAAAGCCTCCTGTTTCAGGTATTTCCCGTTATTATAAAGTAAAATCGCATCATACGTACCGGCAGGAAGTCTGGAATAAATCCGGTTCATGCGCACCAATGTATCCGGATAAATCAATTCACCGGTCGTACAATCTTTAAAGAACAGGTTTGCCACTCCGGTAGAATCTTTTTCTTCAGGGAGCCGGAAATTCAACTTCTTATCCGGCAAAGAAAAATAAATCCGGGTAGGATGCCAACTCTTTCCCTTCCGGAGTTCAGACACCAGGTTACGGAATCTTTCCGGTGATAAATAATAATCATTCAAAGTAGCAATCTTCGCCACAGACGAAAAATGCAAATACCGCGGACATAGTTCATTGTCCTTATATTTATAGACAACATTTCCATCAAATTCATAAGAGAAACCTCCCTCATGCCGATATAATACGCCATTCATATACTTCCAAAGCCCCGGCTCTACGGGACCTGCCAATATATTCTTTTTATAACGGGACAACTCCGAAAGCGAAACCGGAAACAATTTTCCATTATGTTCCAAAGAAGTACATATCGCCCCGTCCACCACAGGAAGGCGGCAAAGATACCGTTCGTATCGCTTCTTTTCTTCCTTAGTAAATTGGTATTCGTAGTATTTTCCTTTCTTTTGGCGTAGCCAGACCATTTCCACTCCTTGCGGCAACTGATTCATATCAAAGCTTAAAATCGTTTTCTTGCCACGTTCGAAGGCCAGAGAGTCGATGATAAAAGCCCTGTCATGCATTCGCAATGTTATTTTCTGCTTCCCTGCCGGACGAAGTACAGGAAAAGAGTACTCTTGAGGCTGTTCTGTCCACGAAAAATAACAGGGGATATCATTCTGTTCAATCACATAGATATTTACCGCTTTCCCGTCCAACATCACATAAGGGGCAAATTGAGTGGTTCCATCCGGTGTATCCACCGTCTGACGATACAGGTTTCCCGAAGGATAAGCAAACCGATAATAAGGTAATTCTTCTAAATGAAGCAGTTCATTCCAACGTTTATAATCTAACGTAGCCGTATGCAGGTATTCTTTTTGCTTCATCGAATAGGAAGCACGCTGTTCACGGGGACGGGGCGCACTCCCGTAATAAGGCAAGTCCGGAATCTGATAATTCAGTTGGCTATTGACTGCGAAAGCCGTGAGATCGACGTTAGATACCGGACGTCCCTGAATATTCGTCACATTCAGTTTTGTGGTCACAGTCTGCCCGGGATATATCCGTTCCGGCAGATCAGATTCAATCACCAATCGTTCGGAAGGCGAAGTGTATGAGCGTTTCATCATACATTCCTTATTTCCCATGACATAGAATACCTCCACGTAATAGACCGAAGAAGGGTCAATCTCTCCGGATTTATGTTCCATCTCCTTTCCCGAACCTTTCTGCAATAATCGGTTGCCCTGATATACATACCATGAAAGCTCCAGTTGCAAAGGATTGGAGAGGGAGACACAGAATGAGTCTTTCTCTATTCCGCCATTCAGTTCCAGTTTGGGATCCAGTCCGGCGGGAGTAATGATTGTTTCATATCCTATTTCCGGTATTTTGAACCGATAATCCGAAATGGTCTGATTGAAAGGTTCCCGATAAGGTAAACGGACTTTTTTCACTTCTTTCTTATCCCCATAAGTCAGTTCCGCTTCTAAGGGACGCTCCACACCTAAGTCGAAGAATGAAAAACAGACTGTATCAGCTTGCGTGGTACACTGCACATTGTAACAAGAATAGTAAAAAGTCGCCTTGTCCTGTTGTTCCAAGCGGTTGTTATCCGCTGTTAGTAAGACAACACTCACACGATAGAAACAATCGGAAGCACCGAATATTTGAGAAGGAATATCTACCGAAGCTTTTCCGGAGACATCCAGTTCCGCCTGCACAGACATCAGCGTATCGGGCAAAGAAAGTATTTCGGTATACGATTTAAACACTTGTTCTCTGCCAATAGTCACTTCTACATTTACTTCCCGCAAAGGAAGACCGTTGGCATCCGTTGCACTGATATCGACGCGGTTGCTCTGCGGTGCATATTGCACATTCGAAGCCAACGTTGCAAGCAACTTATTGCCATTCAGTTCATAGTCCTCATAGTTGAAATGGGTGGAAGCAACGATGCGTCCCCGCTTGTCACGAAGTTGAATGGAATATCTTTGGTCTAACTTCAAATTCAACGAATCATTCAATTCAAATTCTCCGGCAAAGCCTCCCGGATGGTAAGGGACAACCGGCATTATCTTCTTATAGTCACGCCAGGAAGAGCCGACACGCATCCATAATGAAAGTTCCTGTTTCAGAGGGCGTTTATGCTCGGAGAGAGCATACGATTTGAAACGAACCGTCTCACCCGGTTTATATTTGTTCTTGTCAGTAATCAGATAACTATAAAACTCCGGTCCATCTTGTCTCCCATAGTCATTCTGATACCAGGGCGACACCAGATGTTTTGTCAAATCAAATACGGCACGAAACTTATCCAATTCAACAGTCAGGATATGTTGCTCCTTCTGCGACCAGTTGTCATCCGTATACGTTTGACTGTCCTCATCGTAATATACAGCCTTACTGCCCACACGTACTTTAGCATCTTTCCTGATTGCTCCTTCGGCATCAACCACTTGCAAAGTCAATACACCATACTCTTTGAAAAGAAAAACATGAAAAGGAATCACCGGAGCATACCGGTAATGGACTTCATTCCGTTCTACATCAGCCAGCAGGAAATGTCCCTTTACAGGAGGGTTGGTCCATGTATCTGTGAAGCGGGCAAAGGGAGCCTGTTGTATCTTATCCCACTGTTTCTGCCGAAGTTTACCTTTTAGAAGTTTCAAAGCCTCTTTATTGGTCAATTCGAAAACAAGAGTCTCGGGAGAAGCATCGTTTCCGATCATCGGTTGTCCGAATACCTCACTAGAAAGAAATAACAGTCCCAGTAACAGCAAGCTTTTCATCCGAAATAGTATCGTGTCCATAGTTTTCAATAGATTGATTGAGAACAAAAATAAGAAATAAAACTGTGAGTATGCTATTTATCACCGGATTATTCTCATCATTATCCTCCAAAGAAATGCAAAAATGGTTCCCCAATATTCAACCGGAAACTATTAACAAAAGTATAAAGCGTAACACAAACACTCAATAAATGTTATAAAACATCTCTTTTTATTTGGATTATTTGCAGATTTAGCAGAAGTCCGTATCTTTGCAATGTGTTTTTCATAGTATTAGATTTAAGGTTAACA
>OGOR01001842.1_pt1 | contig 10581 bp, 7 predicted proteins | sample 1552771 | NCBI WGS metagenome assembly OGOR01 (sample SAMEA2580124, study PRJEB22360) | human gut metagenome | biome: human gut; feature: human-associated habitat; material: faeces | place: Denmark | collected 2008/2010
AGTACAGAGTAGACGCACGACTAGCATGCCACCCCAACAGAGGATTAAGCCCCCTACGACTTGTACTGCACCGTACCATAATGCTTGTACATAGGATTCAGCCATCATAAGCTGTAGCATTTCAAAGGCAAAGGTTGAGAAGGTGGTAAATGCACCTAGCCCACCTACAACGAGGAAGAATCTCGCCCATTGAGGTAGATCTGGCTTTTGCATATAAAGGCCTAAGACTAGACCGATAATGAGGCAACCAACGAGGTTTACTACTACCGTACCATACGGAAACGAGCTGACCTTTGTCATAACCCATTCACCGAGAGCCATCCGGCATAAGGCCCCAGTGGCGCCACCGAGGGCAACGGCTATATATTTTTCCATATTGCCTCCTCTACTTAAGATAACATACTAGATGGTATGCTCACATTACTATAGCATACATGTAATACTACTTTCACAATTCGTGTAATTATCTGTAATAACCGATAATTATCTAGTTTTCTATATTAGTCAGATGCTAACAATCTCAGTATACTATATTTAGAGAGTAGGGAAAAGGAAGGAGTCCCTATGAACCCCTCGTCTACACCACTCACCGAACTGCGGATCAACACGTACGAAGACCCATTTTTACAACATCAATATGTGTGTTTAGGTCATAAAATCGCCATTATTCGCGTATCCCTAAATATGTCTCAGCAAGAGTTAGCTCGTCACATTGGTATCAGTCGCAGTTATTTAAGTAAATTAGAATGTGGTACAGGCATCTCCGGCATGTCTTTGGAAATTCTTTTTAAAATCGCCCAAGCCTTTCAAATCAACGTAGGTCAACTCGTAAGACTGCGTGTTGTAGATTATAAAAACTGTAATGCGCACCTAACATCACACTATAAACGACTAGAGCTTCTGAACCACACCAAAAGAACGTCTCGAAACAAAACAAGAACAAACTAATCCGATAGACTAAAAGAACAGTTAATTAAATACAACAAATGATAACTAATTTATATCAAAATGCTCTAAATACTCTAAATGAAAATTGAATTTACTATTCAAAATAACAATCAAAAAAGCTCCGTCAATGGCGGAGCTTTTCATATGTCATTATGCCTATTACATCAGCATCAGCATCAGCATCAGCATCAGCATCAGCATCAGCATCAGCAGACATTATACTTCATTAAGTTTTTTATGTTGTACTTCTGCATTTGCTTTTTTAAAGATAAATGCATTGTTGATATGCTGACGCATAGCTGTTTCTGCAGCTACTTCGTCGTGACGTTCAATAGCGTCTACGATTTGATCATGTTCATCATCACAGTCATGTGTACGTACAGCATTGAAAGAACTGATGTACATGTCGCGATTTACGCGTTCACGGAAACCTGCTAAATAATCTACAATGCGTTCATTGCCAGAGTAATGAGCAATCATTGTATGGAATCGGCTGTTTACATCAACACGTTCTGTGGCATCTTCAATTTCATGCATTTCTTTACAAAGGGTTCTCAGCTCTTGTACTTGCTCAGGTGTAGCATGACGAGCACATAATCTAGCACCAAGTCCTTCCATTACTTCACGAACTTGGTAAAGTGCTACGATTTCTTCTGGCGTGTCAGCTTTTACAGTAACACCTTTCCAAGGAACGATAACTACGAGATTATCTTTAGCCAATTTGCGGAATGCCTCACGCACAGGTGTAGCACTCACTTGTAATTGTTCTGCAATCTTTACTTCGTTAAGCTTCTCTTGAGGCATCAATTCGCCTGTTAAGATAGCTGTTTTTAATGTTAAATATACTTGTTCACTGAGAGGTAATCTTTCGATAGAATCCACTGCGGACAATTTGTATTTATCTTTTGAACTTTGTCTTCCCATTACTAGCCCCTAAACCTTACTAACCATTCATGCTTTCAGACTTTCAAAGAACGGTTAAAATGAGTATAATATAGTATACAACATATCTTAGACAGTATGTTGTGCGAAATTAAGTGCATACATTACAATTATAGAACTCATCATTAAGACTGTCAATTTAACTATAGATAATAGCTATATCTCATTTTTGAAAGTAAGGAAGTATACTATGAGCCGTTGTTTGATTATCATCAACCCTGTCTCAGGAGGCGGTGCAGCGCGCCGTTACGCCCTCGATTTACAATGGAAATTGAGTACCTTGTTCGAAACGATTGAGGTCAAATTCACCAGAGGTGAAGGCGATGCTACACGTTTCGCTAAGAACGCTTGTGAGCGCGGGTTTGATGCCGTATTCTGCATGGGTGGTGACGGCACTGTTAACGAAACCGTTAATGGTATTGCCCAAGGTGGATTCTCCTGTACCTTTGGGTTTATCCCCGTTGGTACAGTAAATGATATGTCTCGTGCGCTCGGTATTCCCCAAAATCCAACACAAGCTATCAGGCGTATCGATATCAATGAAACTCGAACCATTGATATCGGCCGTTGTAATGATCGGTATTTCTGCAATAATATTGCAGCTGGTGTTATTCCTAAGGTTGTGGATGAAGTTACGCCAAAGGAAAAAAGCATACTCGGCCCTCTCGCGTATTTCTTGAGAGCAGGCCAAGCATTGTTCACTACAAAGGACTACACGTACCGCATCAAAACAGAGGACGACGATTTCATTTGCAAATCTCCTCTCGTTTTAGCCCTACTTACCAATGTAGTCTCTAGCTTTGAGCGTTTTATGCCACAAGCCTCAGTAGATGATGGTTATATGCGTATCATTATCTTCAAGGAATATTTTATCCTCGATATTCTCAGCGTATTACCACTCATTATCAGTGGTGCCATCTATAATTCTCGTTATACAACGACATTAACGGTGAAAAAAGCTCATATCGAACTTCTATCTGACGTCGATGATTTATCGACCAATATGGATGGTGATGCGGGTCCGGATATGCCTGTGGATATTGAAGTATTGCCACGCGTACTCAAAGTATTTGCACCTGCAAAACACAAAAAGAAAAAAGCCTTAAATCTGCCTAAACTACCACATATATAACAAGTAATTGGTAACACAAAAGCTCTCTATCAAAAGATAGAGAGCTTTTGTGTTTATTAGTTTATAAGAATCTATGTACATTAGTCCACGATGATTGCATCATGCAAGCGGAAGCTATAAATATAGCATGCTTTCACGGGCATCCCCGTCAATCGCTGCAAGGCCTCTTTATAGAGGTCCATTTGGATTTTATATCGTTTAATGAGTTCTTCTCCGGATGTAACGCGATCCGTTTTGTAATCTACGAGAACCCATTCGCCATCCTCCTCAAAGGCCGTATCAATAATACCTTGAAGGAACAGATTTTCCCCGTCCTCTAAGGTGTCGTATACGCGTTTTCCTTCAAAGAGCATGCTAAACGGCAACTCTCGCTCGATACGTTTTGCATTGATAAGGCGCTTACCAAGATCAGAGCTAAAAAACTTATACAAACTCGTATCGCTTAATAAATTCCGTTCTTCCTCTGTAAAAGTCCCATTCGCCACCAGTGCATCGAGTTCTTTCGTCAAAGAAGCTTGCGTATACGTCACAAGAGGTAGCCATTGCATAGCCTCATGCATCAAGGTCCCCCATTGAGCACCGGTTAATACATCATCTTCAGACTGTAATGCTTGTGGCTTTCGACCGAATACGGAGTTTGCTAGGTCATCTGCTGAAACTTCTACCGTTGCGATTGGTTCATTCAAAGTATCAATAGTTCCTGCTTCAAGTTCTCGTTCTTGGAATCGTCGTTTTAATTCACTGACAGAAATTTTTGCGGTTCGGCGAGTAGCATCATTGTACGGATAGCTATAGTTGAAGCGGTCCACGATTTCCTGCGGTAATTCTACGGAATTAACAGCTTTTAACTCACGCACCTTGTTGATGGTTGTCTCGTCGATATCCGCTTTGTAATCGAGATCACCATAAAGAGAGCCATCATGGATTTCAACCTTTAAACGGCACTGTTTATCCGGTAAATCAAAATAAGTTGGCCCTTCGTACTCAATGGCTACGCGCAATGGATTGCCACCATCTAAATGACGAGCAAAGCCCATAATCATCCAGTCTAGATAGGTATTAGCTTGTGTAATAATATCTGTCGGTAACTGTTGAGTTTCTACGGAAGCCGCATTTTTAATGAGCTCACCTATGGTGCTTAACACACCTTTAGAATTTTTAAAGCCTTTAATAAAGCCTGTCATGAACAGCTTATCTCGTGCCCGTGTCAAAGCAACATAGAGAATGCGCTGCTCCTCCGCCTTGAGGGCCGCTTCTTTTACGTCTTTCACATAAAACCAAGGCATGGTCGGGAAGGATACTCGAATATCTGGGAAATACCCTTTCAAACCAAGACCTGCATTTTTATCGATAAGAAGTTCTGAACGCAAGTCCATCATGTTGAATCGCTTTTGTACACCAGATAGGAATACTACAGGGAATTCAAGGCCCTTGCTCTTATGGATGGTCATGAGGCGCACCACATTATCCGCCTCGCTCACCACATTGGCAAGAGGCATATCTTGGTTGCTGTCGCGCAAGCTTTCCACAAAGCGCAAGAACCTAAAGAGCCCACGGAAGCCAGAGGCTTCATAGCCCTTGGCTCTATCGTATAAGGCGAGCACATTGGCACGGCGAACGAGGCCATTCGGCATAGCTCCCACATAATTTACATAGTCTTGAGATTCGTAAATATCCCACAACAAGTCGGTCACACCGTGACGACGCGATAAGGTGCGCCACCTTTCCATATGTCCAATAAAGGCCAATAAACGCTCATCTTGAACCTCTTCTGCATAGGCTGGCATAAGAGACCATAAGGAGCCCTCACCAGACAGACGCAATGCACCTAGTTCGTTGGCATCAAGGCCTACGAGGCCAGAGTGCAACACGGCAGCCATCGGCAAATCTTGTTCAGGATTATCTATGATGGATAACAACGCCAATAAGAGTTGAATCTCTTGGGCTTCAAAGTAACCGTCTCGCTCGTTTACCACCGCAGGAATCCCCGCTTGCCGCATGGCTTCTACGGCACGGGTGCCCCAGCCCGCTAAGGATCTGCGCAAAATAGCAAAGTCTCGCCACTCGATTTGACGGAATGTGCCATCTGGATTTTGCACCTGCTTCTTAGCCGCATGGATTTCTTTGATTTTTTGAATGATAAAATCTAGCTCACGCTCGTTATTTTCAGGGTCATCCCCTTCATCTTCGTCACTTTCACTAGCACCAAGGGTATCCTTACTCACATCTAAAAGCTGTAATTCCACGTCACCACCGACCCAATCCTCTGGCGCATCCTCTACGATGCGGCCAGGAATGAGCGATTCAGCCTCTGTGTAATTGAGCTCTGCCGCTTCTTCCGTCATGATTTGATAGAACAAGAAATTCGTTGCAGCCAAGATATTTTCGTGAGTTCGGAAATTCTTCGCTAGGTCGATACGGCGCTCTACCGCATCAGTACCCCCATAGGTGTTGTATTTCTCCATAAATAGAGAACTATCGGCCATACGGAAGCTATAAATAGCCTGCTTCACATCCCCCACGTAGAACCTATTATCAATGCGAGAAATCAAGTTAATAATCGTCTCTTGCACGCCGTTCGTATCTTGGTATTCATCGACCATGATTTCTTTGAACGTATCTTGCAGTTCCTTCGCCACTTCAGATGGCTGAGGATCATCCTCTGTGCCAGGCTCAACGAGAAGGGCCAAGCATAAATGCTCAAGGTCGCTGAAATCCATGATGCCTTGCTCTTGTTTCATATCCCGATACGCTTGATGGAACGCAATTGTGAGCTCTACTAACCCTTCTATGATTGGATATTGAGCCTTGAACTGGTCTTGCAAGGTAGCTTCCGGAACGGTAAATATAGCGGCTTGCATAGCTTTAAGGTCATCTTTATTTTGACCACCCAAAGATTTAAACTCTGCCACCAATATAGGGTCATAGGCTTGCGCCTCTTTTGAGCCCATACGGAACTGATCCTTAATAAAGGTATCCATATGTTTACAAGCTTCCCCCATGTCGTCCCAAGTTTGAGCCGCTGAAAGCATGCCTAGTGCAGCCAGTTGATTATCGTATATATTTTGCCATTTATGAGGCCCTGTCGGATCGAGCAAGATTTGTTCCATCTGCTCTAAGCGCTCACGAATGCGATCGATGACAGCCATGTGATTAGACCACATATATTGGCCCCACAATGTATCACTAGGGTTTATGGTCATCGCCTCTTTATAAGGCTCTAACGCTTTTCGTAGCCATCCATCTGGATTGGCGAGGGACATGGCGTAGTTATATAAAGACATAATCTTCGCTGTTAAGCCTGCATCAGATTTATCGTCGCTGAAGAAATCTGCTAGCTCATAGATATTATAAAGGCCCTCTTCATAGGATTTAGTTAATAAATCGTCTAATACCTCTTGTTGTAGCAATGCCATTTCTGCTTCATTGCCGATACGCGCTGTCGGATTAATGTCGAGCTTATAGAAATAGGACCGGATTACCCATTGGCAAAAGGAGTGCAATGTAGAAATATGAGCCGAGGGCAACAGATTGAGCTGTCGTTCAAGGCGCGCTTGTAGTGCAGCATCATCTGTAGATTCCATGGCTTTAGCCAAGGCAAGGCCAATACGAGCGCTCATCTCTTGGGCTGCGGCCTTTGTGAAAGTTACAACCATGAGTTCTTGAACAGATAAGGGATTATCCATGTCCTTAAGGCGCGTAATAATGCGTTCTACTAGGACCGCTGTCTTACCTGAACCGGCAGCGGCCGCAACAAGTAAGGTCTGATTATCTAAAGAGGAGTCCTTAGGCGCTATGATGGCAGACTCCTGCTCTGGCGTCCATTTAACACCCATGGTTTTCACCTCCTTTGCTACTATTATTTCCGTCGTTTAAGACCTCTTTCATCCGTTCTAATGCGTCATTCTCGGACAATCTAGACAAATAATTATATCGATTACGGCTAGAGTCAAAGCGACATACCGTTCTGTAATCGCAGAATGTACAAGGTCTAAGGCCATTCAATTGATATGGCTTAATCGGGAACTGCCCTTCCCCAATGTGACGACCCGTCTCAGCCATCACGTGATTTGTATAGCGGCACATTATGTCAAATTCACCTGTAGACTTAACCTTCCGCAAATCTCTGCTGGAAATGGTTTGGTCTTTTTTCGTAGCAATCGGCACATAAGGCCCTCGCTTAGAACCATAGGACAAGAACTTATTGTCAATATGCGTCAACAACTCAATATCATCGGAGAAGTACCCACTGTTTTGCCAAGCATCGCTTTCATTAGCCAACGAAACGGCATCTTCATAAGATATAGGCGCATCAGCAGGGATTTTAGGGTTCTTCACGTAAGAGTAAACCACCGCCGCAGGGGACATAGATCCGCCATGTGTTTTACCATAAGCGGACTCCAAAGCCAACAGATAGGTCATGAGTTGCAGTTTAAGTCCATAATACACATCTTGGGCCGTCACATGAGCACCACCCGACTTGTAGTCGATAACCATGCCATAGGTTTGATCATCCCGTGTATATTCGTCGATGCGGTCAATTTGACCGATGAGTCGCAAGTAACGGTCTTCACCAAGAGGGACCCGAATAGGATCCCAGCCACCTTGACGACCAAAATCTTGCTCTAAATACTTCGTATCAAAATCGCTGCGCTTAGACCACTCTACGAGGCGGTCTACCGTCACATGTAATGTTCTCTGAACACGCTGTTCGATGGCCTTTTGGTAGGCATCGCTCGTTTCTTCACCTAGCTGATTTTCTTGCAAGATTTCGTCTGCCACAGTACGGCATAGATTTTCTTGTTCCTCTTCGTCAAGGTCACGCCATTGTTTGTTATTTTCTAATAGATAATTACCTAAGCGCTCTAAATTAGCATGTAAGAACGTACCGATTTCAGGAGCTCCAAAGGAGCGTACTGGACGCGGTTCTAGTTTCAAACCATATTGGGCATAGAACTTAAACGGACATTGTTGGTATCGTTCAAGGCGTGTCACAGAACCAGACATGTAGCCTTTAGACAAGAATAGACCATTCACTAAATCCTGCGTTATGACAGGCACATCGTTGTTATCTCGAATGCCACGTGACACCTCCGCTAAACGAGGACGATAGGTTTCGCTTTCACGAGCCCAATTATAGAGGCCCCACCAAAGAGGATTAACCTCATAACCACTAAAGAGCACCCCAACGCTCCGATAACAATGACAGACTTTGAAGTGGGCGCCACACGTAATCTGCCTCCGTATCAAGTGCAATGGAGAGAGGAATCTCTGCCGCCTGTTCTACGTACCCAAGGGATTCTAATCGTTTCACAACGAGGGACGGCTCAAGACCTGTTCCATCCTCACCAGAGCCCGCATAGGACAAGGTCAACGAATCGGATGCCCGCGTCATGGCGAGATATAATAGGAAATTCTCGTTGAAAGCCTTCGGCAAGGCCCCTTCTGCTAAGGTAATGCCTACATCGGCCAATTCTTGACGCTCCTTATCCTTGATGAGCCCTTCATCGCCCATACTTTGAGGGAACACGCCTTGGTTGAGGCCCATTACGAACACCTTAGGCCACCACTGGCTGTAACCACGTTCAATAGTGGTAATCACCACATGGTCTAAAGACGGCGGAATCATAGAGTAGTTTACATCGCTAAGGCCTTCTTCGAGGAGGAGCATCATCTCATCCAGAGTCAATATTTCATCCTTCATGACCATAGAAATTTCGTCTATAAAGGAAAGAACCGCATTATACATCTGTTCATGACTAGCTTTGGATTCTTGATCACCTATAGTTTCTGCGTCCTTCGCCCATTCATAGAGCCGCTCTGGCACTTGTAAGATTTCTAATAAACCATAAAGTTGTGTACCCCACTCAGCCCCTGTATGACCCTCCGCATTAGCAGCAAAGTCAAACCATGGAGATAATATATCCATAATGGTTTCTCTTGCTTTGTTAACACGTGCTCTGCGTGGTACATCTACGTGGTTCTCTTCATCTTGTCCCTCATGAAAGCCTCGTAAGTACGGCCAACTTTCACGTTCCCATTTATAATGATCGATGCCAAACTCGAGAACGTAGTTCTCTAACTCATCTACAGCCTCACGAGTAAGCGGCATCAAGTCCGTCTTGAGCAAGAGAAACATGCTGTCCCGACTATAGTTATGACGCACGATATCAAATAGAGCCGTCAATAGCTCGCCTAATGGATGGTTTTTCATAGGCCGCTGACGGTCAATAAAGTGCGGAATGCCGTAGCGAGCAAAAACCTTTTCTAAAGCATCACCGTAGGTTTCAGACTCGCGGAGCATGATACATACATCTCGGTAACGAGCCTCTTCAGCTGATTCTATATAGGCTAAAATGCGACGAGCCACCGCATCGGCTTCGCGTTCCCTGTTATAGCCTCGAATGAGTGGAATCGTTGTATCTGTAGTATTTTTCTTACTAGGGCTAGCAAAGTAGTTAGCCTCTAGCTCTTGAACAATTTGAGGACCTCGTTTTCCATCAAAGCCAACCCAGTTGATACTAGATCCATAACGAGCGACTAAAGTGTCGTAAATCTCTAAAGGACGGCTGAAGAGATGCTCCCCTCGACGAGCTAGATTTAACGCCTTTGGGGCCATCGGTAAATCGATAGTAATAACGGCTTCCTTTGCCAAATCAAACAAGGTATAAATCAACTCATAGTGTGTGGGTGTAAACCAATGGAAACCATCGATAAAGACGTGGCTATTCTCCATGAGTGGAGATTGTGGCAAAGCCTCTACGATTTCCATAATAGGATCGATGTCACGCTCCCCATGTCGACTGAGTTCCTCTTCATAGGCAGACATACAAATAGCTAGCTCGCGCAATTTCTTTTGTAATACATTATTTTTAACAGTCTCTGCCCCTCGTTCTAGATCAGCAGGGCCTACACGAAAGGCGCGGAATTCAGAAAAGAGCTGTTGCAATACGGAGGAAAACTCAGGCCGCTTTGTAGCCTGTTCTAACAGCCCCAGTTCCTTTTGCTTTCGTTTCATTACAAGGCGCAACAACATAGACCGGCCAAAGCTTGATAAACTTGATTGACCAGCCCCTTTTGAGCCTATCGATTGATATACCTGATAACCCAAACGCCCAAAGCCTACGACACGAACCGTAGTAAAGCCTTTTTCAGGCATAAATTCAGCTAGCTCCCGTTCTACCCGATAGGTGGCAGGTTCAGGAACAAGCAAAATTATTGGTTCCCCTGGACAATCTGTCATGACCTGACGGATGCGCTCATATACGGCACGTGTCTTGCCTGATCCAGCCCGTCCATAATAGACGCTAATACTCATGAGACCTCCCTAGTGAAACTTTCACCATCTCAATTGATGTAATCCACAAATGTATATTGCTCATATCAGTTAACGCATTAGATATAGCACTACACAAACTAATTGTAGCACTATACAAATTAGATATAGCATTAAACGAAGTTTTTCGATATAATAAATTACTATACTGATTATTATTATATAGTAATATGACATTCTATGGCTAATTGTACAATATTTGACTCATCTGATTATATTTATT
>OGOR01001846.1_pt1 | contig 10562 bp, 7 predicted proteins | sample 1552771 | NCBI WGS metagenome assembly OGOR01 (sample SAMEA2580124, study PRJEB22360) | human gut metagenome | biome: human gut; feature: human-associated habitat; material: faeces | place: Denmark | collected 2008/2010
GATTCGGCAGCCGACAGGTCAAGGCATGAGGGAACAATGGTAAGGCCGTTCTTCAGTTCGGCCAGCGGCAAAGGGTATTCGCCCTTCATCGCCCCGTACACGGTCTGTTCTTCCTCGATGGACAGGCCGCAGGATTCCGTGAGGTTTGCCTGACCGTCCATGTCAATCAGGAGCACACGTTTTTTCTTCAGCTGCAGTGCGGCAGCGAGATTTATGGTAGTGGTTGTCTTTCCGACCCCACCTTTATGATTCAGAACTGCTATAATTTTTGTCATGATTCAGAGTCTTAATGTCTGGTACAAAGATAATACTATTTTTAGTCTTCACTACAATTAGTATTTACTATTTTACTAATATAACATATTTTAGTATCGTAGTATTTACTACTCTACTAAAAGACTAAGCCACTAAATGTAGTATCTACTATTTTTCGTAACCCGGGATTTACTAATCTCCTAAATTACTACAATTAGTAAATACTACATCCGTGACCGTTTTCCGGAAGATGTCAGAACGGAAGGTCTTCCTCCCCGTCCTGTGGCATGTCCGCCGGAGGAACTGGTGCGTTATAGCAGCTGCGGCCTGGCCGTCGGCTTCGGAGGTTGTACCTTCCCGCTTACCGGTGTTGATGAACTCCAGGGCATCCGCCGTGATGGAGAGCTGGATCTGGCTGTCGCCGTTTTTGTCCTTCCACAGTGAAGTTGACAATGTTCCCCCGACAAGGACCATGCGTCCTTTGGTGAGGTATTCGGAGAGGCGGATATGGTTTTCCTTGTTGCTGCGTACCCTTACCCATGTGGTAACGGCGTTTCCGTGCGAGAAGTCATCTACTGCCATGTCAAAAGCAATAAACGAACCGTGTGTACCCTCGATAACCTGACAATCCTTTCCGATGCGACCGATAGTGTGAATGTATAGCATAATTTGAAAATGTTTTGCGGCAAGGTGGTTAGTCCTGCCATTACCTGTGACTTTGTTTTTTCTTCCCTCTGGTCGGATCCTTTCTGCCGGACCGCCTTGGGGTTTTATGGTGCATGACAAGGATGTCGGTACAGCCCATTCGACGTTTTTTTGAAGCAAAATACTCTTGCCCAGCAAGGAAGATTTTCCTTCAAAATGCACTTCAAAACGGAAGAATCAGGCGCGACAGCCTACATTCGCACCTGATAAAACCTACGCGGCGGCAGGCAAGGAATGACGAGAGAAGGTAATCCCGATACAGATATAAAAGGCAGAATCGTCCCGTATATATAAGGGGATGTTTATAAAAGTGATGAATGACGGCTTGGGCGGGTAAAAGAAACGGTCTGCCGGGCAAACAAAATGGGGACTCTTTCTGCCTGTGACATGCCCGAGGCACGACGGACGGCACAAGCAGAATGTGTCACCGTTTGCCCACGACGCCGTCGGCCCGTAAAGGAAAGCTACGGACAGAAGGCGGAATGTGCCGGAGCAACAACCAGGCAGGATGCCCATATAGCGGAATACCGGTTGTTTCGACAGGTCGAAGCTCCGGCATGAAGCGGTATGAAGCAGACTGCCGTTGATCGGACACAGCCTTCCGTACCTTGGAGTGGAGGGCGGACCGCGGCACAGACATCATACCTTAATTTCGGGTGGGGAAAGCCGGATAGAAAAGGGAGGAAATACCGGAAAGGTATCCATATAAAAGGACACTGACAGGCAAGGCCATGAAGGCAGTCCCGTATGACCGCCTTCTCCTGCTGTCAATCAACGAAGTTGAAATACCTGTCGCAAAGCTCTTTCTGCTGCATGAAGCGTTCGCTCTGATAAAAATCCACCTCGGGATACTTGCAGAAACCCGAAACGGCGTATCTGCCGGTAGGGGTACATAATCCGTAAAGCATGAGCCAGTCGAGAACTTCTTCCCCGTTGTTGTTCGTGTCGATGAACTGGCACCCGGCACTGCGTTCCGCACCAGGCAGGTTGACCGTGATGATGGTTTCCGACTCAAATTCGTTACTGTCTTCTACATACGCCAGCAATGCCAGACAAAGCGGTGTTCCGAGTCCATGCTGGTAATATGTGACAAGGGGGAAAACCCATTTACCGTCCTTATGAAGCAGTGTCAAGGTCATTCCGTCCACTTCCACGCTTCTCTCTCTGATTTCATTTTCCATAATGCTATCGTTTTTTTTAAGTTTACTTTTTTCTTTCCCTGCTTTCGGTCCTTAAAGACCTTCGCCGGATTTATTTTTCCGCACCACGAAAGTGATAACGGCAACCGGACAAATCTGGCGACAGAAATACGCTTCTCCCCGAGAAGGAAGATTTCCGTCGGCCACCGCAGGCCGTGAGGATTTGCAAGGTACAGCTGTTATCCGTTACTTTCGCGGAACAATAAGCCGGAAGGTCAGGACGGACTGCAAGGACAAAGATATAAAAGGATTGAAAGACAGATATAAAGGGAGACGATAAAAAGGGAAAAGGAGGATAAAAAAGGCAGATGCCAGCCTATAAAAGCCAGACGGGCCCCGGCAGGTCGGAACACAGGAAAACCTGCCCGATCATCACGACCGGACAGGCAAAAGGTTAAATCAATGAATCACGGTCAGGCAGCCCTGACAGTATTTTCTTCTTCGGGAACTTCGGAGTGCGGACACTCGGCTTCCTTGAGTGCCTCGTCAATCCGCTGCTGCAATTCCTTACATCCCTGTTTCAACCGCTCCAGTTCTTCCGCCTTGCTCCATTTCCGGGCGGTGATTTCCTGCAAGGTCGGTATTTCGTGCTGCAGCATGGCTATCTGTTTCTGCTGCTTCTCTATCAAAGACGGCATCCTTTCAAGCGCAGCCTGCGGGTATCGTGCCGATTCGGCAAATCCCAACGGCAGGGCTCCCGACACGCCACAGCGGTATTTCAGTCCACTTACTCCCTCTACAAAGAAAGCGTTACGGTCGAACGAACCGGAAAGGGTGTACTCGCTGCGGACAAGCAGATTCAGCCCCATATAGCTGCCAATGGTACGGTAAGCCTCGCCCCTGTATGTCTTGGCTATGCGGTGCAGTTCACGGCCTGTCTCTTCCCGGGTAGCCTGCTGCAGATTGAGCAACAGCGTTTCCCTGTTGCCGCTATAGGATGCGATATACTTCATGTCCTGCTCGACCTGCGCCACGATGCGCTCTGCCTTGCCGACAGCTTCCGTGTTGGCCGCAATCTTACGCTCCGCACGGATGCGCTCTTTCTTGAATATGGCCTGTTCTTTATCCAACTGCATGATTTTGTTGTCGAGCTTGGCCTTGTTCAAAAGGTCGGTATTTCCTGAAAGGATAGCCACGAACTCGGCAAAGTTCATTCCGCTGTCCTCGTCCATGCAGTCCTCGTCGATGCGGCGCACGGCAATAGTGCCGTTGTTTATCTGGTTGATGAACATCTGCTTGTTTTTGAGCAGGTTGAACTTGTAGGCATCGAGCGTCTTTTCCGTTCCGTAGATTACAATATCCACCACGTTACCGCCCCAGAGTTTCACGGTGTTGCCCTTGCGTACCGCACGACCGTTGCGCTGCTCCATGTCGGCAGGTCTCCACGGTATCTCCAGATGATGCACCGCCACAGCCCGCTGCTGGGCGTTCACTCCTGTACCGAGCATGGATGTAGAGCCGAAGAGGACACGCACCCTGCCGCTGTTCATGTCTTCAAAGAGGCGTTTCCTTGCCCTCTCCGTGGTGGCACACTGAATAAACTGGATTTCATCAGCCGGGATGCCGAGGCGTACCAGCTTCTCCTTGATGTCGGTATAGATGTTCCACTCGTTCGGCTTGTAAGTGGAAAGGTCACTGAAGACAAACTGCGTACCCTTATTGGCCGCCGAGCGTACATAATAGTCATAGATGGTTCGGGCGCAGATGGAAGCCTTGTTACCTGCATCATCGCTGAACTTCTCACCCAAAAGGCGCATGTCGAGAGCCATCTTGCGTGCCACATTGGTAGCAATGAGCATCTTTGCCTTGTCGAGGTTGTCCGGCTCGATCGTGTCAAGCCCGAGGTCTTCCCAGTTTCCACTACCTGCAAAGGAAACGAGACGTCCGATCATTTCTTCCTGCTCGATTGTCGGCGCATGAGAGAGGAAGCGGACATTTTTCTCCGGCACATCAAGATGTATCATGTCGGCTGTACGGTAGTCGGTGATTTCACGCAGGAACATCGCCAGTTCCGGCACTTTGATATAAGTGCGGAAACGCTCCTTGCGTTTGATTGCCCCTGTCACGTTCAGCTCATAGTCGGCTGTCTTTTTGGTAAATATGGCCGCCCAGGCATCGAAACAGCTAATCTGCTGACGCTTGAGTTCACGTGGGCGCAAATACTTGAACATCACATAAAGCTCTGTCAGCGCATTTACCACCACCGTACCGGACAAAAAAGTCGCCCCAAGGTCACGGCCTGTTCGGTGCTGGATGTCACGGATGGCAAACAGCAGGTTCATTGCCCTTTGCGAGCCTTTTGTATTGCCGATACCTGCTACCCTGTTGTGGCGTGTCTGGAACATGAGGTTCTTGAACATGTGGCATTCATCGACAAAGATGTGGTCTATACCCATTGAATGAAAGTCCACGGTATCATCCTTGCGGCCGTCCAGTTTTGTACGGAGTTCTGACAGCTTCGCTTTCAGGTTCTCCTGTCTCACTTCCAGCCCTTTCTGCATCTTGCGGCTACGGTAGCGCATGGTGGACTGTTCCAACACTTCAAGGCTTCGCTCCACATCGTAAAGCTCTTCTGTGAATATCTCTATCATGGTTTCCTCGGACTGCGGTATCTTGGAGAATTGCTCGTGCGTCAGGATGATGCAATCCCAGTTGTTGTTCTTAATTTTGGAAAATACCTCTCTGCGGTTGGCCGGTGTGAAATCTTCCTTGCCCGGGTACAGGACTTTTGCGTTCGGGTATGCCTTGCGGAACGTGTCGGCAATTTCGTGTACATTCGCTTTCAGGCCGATAATCAGAGGCTTCTGTACCAATCCCAGACGCTTCATTTCATAGGCCGAGACGCACATAATCATGGTTTTGCCTGTGCCTACTTCGTGCCAGCAGATACCACCACCGTTCTGCTTAATCATCCAGATTGCGTCTTTCTGCGACGGGTAGAGTTCGTTGTACGGGAACTGCTCAAAGGAAAGCTGCGGAAAGGTCTGTGCCGAACCGTCATAGGCCGGACGGACATAGCAGTTGAAACGCTCGTTGTATGTGCGTACCAGTTCATCCCTGACTTCAAGAGGACGGGCATCGAGCCACTGGTTGAAATTGCTGCGGATTTCCTGTATCTTGGTGGCCGCTTCCTGAATGGCTTCCTCGTCGGGCACACGTACCTTGTCGCCGTTGCGATACACTTCTTTGGTTATCTCCGGCACTGTGTCATGCAAGGCATGGACAAACAGGTCTTCACCGTTGAAATTGCGCACGGAATAGGTGTTGTATGCTGCCGGGGAGTAACCTTTCAGACGCACTACATAGGTATCGTTGACATCAAAGTACATCACTTCGGCTTCCACCCCGAAAAGGTCTGCCGCAAAGTCGGCGTAAAGCTGCGGGTCAATCCAACGCTCGCCCATATTGATATCCAACTCTTCATAAGGTATCGGTTCGGGCGTTGCGTTCTCCAGTGCCTTGACGGATATTTCCGTCCATTGCTGCTGCCTTTCCGAAAGGTCGGGAATGCAGGAAACAAATTCCGTGCATTTAGCTATCACGTTGCCTGCAATGAACTTGCCTTTGTGTTCCCATTCTTCCGTGAGGGGATTGTAGTAAATCTCGCCCTGCAACGCTGCGATTGCATCTTCATCAGACAGACCGGTAGAGCGCATGATATAGTCCATTTCCACCTTGCCGTAGAAATTGAGGCTGCTTGCCAGTGCTTCCGACGGCTGTAAAATACGGTCGGTCGTAATCTTCGTGAAAGCCACAGGCTCACGCATGATGTCGGCCTTGACTATATCGCCGCCAAGCTGCATTTCGATAGTGAACACTTCGACACCGAGGCTGTCAAGCATGATAAACTCCTTGTTGTCGTTCTCATGGAAAAATCCCCATTTGGCGACAAAGGCATCATAGAGGGTGTTCAGCCGCTCACGTATGGCAGTCTGTTCAGTCTGCAGATCTCTTTCCCTGACAGAAAGCAGGAAATACGCTTCACGGACAGGGAAATAGTCGGCTGCACGCTCCATATTGACCTTTCCCTCGTCCACCGGAACGAAATCTACGGCCACATCGGCATAGTGGCTTGACTTGCGGAACACGACCGTACCAATCTGCCCCTCGAACATTACCAATGTACCGCTTTTCATCCAGTCCTCGAGTTTTTCCGTGTAGGCTCTCCGTCCTCTGTTTACGGAGAGTGCGGTCGTCTCCTGCATCCCGAACAGCGACATCTGCACGGACGCTTCGCCCTGCTGTCCGAAAAGTATTTTGCGGAAATACCGGTCAAAGTCGTATTTGAGCAAAGCGGAAAGGTATTGTGCCATGGCCGCATCAGAGCCAAGCCACTGATGCTTGCGTACATATTTTCCGTGCTGGTTCATCACAATACGGCTGTCGGTCGCCAGTACGGTCTTCGGCATGGAAAACAGCCTGTTGGCGTTTTCGGTCATCGTACCGCTCATATCGTACATTTCTTTGCCCACCTGCAAAAACATCTGTTCACGTGCGGAGAGTGCCGCCTTATTGGTATGTTTCTGGAATATGAGCAGGTCGCTGCCTACCTCGATACCGCTTGTCTGCATGAAAAGAGCGTCAGGCAAACGTACTGCGCTGATAAGGTCGGCATGGTTCACCAGATACTCACGTACAAACCTGTTCCCTGCCGTGTCGGCCACACCTCTTGAAGTGACAAAGGCAAGCAGACCGCCCTCGGAAAGCAGTTCCATAGCCTTGACAAAAAAATAGTTGTGAATGGTCTTTGTGGCCTGTTCGTAGATACCGCCCTTTTTCCACAGGTCGGCATCGAAGACACGGAAGTTGCCGAAAGGAATGTTTGAGGCAATGACATCGAATTTCCGATGCTCCAGCTCTTGTGTGCCTATCGTTTCAAAGCCTGCCGTTACGGTGGTTGCGTCCTCATGCAGCAGCGAAAGTACAAGTCCTGTAATGGTGTCTTTCTCAAAAGCATAGCTGCGTGTGCCGGGCATGGCTACAGGCAGGAAACCGCCGATGCCTGCGCTCGGTTCAAGAAAACTTTGCATCTGCAAGCCGTTGGCAGAAAATGTCTTGTGTATCTGTGCCGCCACTGCGTCAATCAGGAATTGCGGCGTATAGAACGCTGTCAATACAGATGACTTGATGCTTTCAACAAGTGAACGGCAAGCTGCCTCGTCACCCCCTGCAAGTGTCCTTAACGCATCCAGCAGACGGTTCAAAAGCCCGGCAACCCCTTTGTCAAGCGGCTTGTCCGTACCCAAGTCCAGTACATCCTTGATACCGCCGAAACCTGAATACTGCGCCAATACCTGTTTTTCCTCTTGCGTGGCTGTCCTGCCCTGCGAGTGGATAGCTACTGCTGTCTCTATGGCCTTGATGTTGGCCGATAATGATGTCAATTTGTTGTACCCCATGATTTAACCTATTTTTTTATTTCCCTTTTTTCGGCCCGTTTGCGGCCGCAGGGATTATTTTTCTGCCTTGAAAGGTGGCGGTGGACATCCGCCATGGCCGGTAAGGAAAAATACGCTCGACAGCCGGAGAGGAAGATTTTTCCGAGACCCCACGGGCAGAATGCCGGCATTGGCAGGAATGGAAACCGGCGGTTACCTTTGCTGAAAAATCCAATCCCCCGAGGTCGCACGGCGGAGAACGGAAGAGCAGCTACAAGAGGGATGGATAGAAAAGGATTGAAAACAGGCGGATGGAAAGATAGAAAAGGAAGATCTGAGGTAAAAAGGGACAGCGCATGGCCATGCCGTCGATAAAAAGGGACTATGCCGTCGGCAGACCGAAGCCGGAACAGACCCTACCGGGCCCCGGTAAGGTCTGTCCGTGGATTATCAGTCAATATCGTAACCAATCATGAACTCGTCATTGATTAGCAGATAGTAATAGCCGTTGCCGCAATTCCGGTACTCCTTGCTGAATCCGGCAGCCATATCACCGTTTTCCCGCGGCTCGCACCAAAGCGTACCGTCATAACCGCAAAAGTCGAAACGAAGCGTCGAGAATTTCTCCTTATTCTTCATGGCCTGGCGGAACCGCTGCATGTCCCAGCTTCCGCAATACTTCTCAATCGTGGAGAGTCGGATGCACTTTCCGTCAATAGCCGTTCCCGTGGTGATACGGTTTTCGTACAGGGACTTCTCAAGGTCTGCTGCTGCAATCTTGCGGAGCCAGTCGTTGGTATGCGTGGCAAGGCGTGCGAGCTTCTGGTATTTGAGAATCATTTTCCTGTCCATATCCTTTTCGTCTTCCTTTTCCTGTGACGGATAATAGATTTTTTCGATGCTGTTCCAATCTGAAAAAATGTAGCCATGCTTGCGTTTTCCTTTCGCAATAATACCGACGACGTTCTCCCTGCCTCGGTTGATAAACAATTTCCTGCGCTCCCCGTAAATTCTGACATACAAGACCGGTGGGTTCTGTTCGTTACGGAGATATTCTTCTGCCGGATGCATTGTTGCTGCTGTTGTGTCCATACCTGTATTTTTTAGTTGTTCATTCTTTTAGCCGGAACCGCTTGGGCTCCCGTTTATAAGTTATCCTCACGAAATTTGACTTTTGCCCCTGACTGCTGTTCAGAGTTCGGGAAGTGTGCCTGTCCTGACTTTCTTCCCGTCGCAATAGAGTTCGATTGTTCCCGGTCTGAATCCCATTTCGCCGAAGGCTATGTTCCTGACATAGTCCCGGTACTCCTTTCCGGAAAAGTTCTTTCCGCTCAGGTTGTTGAAAAACATGCGGATGCTGAATCCGTCTTCACTTGACAGTATTGTCCTGCCGTCCTGTCTGATTTCTTCTTTCATTTCTTTCCGTTTTAATTGTTTGAAAATCTGTTTTTTATTTCCCTCTTTTTGAACTGAGGGCTGTATTTTCAACTTTTTGAGGCATAAGGAGGATGAAGCAGCTGGTATCATAAGCCAAATCCGGATAGAAAACCGATTGTGCAGCAGTCTGTTTTCGTCATCCGAATGGAATGCGGTTTGGCATTGATACGCTTCGTCCTATATTCGCCGACGAAAAGAGAAAGGAAGCCCCATAGGAAAAAGGAAGAGACTTGTAAAAGGGGACGGCAAGAAGGATATATAATGGGATCGAACAAATTACCGGTTCCATTTCAAGGCCAGCACCGATAATTTGCTTACTTTGCAAAAGTAAAAAGGTTCAATATGAGTGAGAGACTTGTGCTCCTGGTGTTGCTCGGCATAGTGGTCGGGATGTTGCATGTCATCGCTTTCTGGCGACGGAAAGCCGGTGAAGCGGCGTATGCAGCAGCACGGAAGGCAAGCCTGGAAGACGAAAGGGACCGCTATTGCCGTATGGCAGTAATGGCCGGACATCGAGACGCCTGCCGTATGTTCTGCTGCATGTATCCCGACCGGTTCGACGACAGGCATCCGCTCAAACCGTTCAAGTTCCGTGGAATCCGGATTGCATTTTACGACTATTACTATCCGTCACGGTACAATGATTTTCTCAATGAAGCACAACGGACATTCTGCCGTTCCATCTACGGGTTCAAGCAGGGAGAGATACACGGCATCGAGTTCTTCAAGGCATGTATGACCGCCATACAGGCGGACGGCAAGCCTTATCATATCATGTTCATGCCGTGCAGCAACTGGATAAAGTATGAACAGCGGTTCAAGCGGCTGCACTGGCATATGGGCAAGCACAGGCCGGATCTGACATCAGGATTGTACGATACGGTGATCTGCGATGCCCGGGAAAGCCTACATGAAGCGGACGGAGCGGACAGCCGTGTCCTTGAGCGGAATTACGAGATTACCGGTGATATAAAGGGAAAAGAAATCATTATCATTGACGATGTGCTGACGACCGGACAGAGTGTGTCCGACTACAAGGAGGAAATAGAAAGGCACGGCGGCAAGGTGGTGGCCGCCATTTTCTATGGAAAGACGTTTTCCATGCCGCCGATGTCCGTCGTCCGGATGTCGGTATGGGGCGACAGTATCAGCCATGCAATCAAAGGGAGAAAAAAGTCATAGTTCGGCCAGTGCCGAAACACATTCCTGCTGTACTCTCCTGACATGTTCAAAAAGGATTGCGGGATCGACACTCTTGCCATTGAGGCGGCAGGTGATATGCAGGTGTTCTCCCGTGCTGCGTCCTGTAGAGCCGGTAATACCGACCGCATCACGCGGCCGGACGGCTGTTCCCCTGGCTACGAGAATCTTTGAAAGGTGGCAATAGCTGATCATGCAGTTCCCGTGCTGCAGCGTAACATACTTGCCGGAAGTCTTGTCCTGGCCGACCTTTACGACAGTTCCCGCCATCATCGCCAGCACCTTGTCGCCACGTGCCTGCAAATCGATTCCCCCATGAAATTTACGCTTGCCGGTAAAGGGGTCTTTCCTGTAACCGTATGGAGAAGTTACCTTGATTCTCGGTAAC
>OGOR01001847.1_pt1 | contig 10559 bp, 11 predicted proteins | sample 1552771 | NCBI WGS metagenome assembly OGOR01 (sample SAMEA2580124, study PRJEB22360) | human gut metagenome | biome: human gut; feature: human-associated habitat; material: faeces | place: Denmark | collected 2008/2010
ACAAGCTTCTGTATGGTGGCTATTCCACCATCAGCTTGGGATATGCCGGTTTGTATGAGTGCGTAAAGTACATGACGGGCAAGAGTCACACCGATCCGGAAGCAACGCCGTTTGCCATGGCTGTTATGCAGAAGATGAACGATAAATGTACGGAATGGAAAGCTGAAACCGACATCGATTTCAGTCTGTACGGCACGCCGCTCGAGAGCACTACGTACAAGTTCGCAAAGTGCCTCCAGCGCCGCTTCGGCATCATCCCGGGCGTCACGGATAAGCCGTATATCACAAACAGCTACCACGTCCACGTCACCGAGCATATCGACGCGTTTGAAAAGCTCCGCTTCGAGTCGCAGTTCCAGGCGCTTTCCACCGGCGGTGCCATCAGCTACGTCGAGGTCCCGAACATGCAGAATAACCTCGAAGCCGTCCTGCAGATCATCCGCTATATCTACGATAACATCATGTACGCCGAGCTTAACACCAAGAGCGATTATTGCCAGAAGTGCGGCTACGACGGTGAGATTCAGATCGTCGAGGATGACGGCAAGCTCGTCTGGGAGTGCCCGAACTGCGGCAACCGCGACCAGGATACCATGAATGTCGCCCGCCGCACCTGCGGTTACATCGGCACCCAGTTCTGGAACCAGGGCCGTACCGCCGAAATCAAAGAGCGCGTGCTGCACTTGTAATTAAGTCAAAATCAAGAATAAACAGTACCGCACAGGGCAGGCGCTTTGTGCGGTATTTCATGAATAGAGGAAACCATCATGAATTACGGTGAGATCAAAAAAACCGACATCGCAAACGGCATCGGCGTGCGCGTCACGCTGTTCGTCTCCGGCTGCACGCGCCACTGCAAAAACTGCTTCAACGCCGAAACGTGGGATTTCAACTACGGCAAGCCGTTTACAAAAGAAACGGAAGACGAGGTGCTCGCAGCCCTTGCACCTAGTTTCATCAACGGTTTAACTTTGCTCGGCGGCGAGCCCATGGAGCCGCAGAATCAACGCGCTTTGGTGCCGTTTCTGCACCGCGTTCGCAAGCTATACCCCGAAAAGGACATCTGGTGCTATTCCGGTTCCACCCTGGAGACCGATATGCTGAAAGACGGCGGCCGCAACCGCTGCGAGGTCACGGACGAATTCCTGTCCCTGCTCGACGTGCTCGTCGACGGCGCATTCGTCGATGAACTCAAAGACATTTCCCTGCGCTTTCGCGGCTCGTCGAACCAGCGCATCATCGATATGAACAAGACCCGCGAAACAGGGAAAGTTACCCTCTGGAACACGAAACCGTAAAAAGTAAACGAAAACGCCGCTCGACTGCTGTGTTTAGAACAGTGCCGGGCGGCATTTTTTATTTTTCCACACGCGCAGCAACACAGGAATTCAAAATAAGTTAGAAATCGCTAACTTTTTCTCTTGACATTTTATATTGCCAAGGTATATAATCAAGATACCCCCAAAGGGTATATTGGAGTCTTCTCTCACAAGAACTATTTTCACAAAAGGAAGCGGTTTAAATGCGTACGTATATTTTGAATGCGACCGGCGCGGACATCAGCCCTGCTACGATCATCATCTGTGTGGTGATTGCGGCTATTTGTATTTTTACGGTCATCAGCTATCGCAAAAAATTGAAGAACGGCTGCTGCGGCGGTGGCGGCGATGAAGTGAAGCACATCAAGCCGCAGAATACGAACGTGAACGACTACGACCACGTTTACCGCATGGATATCGAGGGCATGCACTGCAAAAACTGCGCCATGCGCATTGAAAACGCGTTCAACGAGCAGCCGGACTGCATGGCAAAGGTCGACCTCGCCGGCAAATTCGTGCGCATCTACACAAAAAAGCCCGTCGAAGAAGTCGTTTTGAAGCAGACCGTCTGGCACGCCGGCTACGAGCCGAAAACCGTCACCGTCGAAAAATAAGACGGAATTGAAATTCAAAGAAAAGCGTGGTATACTCTAAGAAATCCGTGAATTTATAAAGAAAGTGATGATAGAGTATGAAAAAGATCGCCAGCTTTTCCGTCAATCATGATAAGCTCAAAAAAGGCATGTACGTTTCCCGCATAGACGGTGACGTTGTAACCTACGACTTGCGCATGAAGGTGCCGAACGCCGGAGATTACCTCTCAAACGGCGCGCTCCACACGTTCGAGCATCTTTTCGCCACGTATGCGCGCAACTCCGCGTTGTCCGATTCCGTCATCTACGTCGGCCCCATGGGCTGCCGCACGGGCTTCTATTTCCTCCTGCGCGACAACGTGAGCCGCCTAGATGCCCTGCATCTCGTGCAGGAATCCTTCGCGTTCATCCGCGATTTTGAGGGCGAGATCCCCGGCAGCCGCCGCGAAGAGTGCGGCAACTACAAAGAGCACGACCTCAAGGGCGCCAAAGAGACTGCCGTCGATATGCTCGAGGTCCTCAAGGACTGGACGCCGGAGAAAATGGAATACGAAGCGTAAGTCAAGCTAAGATTAACACCCAAAGCACCGTTTTGAGCCAAAAGCCAAGCGGTGCTTTTTACTTTAAATGCAGGTCAAAAATCCGGGCAGAATATTTTAAAAAAAGCTAAAATAAGAGTTGACAATATACCCTATGCGGGTATATAATCAAGATACCCCAAGAGGGTATATAAAGCGAAATCGGAAAGGAGAATTCCGTTGGAACATACAGAAGAAAAAGAGCTGCATGCTTGCTGCAAAAGCAATGCAACCGATACGGAAGCGTGCACAGACTGCACCGAAGAAAAAACCGAAGAGAAGTGCTGCGGCTGTCATAAAACAAAGCACCGCTCCGATGAGGAGTACAAAAAACTCATCCACAGATTAAACCGCATCGAAGGGCAGATCCGCGGCATTCGCGGCATGGTGGAGAAAAGCGCCTACTGCCCGGACATCCTCGTACAGGTCGCGGCAGCCAACGCGGCGCTCAACGCATTTACGAAAGAGCTGCTCGCGAACCACATCAAGACTTGTGTAGCGGACGACATCCGCGCAGGAAACGATGAAGTCATCGATGAGCTTGTCACCACGCTGCAAAAGCTGATGCGATAATTTTCGGCGCATTTCGCATTTTATGAAAGGAAGGGAAGAAAATGGAACAGTATAACGTCACGGGTATGAGCTGCGCGGCGTGCAGCACCCGTGTGGAAAAAGCGGTCAGCAAGGTGCCGGGCGTTACGTCCTGCTCAGTCAGCCTGCTCACGAACTCCATGGGCATTGAGGGCACGGCTTCGCCGGAAAGTATCATCAAGGCCGTGGAAGATGCCGGTTACGGCACGTCCAAAAAAGGTGCGGCGCAGAATAGCACAAGCCCCAACGTTGCTGCAGAAGATGCCCTGAAAGATCGCGAAACTCCAAAGCTCAAAAAGCGCCTCATCGCGTCCGTCGGCTTTTTGGCTGTCCTCATGTACATCTCCATGGGGCACATGATGTGGGGCTGGCCGCTGCCCCGCTGGTTTGACGGCAACCACATTGCCATGGGGCTGGTACAGCTGTTGCTGGCAGGCATCGTGATGGTGATCAACCAAAAGTTTTTCATCAATGGCTTCAAAGGGCTGGTACACCGCTCCCCCAACATGGATACGCTGGTGGCTATGGGCTCGATGGCAAGCTTTGTGTGGAGCACCTACGCCCTGTTCGCCATGACCCGCGCGCAGGTGGACGGCAACAGTGAGCTGGTCATGCATTATATGATGGAGTTCTACTTCGAGTCCGCCGCCATGATTTTGACCCTCATCACGGTGGGCAAGATGCTGGAGGCCCGCTCCAAGGGCAAGACCACCGACGCGCTCAAGAGCCTGATGAAGCTTGCCCCCAAGACCGCCACCCTGCTGCGGGACGGTGCCGAAGTGACCGTGCCCATCGAGCAGGTGCAGAAGGGGGACATCTTTGTGGTGCGCCCGGGCGAGAACATCCCCGTGGACGGCATCGTGCTGGAAGGCACCAGCGCCGTGAACGAGAGTGCCCTGACCGGCGAGAGCATCCCCGTGGACAAGGCTGCGGGCGATAAGGTGAGCGCTGCCACCACCAACCAGTCCGGTTTCCTGCAGTGCCGGGCCACCCGCGTGGGCGAGGACACCACCCTTGCCCAGATCATCCGGATGGTCAGCGATGCCGCCGCCACCAAGGCTCCCATTGCAAAAATCGCCGATACGGTGTCCGGTTTCTTCGTGCCTGCGGTCATTACCATCGCGGTGGTCACCACCATCGTGTGGCTGCTGCTGGGCCGGGAGCTGGGCTATGCGCTGGCCCGCGGCATCTCCGTGCTGGTCATCAGCTGCCCCTGTGCGCTGGGTCTGGCAACGCCGGTGGCCATCATGGTGGGCAACGGTCTGGGTGCAAAGAACGGCATCCTGTTCAAGACCGCCGCTTCGCTGGAAGCTGCAGGCCGCACCCAGATCGTGGCGCTGGATAAGACCGGCACCATCACCAGCGGTGAACCAAAAGTGACCGACATTCTGCCCGCCGAGGGCGTTTCCGAGGCGGAGCTGCTCACCCTTGCCGCCGCACTGGAGCGCAAGAGCGAGCACCCGCTGGCAAAGGCCGTGCTGGCCTGCACCGACGCGCAGAAGCTCACCGCCCCCGAGGTATCCGGCTTTGCCGCCCTGCCGGGCAACGGTCTGGCCGCAAAGCTGGACAGCGTGGAGATCTTTGGCGGCAATGCGTCCTTTATCGGCACCAAAGTCACCGTGCCCGCACAGCTGCAGGAGAAGGCCGCAGCCCTTTCCGCACAGGGCAAAACGCCCCTGTTCTTCGGCGGAGCAGGCCGTCTGCTGGGCATCATCGCGGTGGCCGATACCATCAAGGAGGACAGCCCCCGCGCCATCCGGGAGCTGCAGGCCATGGGCATCCGCGTGGTCATGCTCACCGGTGACAACCAGCGCACTGCCGATGCCATTGGCAGGCAGGCCGGTGTGGACGAGGTGATCGCAGGCGTGCTGCCCGACGGCAAGGAAGCGGTCATCCGCCAGCTGCAGGCATCCGGCAAGGTGGCCATGGTGGGCGACGGCATCAACGATGCCCCGGCCCTGACCCGTGCCGACACCGGCATCGCCATCGGCGCAGGCACCGACGTTGCCATCGACGCGGCGGACGTGGTGCTGATGAACTCCAAGCTGTCGGACGTGCCCGCCGCCATCCGCCTGAGCCGCGCTGCCCTGCGCAACATCCACGAAAACCTGTTCTGGGCGTTCATCTACAACATCATCGGCATCCCGCTGGCCGCAGGCGTGTTCATCCCCTTCGGCCTGACGCTGAACCCTATGTTCGGTGCCGCCGCCATGAGCCTTTCCAGCTTCTGCGTGGTAAGCAACGCCCTGCGCCTGAACCTGTTCGACGTGCACAGCACAAAGCACGATCGTGCGGCAAAAAATGCTGCTTCCCTGCCCGCTGTCTCCGCACAGCCCGCAGCGGTTGCAAATAAAGAGAGTACCAAGGAGGACACTGCTATGAAAAAGACCCTGAAGGTGGAAGGCATGATGTGCGGCCACTGCGAAGCCCGCGTGAAGAAGGCTCTGGAAGCCCTGCCCGAGGTGGACGAGGCCGTGGTGAGCCACGAGGCCGGCACCGCCATCGTCACCCTGAACGCCGAGGTCGCCGACGACGTGCTGAAGAAGGCCGTTGAGGATCAGGACTACCCTGTGACCGGCATCCAGTAAACCGCCGCTGAATACTCCCCATCAAATGGAAAGGCCGCTGCATGTGAACCGTGCAGCGGCCTTTTGCATTGGGTTATGCTGTTTTCTTCACAGGAACGCTGTTTTCGTACAGCTCATGCGGGGCGATATCCTGCCCCTCTTCCCACTCGATGCCAATACCGCCCGGCAGCAGATGCACGGTAGCAAAGTAACGCTCATCCTGCAGCCTGCCGTACCACGAGCCGGTGGCATAAGGGGCTGCATCGAACAGCTTTACCTCGCCCGTCTCATAATAAAGGCAGAGCTTCAGCGGTTTTACGGGTTCCACCTTTGTCAGCTTCGGCTGTAACATCCAGAATCACTCCTTACTTCAGCGGGTCGATGCGGAAGAATTGTTCACCATTGCTCAGCAGTTTCCAGTTGGCTTCCAGATCCTCATGATGGATCACGATCCATGCCTCCAGCAGTTTCAGCTTGTTCTTCGGAAAGCTGCCTTCCAGAACCGTACCGTCCAGCGCAACCACGATCTCTTCACCGGAATATTCTGCGTGGATATGCGGCATATTATGCTTTCCACCCTGTTCGCGGTACATTCTGACAATGATGCCGTAAAAAATGCTCAGTACCGGCAATTGCACCACTTCCCTTCTCAGTGTCATTTTAACATACAGCAATCAGGTTTTCAAGGCGCATCAACGGCCTTTTTATCGTGTTTACAGGCTTTTAAAATTGATTCAGAATATCATGGTGTCCGATGTCCAACAGCAGAATGATCGTATCACCGTCGTACTGCCAGATGACCCGCACGTCCATGTTTACGCTGAACTCGAACAAGTCTACCGTGCCTTGAATACGCTTTGTGCGCAGCGACGGATACAGCGGGTCCATTTCCAGAATTTCCAGCTTCTTTTTCAGCTGCGCCCGCTCCGCTGCGTTCAAACGCTTCAGGTTCTTTATGAATCGTTTGGTGTAGGTGATCTTGTAATTCATTCGTCCGCACCGTCCAGCGCTTCAAACAGTGCGTCCACAGTGTCGAACACCGGCTGCTCCCCTGCCGCAATTTTGGCCTTTGCTTCGTTGATCTCGCTGCGCAGCTCGTCCAGATACTTTTTGGGGTAAACGGCTACCGGCATCAGCTCGATCACGCCATCCTTCTCCACGATCTCCAGCTTGTCGCCCTCACGCAGGCCCATCTTCATTACAATATCCTTTGGAATGGTGATCTGGGATTTTGTCCTCAATTCCGTCAGCATCCTTCATCCTCCTTTGTGCGATTTTCTTACTTTCTTACTTTTATTATACTCTGCTTTTTTCAAAAAGCAACCATGCACCATAAAATTTTACAAAGCGTCGTTTCTGTGGGTTCTTATTGTATTTCGTCAGAAAGTATGTTAAACTAAAAATGCCGCCCCAAAGGGTGGCGTTAAGGTGCTGTCTGCAAGCGCAGGTGGTCATGCTTCCCTCCGGCAAGCGTCCGGGGGACGTAAAAGCTTATTGTTTGTTCCCCCGTTCGCAAACGCGGAAGGGGGGATGCATCATGGTGTTGAACGATGTTCTGCAGCTGTTCGTCATTGTTGGCGGCACAGTTGGGATTACATTTCAGATCGCATGGGCAATCTTCAAAGAGATCCATAACAATAAGAAATGACCGCCCCTGTCTCCAAACGGTAAGCGGTCATTCTTATTGATCCAACCGGAAGGAGCTGACCATTGCGGACAGCACCTTTTCTATTTGTAGTATAGTTATTTTTTGCCGTTTTGTCAAGAGAAGGTGCCCGCTTTCTCTTTTTCTTTCCCCATTTTCCTGTGCATTTTCACCCCGGAAGCTGTGGCTTTTTGCGCAAAAACTATTTGTTGACACGTTGTTTTTTCAGAGTTATACTTATAGCAACAACATTTGGTTTTGCTTCCAGTTATAAACCACAGCGAAAGGAGAAATGTATTTTGGGAGTATCCATTCAGGACCGCACAGACTTTCTGAACATGCTGGATGCCTGCAGGACCGAGCAGCAGCTGTTCAGCCGCCTGACCTTTGCGGTAATGTTCCACCAGACCGACCCGGATGCACGGGAAGACCTGCTGGACGACGTGCGCGGCGCAGCCTGCAACATGCAGCTGCCCGCCGTCAATTACAAGATCGATCAATGGCTCAACACCTGCAAGCAGGCGTGGCAGGCCGACCCCGCAGCCTTTATGGCAGCCGTGAACGCGGACGCAAAGCAGCGCAAGCTTGCGCTGGAGGGCAGCGCGGTGCAGCCCGGCCTGCTGGCCGATGTGCCCATGCAGAGCGTGGCGTGGCTGGTGCGGCAGCTGCTGCCGCTGGGCGAAGTGTCGCTGCTGGGTGCCGACGGCGGCACCGGCAAGGGCATCTGGCAGGCACAGCTCATTGCCTATGTGACGGCGGGCAAGACCTCCGGCTTTTTTCCGCTGCCGCCGCAGCAGACCGGCAAGGTGCTCATCCTTGCGGGCGAGGACGACCCCGGCAAGGTGCTCAAGGCCCGTCTTCTGGCGGCCGGGGCCGACATGAACCGGGTGCTGGTGCTGACCGCCGACGACTACTTTGGCAAGACCGGCCAGCCCCTTACCCTCAAGGATCAGGCACTGGCGGATTTTGCCGCCAAGGCCGGGCCGCTGCTGCTCATCGTGGACCCGCTGCAGAGCTTTCTGCCCGCCGATGTGGAGATGGCAAGCCGCAACCAGATGCGCAGTGCCCTGCTGCCGCTTCGCGCCATTGCCGCAAAGCAGGGCTGCGCGGTGCTCATCGTGATGCACTCCAACAAAAAGCAGGGCGTTTCCGGCCGCGCACGTCTGGCCGACAGCTCGGATATCTGGGACATGGCCCGCAGCGTGCTGATGATGGGCCGCGCCAAGAACGACGGCAAAATTTATCTCAGCCACGAGAAAAACAGCTACGCCCGCCCCCAGCAGACGGTGCTGCTGCACATCGACGATGTGGAGGTGGAGGGCGTAAAGACCGCGCGGGCCGTGTTTGACGGCTACACCGACAAGAAGGATGCCGACTTCATTGAGGAGCGGCGGGTGCGCACGGCGGAGACCCGGCAGGACACCCGCAGCGCCATCCTGAACGTTCTGTCCGAGAGCCGCCTTGGGTCGATGCCCAGCAACGAGCTGCGCGCCGCCGTCCTGCGGGAGATCGGGTGCAGCGACAGTACATACAACCGTGTGTACAGTGACCTCACGAAGTCCAGCCAAATCGCAAAGCAAGCGATACGTGGAAAAGATGGCAGGAATCGCTGGTATACCTGCTACTGTGGAGAAACATCTGACAAAGTTCCATTTTAAATACTTATCTACGTTATAAATTTGATGTTTGTCAGCTTGACAAAGTTCGGATATTTGACAAAGTTGGAACTTTCTCAGAACAATGGAACTTTCTCACCTTGACAAAGTTACTTTTTAATCGTTGTATCGTTTAAAAGTTTAAACTTACTCAGATAACGCTCCTACAGTAGCACCTGATAAAGTTCCCCGAAACCGCAGGCTGCGTGCTGGCAGCTTTCTCCGCGAACAGCAACGGGTTGCGGCACCCAGCAGCCGCGTCGCATTCGCTTGCGTCTCGCTGGCCGCGGCCCCAACTGCAACTCCCTGTTTCCGCCATTGGCGGCGGTCGTTGCAGTTGCAGAACCCACGGTTCCGCCCCTGTGCTTACGCACGGGGCCCCACTTCCCGGACATTCGCTGGAGAAACTCCCAGCCCACAGCCCAGCACGCGGCCCGCACCTCAACGCGCCAGCTCCTCCACCGTGATGCAGCACACGGCAAAGGCCAGCAGGGCGCAGTCCAGCGGGACACGGCGCAGCACCACCACCCGTTCGGTCAGGGTGGTAAAGGTCTGCACGGCCTGCACCGGCACGGTGCTGCCCAGCCAGAACAGCGCCACCGAAAGCGGCAGATGCACCGCCCGCGCTGCCAGCAAAGGCCGCAGCGAGATCTCGGCCGGGCAGATGGTGCGCACCTGCAAAAGCACCGACACCCCCTGCACACTGAGCGCCGCACAGCACAGCGTGCTGGCCCACAGCCCGGTGCGGGCGGCCTGATCGCAGCCGGAACACACTTCCAGCAGCATGGCGGGCAGCGCCGCCCACGGCTGTGGCAGCAATGCCCCGCACCCTGCCGCCAGCAGCCGGAAGTACAGCACAAAGCCGCAGGCGGCCAGCATGCCCGAAACGATCCAGAAGCGCACGACCACCTTCGTCTCCGACCAGCCCTTCTTCTCGAAATGATGGTGCAGAGGCGCCATGAGGAAGATGCGCTTTTTGGTCTTTTTGTAGTAGAACACCTGGATCATGACCGAGAGCGCCTCGGCCACGAACAGGCCGCCGATGATGATGACGACGAACTCCGTCTTGGTCACCACGGCGAGGCACCCGAGCGCCATGCCGAGGGCGAGCGAGCCGGTGTCGCCCATGAAGATGTCGGCGGGATGCGAGTTGAACCAAAGAAAGCCGATGCAGGCGCCGGCGAGCGCCCCGGCGAACAGGGCCGGCTCAAGCACGCCCGCGCGGAAGGCGATGGCGGCCATGACGAGCATGACCACCATGACCGTGCCCGCGGCCAAACCGTCAAGCCCGTCGGTGAGGTTCACGGCGTTGCAGAGCCCCACGAGCAGGATAAGGCAGTAGATAAGGTAGAGCCAGGGAATGGCGATGCCGTCGCCCACGGGCACCACCGTGGTGAGCACGCCCAAATCGAGGGTGGCCACAAACGGGATCTCCACGGTGGGCTTGATGCCGAGCAGGTTCACCGCCACCAGCACGAAAACGGCAGCGATGAGAAACTGGCCGATCAGCTTCGCCTTGGGCGTGAGCCCGAGCGATCGCTCGTGGGCCACCTTCGAGGCATCATCGATGAGCCCGAGGATACCGGTGGCCACCGTGGCGCCGAGCAGAAG
>OGOR01001849.1_pt1 | contig 10541 bp, 7 predicted proteins | sample 1552771 | NCBI WGS metagenome assembly OGOR01 (sample SAMEA2580124, study PRJEB22360) | human gut metagenome | biome: human gut; feature: human-associated habitat; material: faeces | place: Denmark | collected 2008/2010
GAGCTTCATAAGCGTCATCCCTCTCTCCGTACTGGATTGAGGGATATTTTCATATTTATGCAGAAAACCGGAAGTACTTCCGGTTTTCAAAGGTTTAGCTGTTTCACACGTCTATAAAATGTATTTGATTTTAGCCCTGCAGATCTTTGTGCCTCTACAGCTGAGATTTCACCGGAACGCCAGCGAGAGCAAATGGCACGAAGCTCTTTCTCATTGACTTGTACCCGAGGCCGCCCGGTGATCCGACCTTCTTGCATAGCAATACGCCGTCCTTCTTCGGTACGCTGTCGGATGCAGTCACGTTCAAGCTGTGCTAATGCTCCGAATACGGTTAGCATAAATTGGCCTTGCGGGGTAGAGGTGTCGATTGACTCCTTCAGACTTTGGAAAGCAACACCTTTCTTTTGCAGCTCGTCTATAATGGTAAGTAGATCGCGCGTGTTGCGGGCAATTCTTGAAATATCAGAGCAAATGACTTTATCGCCTTCCCGAACAAAGCTTAACATTGCTTTTAGTTGTTTACGATTGGTATCCTTACCGGATGCTTTGTCAATAAAGATTTTCTCTGCATGGCAAGTCCGGGCGTCTTCGAGTTGCCGTGCTTCGTTTTGTTCGATTGTAGAGCAGCGAGCATAAAATACGATCACAAAATCCCTCCCATGGCTAAAAATAATGTCAAAAGACGACTATTGGTTTTGCAACATGGCAAAACCGTAAATAGCCATCTTTTGACATACGAAAATAGGTTGTTTCAAAAATTATAACTTTTGAAACAGTTCATTCTTGACATTCCCTCACAGGTCGTTTATACTTGTAGATAGAAAGAGTGCTGCCGATGAACGGTTAGCCCTCAGTTTGACTCAAAGAAGTTGAGCCGCATCCTTAGGCGAGGGCGGCTCACTTCTTTTTATGTTCGCGTTTACGAAATAGTTCGATCAGAGCAATGATGACCAATGCCAACTGGCACAAATCGCTAAAGTTCAGCTCGAGCTTCATAAGCGTCATCCCTCTCTCCGTACTGGATTGAGGGATATTTTCATATCCAAGAAATGTTCCCTCGTACGGTGCAGAAAATCTGCATCTGAGGGCTGAACCGTCCACCGTTATGGCAGCACCCGAACCGCATATTGCAGTTCGTTTTTATTCTACCAGAAATCACCTTATATGGCAATGTTTTTATTCGACACTCACGGCCACCAGTTTGCAGTTTAGCGCGGCTGCTATCCGCAGCAGTGCCCGGAGCTGTACCATGTGCTTTTTCTGCTCCATGAGTGCAACCTCCGTCCACGAAACTCCGGCGGCAGAAGCTAATTCGCGCTGCGATATTTTAAGTGCTTGCCGCTGTAAAATCAGGCTATCAATCAGCTCTATATAAGCGTTTGGCATTCTATCACTTCCTTTCAGAACCGGCAATGTTGCCGGTTTTCTTTTTTTGTCTGCGGCGGATTAGCAAGATCAACAGCAGCAACAGCATCGCCGCAAAGGAAGTTATGAGGCCGATTGCAAGCCCTTCCGCATATTTTTCTATCCACGTGCTGCCCTCCGGCACTGCCTTTTCTTCGACTTCCGCTATAGCTTCTTCGGCCATATCCACCCGGTGGCCGCGCACAAGCAATCTGTGCGTATTCACGCCATACGGTGTGCAGGTGAGCAATGTGACGTAATCTTGCTGCGTATCGATACGGATCAAATCAATGTCTGTGGGCTCCACCACTGCGATGTTGTCCACTTCGTAAACTAATTTCTGGTTGCACACCGTGATGAAGAACATATCTCCAAGCTCAAGCTTATCGAGGTCGGTAAAAAGCTTTGCGCTCGCCATGCCGGAGTGTGCGGAGATCACGGCGTGTGTGCCTATACCGCCTACCGGCAGCGACGTGCCTTCCATGTGGCCTGCGCCCTTTTCCATCGCCGTACCGGTCGTGCCGTGGTATATAGGCAGGTCTATGTTAATGGTCGGTATCTCTATGTAGCCCATAATGCCGTTATTGGCAAGGTTCAGAAGATCTTCGTATGGCGGCAGGTCGGCTTTGATTTTATCGATGTTCTCAATTTGTACGGTGGAGATTGTTTTGTTATATTCTCGTGCTGCCGCCAACGCCGCATCGATTTCCGAAGTGTCAAGCTGCTGAAGCTTTTCTTCGTATTCCGTCTGTACGAGCGATTGCGTGTGCTCGTTGTTAATCGATGCAATTAACGGGTACGCAGCTGCACCCGCACCGAGCAGGATCACAATTATAAAACAGATAATGATGATGGTGTTTTTACGTTTGCTCATTTTTTGATCCCTCCAATCTTTTTGGCGACGACGATCAGCCTGCCGTTATCGCTGCTGTATTCGCACGTCGATAGAGTAACTAATTTATCTCCGTATTCAGCATCCATGCCCGTATCATACAAAGCGCGCTGCTTACATTCCTGTACGTATGTATTAAAGGTTAATTCGTTGTTCTCGATGTAGTTGTAGTATTGAAAACTGTCTGCTTGATAGGCCGTTGTGATGACGACCGCCATGACTTCATATAGCCCCAACTCGTCTAACGTATCAAAGCGCACGTATTTGTGGTTCTCCCAGAAAGCCTCTTGCTTATAAAGCTCGAGGTCGCTGAACATCCCGCCGTCAAGCATGTGGTGGCCGTAAATTATCAAGTTATCGCACGTGCGTATATCGCAGTTTTCCTGTAAATACGGCGTGCCTAAATTGCTGTACTCTTTCTCAAAGTTTCGGCGCAAATAATAATTAGGGCTATCCGGCGACTGCATCACCGGGTAATTGATCTCTGTGCCCGGCACGCGTATCCAGCCTACAAAGTCTGAGTTATAACTGTGCAGCTCGCGGTATACTTCAAGCAACTGTGCCACGCGTTTATCCTCTGCATTGCCGATTTGCTCCAAATCTCCCAACTCACTTTCAACTGTGTCCACCTTTTCGGCTATGGTTGCAAACATCTCCTTTTGCTCTGCTTTTTGCTGTTGGTTATGGATGAGCAGATACGCGCAAAATCCCGCGACGCACAGCAGTAAAATCGCGATGATGATGGCTATAATCTGCGCACCTTTGTGCGTTCGCTTTTGGGGCATGTTTTCACCTTCTTCAATTTTTCCTTTTCACCCAAAGCCTACACACACGTTGCAGGCTTTGGGTGGGGCTCAGTGCTGCCACTGAGCCCCCCTGCGAGGTAAACCTAATTCAAAATTTGGGTGTATTCTTACTTATCTTCCTGCTCTTTTCTTTTCTTGAACACAAGGAAAAAGATAAATGCGGAAGTACCGAGGCAGAAGACGAGAACGCCGCCGATAGCAAGCGCCCATGTGCCGTTTTCACCGGTCATCGGGGTCTCGAAACCCTTGGTGTTCACGACCTGCAACGGCGCGATTGCATTGGTAGAACCCGTATCCATCTCATCGTCGAGCATCGTGACGTCGTTACCGTCAACCGTTGCAGATGCAGTCTGATAGTTATGAGCGAGCTGCGTCTGCGGGATGTTCGCGAGCTTGAGATTCAGACCGCCATCGAAGTTATAGCGCGGGTCGTTCTGGATAACACCAAGCGTATCCTTGCTGTAAATGTCGCATGGGCGGGTTGTATCATCGACGGACTTGATCGTTACGTCGATGTTATTTTTGAGCAGCGTGTAGCCGTTGGCCGTTTCGAGCTCTGTCCAGATGTACTGGTCATCCTCGACGCCCTTAAGGATGATCTGTCCGGGCTTGGTATTCCATGTTACCGGATACAGCGCAGTAGCTTCGGCTTCCTTATCCGTGTGGCCGGTGACATACCAGATGCCCTCATCAGCGTTCAGCGTAGCGATAACGTAATAACCGTCAGTCTTGTTCTGTGCCTTGAAGAGAACGTGATCGAACATCGTCTGTTCTGCCTTACCATCGCTAAAGGTCTTGGCAACGTTAATCGCGTATGTATAGATATGGCAGTCATCGATGAGCGTGTCAAAATACTTATCGTTAGAGCGCTTCCAAGTCAGAACAACATTGTTCTCGTTGCCGTTGTCGCCGTAAACAAGGCTTTCGTCACTGTTGAGCTTTGCATTATAGCGAATACGGAGCGTGTAGTTGCTGTAACCTGCGTACAGAGCGCCGTTGGAGTTATTCGCAGCTGTATTGGCTGTGTTGATCTCATTGAGACCGGCATCGGTCATCGCAATGGTCATGGTGTGGGACTTATCGCTGTTTTCGACTTTTGTAGCCGTAAACTTATTGTCAGCTTCCGTCCACTTTGCAACAGACTGCGTGCAAGCTGCATCCTTGAAGAATTCGAGCGTTACTTCACCATTGTAGGAAAGACCACGTGCAAGAACATCCTTAAAGGTATAATCGCTGATATTGGTGGCCGTAGATGTGATCGTCGGCAATGTGCTGATGATCTGGTATTCTACGGTGTCACCTGCGGATGCCGTTGCATTGTGTGCAAAGCCGTCGGTGATAACATCGGAGGCATTGTTCTTGCCGGTATCGTTCTTGGCTTCACGAACGGTCTTTTCGAGCGTTACAATGCCGGTGGTGTTCTTCGGGTAAATCGTCACGTCGTAAAGCCAGTCGTGACCGCCGGTCGTAATGTTGCCGTTCGTGTCGCCGTTGGTCATACCACCGTCAGCATTCGTCATTGGCAGGGAGATAAAGCACGGATCCGTAGTGCCCGTTACCATTTCAGGCACTTTGGTTTCGACGAGCAGGTAAAGACCGAGCGGCAGACTCTTCGCTTCGGACTTACCATTTTCGTCGGTTTCCGGCATTTTTGTACCGCCGTTTGCCGCAACGTATGCTTCAAGAGCGTTTTTGGTGGTCGTTGCATTTGCAGTCAGGCTGTCGGACAGCGCCTTAATCAGCACGTCGGACTGATAATACCAGTTTGCATCATCCAGCTTGTTCGCGTTTGCGTAGCTGTCTTTGCCGTTTGCAAGGCCGAGTGCTGCGAGCATATCTGCGCCCTTGGCCTTGTCGATGGCATACAGCACTTCAACGTGTTCCGATGTCTGACCGTCATCTGCGGACTCCGTAAACTGGGTGATGTCTGCGACCTTTAAGTACGTGTACTCCACACCCTTAATTGCATAGCCGTTGGACTGCTGCAAACCGTTGCCGAGATCGGACGTTGCATCGGAGTCGCCAGTGCGCGTTGCGCTGCCAAGCGTGTCGTTAACGCGCTGGTCGTACTGGCCGGTGGAAACGTAGCTGCCTTCGTTCCACACGCCATCCTTGGCTGCATTCGTAAAATCATACTTATACAGCGTGAGGTTGGCCGTCCTTGAGGTGTCGATCGTAGCGTCTGCAATACTTGCCGCAGATGCCGAGATCAGAGAGGTGCAGGCCAGAGCTGCTGCTAAAGCCAAAGCACCAATGCGAGAGATTAACTTGGATTTTGCCATTTCTCCTCATTTCCTTTCTTCGTTTATTATTCCAAGGGTTGTAGAATCCCCTTAAAACCTCTTTTTACGCGTCAGCATTAAAATGCAGGACGCGGAAATCAGTACGAGAGCAATGCCTACCGGCACGCCCATCATGCCGTTACCGCCTGAGGACGGCAATGTAAAACTTTGATTGTTGACCGCTGTAACAACCACATCAACGGTTTCTGTACCGTCATCAAGCACCTGCGGCAAGCTGCCGATAAACAAAGGCGCTGCGAGCAATGTGTTGCCGGACTTCGTGCCGGTTTCGGTCAAACGGTAGGTGATTGTAACGGTCTGGTTATCGACCTGAAGCCCATTAAAGGTAGTGACGCCGTTTTCATCGGTTATAAGTGCGCCGTCAACGACTGCACTTGTGCAACCGCCGATGGAAGGCTTGCTGTCTTCTGCTCTGGCTTCTACCGGGGTCCATGTCGCGCCGTCGTCGGTGCTGTACTCAAGCGTAAACTCTACGCCCGGCATAGGGTTGCCATCGGCATCGACCTTTTTAGCTGTAATGGAGCCCACGCTCGGGGTGTTTTCCTGCGTAACTTCTACGATCTGCTCATCGTGCTCGATTGCAAAGTCATGCACGGTATCATCAAGTTCATAACCCTTCGGAGCCATCACCTCTGACCAGTGGTATTGTCCATAAAGGATCGAGTCTACCTTGATTTTTCCGTCCGGCCCGGAAGTCTCGGTTGCGATTACATTGCCATCAGCATCTGTGATTTCAAACGTAGCGCCTTCAAGCGGCGTCACACCGTCATGGTCGACTTTTAGGATTTCAAGCGTACCGCGCGAGATTTTGTTATAGAAACTAACCTCTGCCGTCTGCCCATAGGTAAGTGTTACCGTTTGCGGATCGGGCGTGCGATATTTATCCGGCACGTTGATTTCTTCGACCTTGTACTCATACAGTTGCGTTGCATCTGCATCGACGTATACAGGCATCTGATCTGTAATGATCTCACCGGCCGCATTGGTGGTATATGTTTTACTATACCCATCCGCAAGCCGTGTGACCTTGAATGTAAAACTGGCAACATTGCCGTCTTCGGAGGTCTTCACGATTTTGAGCGGTGCATACTTGAGCTCGTTTGTGAGCGTCACCTCATACGTTTTGCCGTTTTCGTGGACATCAACATCCATGTCTTTAAATTCGCGCCCCGGCACACCCTTAACCTGATGCAGCGTATATGTGCCGTAAGGCAGGTCTTTGGTGATCGACTTGCCGTCCACCCCGGTCACAAGATAATCTCGTTCTGTATCCTTTGCTGCATTGTAGCTGCCTGCGCTCTTGAGATACACTTGATATTCAGCGCCTTGCTCAAGCTGTGCATCCGCACCGAGCATTTCAATCTGCTTGGTGATCTGGATGTGTCCTTTAAAGACATCTTCGGTGAAATCTTCGGGTTCGAGGTCATATTCAATTTTCTCTGTTTTGGTTGTTGTAACGTAGGTATGCACACGGGAATCCAACTTGTATCCTGCTGGGGCTGTAATTTCTTGTACAGTTACAGTCACACCAATCGGAAGACCTCTAAGCGTTGCAGACCCCGAGCTATTCGTCGTAACGATATTTTCAACGGTTTTTGTGCCGTTGACATAGGTCACTTTATACTGCGCTCCCGCTAACGAAGCGTTGCCCTGTGCCACACTGGTATTGGTTTCAGAATCCTTTTTCTTAACCGTAAGACGAATGGTCGTTGGGTCATCCACCACATTCATTGTTGCCGAGTTGTAAGCAAGATAGAACGAATGTGGTGTCGTATCTTTCACATATCCGGGAGGCGGAGTTCGTTCCAAAATTGTATAGGTCGTATTTGGAATAAGAGTTCTACTTAATGTAGCCTTTCCCGATGAGTTAGTTGTGAACGATGCAACCGGCGTACCCGTAGCAGAATTACCTTCATATACATCGTACACAGCTCCAGCGAGACTATAATTGCTGTTGCCTGCCGTGATCGACGTGTTAGCGCTCGTTTTGGTTAGTGTCACCGTCTTAATCAAAGGCACATCGCTGACATTCAGAGTTGCGTCAGCATTGTTGATCCTAACGGTATGCCTTGTCGTGTCCAAGGCATACCCCGGAGGCGCTTTGGATTCCACGGCGGTATATGTGCCGTTTTTGAGCTTCGCGCTCGAGCTGCCCTTGCCCGATGAATCGGTGGTGATGGATGCAACTTCCGTACCTGAACTGTTATAGATTTTATACACGGCTCCGGCGAGGCTGTATCCACTGTCGCCGTTTGTGATAGAGACATTGGCACTCGTCTTCGTGAGGTTAATACTATACTCCAATGGTATCGGAGCATCTGATACATTTAATGCAGCGTCTCCGTAAGAAATCGTTACCCAATGCGTTGTTTCGTCCTTGTAGTAGTTTTTCGGAGAAGTGGTTTCCTTGATGGAATACCGTCCGTTTTGGAGGGCAACATTTGTGTATCCGTACCCCGATGCGTCCGTGACTATAGTCGCTACTGCTGTATTGCCGCTGTAAACGGTGTACACAGCACCCTTAAGGCTGTATCTATTATCACCATTAGTCATAGATGTGTCAGCACTGGACTTTTTCAGATAGATGTAATAGGACGGTGTAACCGTCTGCACTTTGAGATAACTGCGTACAGTTTTAGTCTTGCCAAGTGGTGTGGCTATGAGCTGAATTGCAGAATCTGTGCATTTCCACCAAGCGAGGTTGCTGTCATCGCCTATGGTACGCGATCCCGTTGCAACAACGCCCGACGGATACTCTTTTGTGGTCGAGATTGTGAGCTTATTGCCGTTTTTGGTGAATGTTATACCGTTACAGGTGTACGTATAATAGGCAGCAACAGATTTGCTGTCCGTGACTGTTGCTGTATACTTGCTGCCATCCCAATACATTTTTATTGTCGTCGAAAAGCTGGATGAGCTGCTTGAAGCAAAGGAGGGAATCGTATAAGCATTGAGCAGCTTGGCTTTGACCTCAGCGTAATAGCTCCTTACAACCGTAGGGTTATACGCATTTTTGGCAATGATTTCGAGGTCGGTATCGACCTGCGATTTCCATGTCCAGCTTGTATTGCTGTGCTTGGTGATGTAGTTTTTTTCGGCTGCCCAGATCAGGTATTGCGTGACAAGCCATTTTGCAGTTTCATTTGCATAGTTGCCTTTCAAACCGCTGCCTTGTGCATCATCCCACTTGTTCTTATCCAGAGAATTTGTTTCATGAAAGCCTTCCGCCAGGATAGCTTTCATGGTCGTCTGCTGCGGCACAGTAAACGACGACCATGTAAAATCTATGCCGCCCCAAATTAGCTTTTCTTTTTCGAGACAATAGGCAGGATATTCAGTTGAGCCGGACTTGATTGCCTTTGTGGGCAGATGACCTAATGAGCCGGTCACTGTTGTCGTCGTATCTTTGGCGAGCGAATAATAATGTATAACGGATTTGCCGGTATCACCTATACCGGTAGGCGATATTCCCGCCTCTGTATCGGCGGCATAGCCCATAATCCACTCGCCCGGCATTGTCCACAGGTATTCTGCCGGATCGGCTTTACCCTCCGAAGTGATGACTTCAAAGTGCAAATGCGGGCCGGTAGCATTTCCGGTACTGCCGACACGCCCGATGCGCTGACCGCGCACGACTTTTTCGCCTTGCTGCACATTGATCTCAGATAAGTGTGCATACAGCGTCGTATTGCCGTCCGCGTGCCGAACTTCGACCATGTGACCGTAGCTCATCATGCCGGTGGTGTCATACGACCCGTCCCAAATCTGCACATAGCTTACAGTGCCATCCTCTGCCGCATATACAGGCGATCCGCTTGATGCGGCAATATCGATCGCCTTGTGCTCGGCGCTGTATTCCTGTGTGATTTCACTGCTGTTCGGCACAGGGAACAGGTAGATACATACCTTATCTACATTATCCAATACGTCGTGCTCGAGCTTTACCGGGTTCGCGACCGGCTGCGGTGACGGCGTAGGTGTCGGCGTTACAACAGGGGATGCGCTCGGTACAGCACTGGGCTCCGGCGTACTCGTGGGCACTGCTGTCGGCGTTGCAGTAACTCCGGGTGTAGCCGTGGGAACTGCGGTAGGTTCTGCCGTCGGGGTCGGTGTAGCGGTACTTTCCGGCGTAGGCGTTGGCTCCTGCGTTGGCTCCTGCGTCGACTCTGCGGTAGGTTCCGGGGTAGGCTCCGGGGTAGGCTCCGGGGTCGCTTCAATATCCGCCGGAGGCTCTTCTGAAATTTCTTCCTGCCCGGTATCTACATCAAAAGAGACTTCAAAGCTCGGACTTTCCACAGGCACGTCGGCTTCATCCGCCAGAGCACTTAACGGCAGTGACATCGTAAGGATCAACGCCGCAAGCGCTCCGGCCAAAATCCGTTTTGCTTTCTTCATTTTTTGCCATTCCTTTCGTTAGATTTTTATATGAAAAAAGCCGCACTCAAAAAGTACGGCTTGAATTTTTGCAGTAAAAAAGCACCCGAGAAAACGGATGCTTCATGCTGCAATATTCAATTTTTATTTGTATTCCCAGTGACCTTGTTCTTCTTGCGCAGGCTCATCAACTACCCAATGCTGACCTGTTTTTACCCAATAAGACTCTCCCGGTACCTCAGTATAACTTCCCATTGAATGTTTTCCTGCTTCGACAAGAGGGATTACATGTTCATAGAAGGCATCTGTTGTCGGAAAAGTCTCTTTACACTCATTACATCTATACACTACATCACTCCACCAATATCCATCTTCTTCCCAATGGCCAACTTCTTCCTTTGCAGGTACGTCCACGACCCAAACCTTTTCTTTTGGCTTTGGTGTTGCTGTGGGCGCAGCAGTCGGCTTTGATGTAGGAGCTGCCGTAGGCTTGGCCGTCGGAGCGGTTGTGGGTTTCGTGGCAGGTTTAGTCGTTGCAGTCGGCTTAGAGGTAGGTTTTGCTGTCGGTGCCGCCGTGGGTTTAGTTGTCGATGCAGTTGTCGGTTTTGCTGTGGCAGAAGGCTTCGCAGTCGCGCTGCTGCCGGAAGACGGTTTGCTCACAGTATTGTTGCCAGAGCTGGGCTTCGTTGTCGCCGACGGTTTTGCGGTTGCACTCGGCTTCGATACTGTGCTGCCGGTAGAACTTGAAGACGGGCAGCAATA
>OGOR01001855.1_pt1 | contig 10489 bp, 5 predicted proteins | sample 1552771 | NCBI WGS metagenome assembly OGOR01 (sample SAMEA2580124, study PRJEB22360) | human gut metagenome | biome: human gut; feature: human-associated habitat; material: faeces | place: Denmark | collected 2008/2010
GGCCGGAGGAGCTCCTCGGCCATGTGGGCGAAAAGCTCGCCTCGGACGATCCCTGGACCGTTCGCGTGGCGGAGGTCTGGCTCCTTGAGCACTACCGCGACGCCCGATGGACGCAGGCGGCGCTCGACCTCTTGGGCGGCGGGACGAGCAGGGCGCTCGCGCTTGCCGCCTCGGGCGACTACTACCTCTCGATGTCGCTTGCCTGGTGCCTCTCCATGCTCGCGACGGCGGACCTTGAGGCCGTCTGCTCGCGCATCGAGTCCTGGCGCGCAGACGGCCGCCTTGACGACGCCACGCTGCGCAGGACCGTGAGGAAGATCCGCGAGTCGCTGCAGTTCACGAAGGAGACGAAGGCGGCGGTGTCGGCGAGATTCGCCGCAAGGTGAGAGGCGACGGGGCCGCCTCCCCTGAGGCGGCCGTCTTCGGAACGTCCGTCTTCAGAACCTGAGTTCCTTTTCGACGAGCATGCCGGGCTCCTTCCCGTGCGGCTCGAGGTCCTCGGTCACCCAGAGCGGCGAGTGCCTGCAGGCGACGGCGTACGGGATGCGGCCATCCGATCCCGGCATCACGGTCCTGAGGAACGCGGGAGGGAAAGCGCAGCGGACCGGCGGGCTATAATGCCTGATCCATGCGGTCCGGCGCCCGAGGAGAGCGCTGCTCGAAGCCGCACATCCCTTTGAGACAAACACGAAGTTCATCATGACCGAAGAAACCAACGCCTCCGAATCCGAAGTTCAGATCACGCCCGTCGAGGCCTCCGTCCTGCTGTCCGGCGCCGAATGGGATCCTAAGCTTCTCGCCACGACCCTTGCCCAGGAATGGGAGATCACGGTGCCTGAGAAGGACTTGCCCGCCGACGCCTCCGAGTCCCTCGTGTTCGAGGCCGAGGGCGCCGTCATCGCCGTGAAGCTCTTCGAAGAACCGCTTCCCGCCGAGATGGCCCGCATGCATGCCGCCATGAATCCGCTTTGGCCGCAGGCGGGCGCCATGGCCCAACTGCACCGCGCCCACCTCGGTGTTCTCTGCCGAGGTGAAGCTCTGCACCTCCTCGCCGCCGGAAAGACTGTTCAGCAGGCCGTCCAGCTGGGCACCCATGTCGATGCCGGAAACGCTGCTGCGCAGCTCGCCGGTGCCGCCGGTCAGCTGCGATGCACCCTCCGCCAGCTGCGCAACGCCCGCCTTCAGCTGGGCTACACCGTCGGTGTAGGCGTTCAGGCCGTCGTCCAGCTGGACGTACTGGGCGGCAAGCTGGTTCACGCCGTCGGTGAGCACCGAGAGATTGCCCAGCATCCCAGTAAGCACACCGGCCAGCTGACGCACCCCGGCATCAAACTCGCCGTAGCTGCCGTTCAGGGTGCTGCTGCCCTCGTGCAGCTGGGCAATTCCGCCGTTCACGGTGTCGAGATAGGTCTGCATGGCATCGATGTTGGCCGTAGACCCCTGCAAAAGCAGGATCACATCCTTGAGCTGCGGCATCATCCACACCATACCCTGCAGCTGCTGGATGGCCTTGGCATTGCCATCCTTTACCACGTCAAGGTCAAGGCCGTTCTCCCGGAGGATGGCCTTGTAGGCTTCAAAGCTCACCTGCTGCTCCAGCTGTGCCGCGCCCTCATCCAGCCGGGCAATGCCGTCCCGGATCTGGGTGGAGGCATCCAGCAGGGTGTTCAGCTCGTCGGTGGAGGCAGAGATGCCGTTCAGCGCGGTCTGCATCTGGGTGAGGGCGGCACGCACCCGGGCTGAGCCGCCGGTCAAGGCACCGGAATTGCCGTTCAGGGTGTCGATGCCCGCCTGCACCTGCGCAATGCCGTCTGCCAGCGCGTTGGCACCATCGTCCAACTGCACGGAACCGCTCTGCAGCTGTTCCAGCATCCCGGTCAGGTCCATATCCCCGAGGTCGAGGTTCAGGTTCAGCCGCACGCCGTTCAGGGAAACAGCGTCCATGGCAAAGTCCGTCACATCGGCGGTGACGGTCACCTCGCTGTCCGCGCCCGGCAGCAGGATGTAGGAAAGCTGCTTTTTGCTGCCCACATTCGCCACCGTAGCGCCCGGCGCGCTGATGTTCCGGGCAAGGCCGGTGTCCAGACTCATGGTCACCTGCAGCGCGTAGTCGTCAAAAAAGCTGCCGGTGCAGTCCGGGTTGCGGCTCACCTGCAGCCGGATGGAAAGCGCACCGCTTTTGCCGCCCAGCTCGTCGGGGCTGATTTCTGCCCCGTCCAGCGTATAGGTCAGCTTTACCACCCATGGCAGGGCCGTGGCGGCGTCCATGGTGCCCTCATAATAGAGCTTGCCGTCCTCCGTCACATGCACTGTGACCGTATCGCCGCTCTGCTCCACGGCATCGCTCGTAGTCATGTTGCGCACGGCAGTGTAGCTGCCGTGGTCCGCAACGGTGTCCCCCGCCTGCACGGAAAAGCTGTTCACGGCGTACACGCCGGTCACAGCACCGGAGGCCGTAAGATTTGCATAAATGACCTCTTCCTTGGCAGCGGAGGCTGCTGCAAAGGCTGGCAGACTGCTGCCCGCCAGCAGGCAGCCTGCCAGCGCCAGCGCCGACACCCGGCGCACAAATCGATGTTTCATCTCGGTCAAGCCTCCTTCGGCTGTTTTTTCTTTTTTATAATGAGCGGGTCGGCCAGATACAAAAAGCCCGGCAGTGCCGAAAGCACGATGGCCAGCGACACCAGACTGCCTACGCCCAGAAAATTGCCCAGCTGGCCCAGCAGCTGGTTTGTGGAAATGGCTCCCATCAGGAAGCCCACCACCGCCATGGCGCTGCCGGTGGTGCTGACCGAGGTGGTCACGGCGGACACCGTGGCCGCAACGGCTTCTTTGCGGCCCAGCGTCTCGCGGAACTCCTGATAGCGGTCGGAGAAGAGGATGGCGTAATCCACCGTAGCACCCAGCTGTACCGAGCTGATGATGAGATAGGCAATGTAGAACACGTACTGGCCCCGAAAGTACGGGATGGCCAGATTGATCCAGATGGCGGTCTCGATGCTGAGCACCAGAATGATAGGCAAAAGCAGCTGGCGCTTCATGAGGAGCAGGATCAGGAATACTGCGCCGATGGCCAGCAGGTTCACCTTGACCATGTCGGCCGTGATGGTGTCCATCAGGTCATAGGTGCTCACGCCCTGACCGGCCAGATAATAATTGTCCGGGTAATATTGCTGCACCGTGGCGCGCACCCGCTCCACCAGCGCAAAGGCCCCATCGCCCTCGGTGTCGGCATCCACCGTAAGCACCATGCGGGTGTAGCCGCCGGAGACCAACAGCCCCAGCGTATCCCCGGGCACGAACTCCGGCGGAATGGACGCGCCTGCGTTGTCCACATAGGAAAGGATGCCGGTCACCTCCGGGATGGCGTGCAGTGCATCCGAAAGCTTTTGCTGCGTGGCGGTGTCGCCCTCCGGCACCAGTGCAACGTAGGTGTCGCTGCGGCCAAAGGTCTCTTCAATGGCGGCGGTGTCCACACCCAGACGGGTGTTCTCGCCAAACATGTGGGCGGCACCGTAGTAATACTGGTTCGAGTTGGAGGCCAGATAGCTGGGCACCATCAGAATGACCAGCACCAGCGCCATGGGCAGCATGATGCGGGCCACAAAGCGGCCAAACTTGTCAAAGCTGGGCAGCAGGGGCCTGTGGTGGGTCTTATCCATCCACTTGCAGCACGCCAGCGTCAGCGCGGGCATAAAGGTGAACACGGTAACAAGGCTCAGCACCACGCCCTTTGCCAGCGCAAGGCCCAGATCCGGGCCGATTTGGAACTGCATGAGCACCAGTGCCAGAAAGCCGATGACGGTGGTCAGGCCGCTGGACAGGATGGAGCCGGTGGATCTGCACAGGGCATCCACCATGCACTCCTCCGGGCTGGCATCCGGGTTTTCAGCCCGGCACTCCGCAAAGCGGTGGATCAGGAACACCGAGTAGTCCAGCGAAACCGCCAGCTGCAGGATGCTGCCCGCCGCATTGGTGACAAAGGAGATGGTGCCGAAGATGAGGTTCGTGCCGTTGTTGAGCAGGATGGCCGCGCCAAGGCCCGTCAGCACCAGCAGCGGCTCTGCCCAGGAATCGGTGGTCAGGATCAGGATGAACAGCACATACACCACCGCGATGGCGGCGATCTTTGCCACCTCGGTCACGGTGGAGTTGGTGGCAACGGCAGTGGACACTGCCGCGCCCTCCAGCGCATTACCCTCCCCGATCAGATCCCGCACGGCAGCCACGGCTTCCAGACGCTTCTCGTCCTCCACCGTCACGGTGAACAGGGCGCAGCCATCCTTATAATAGCTCTCCACCGTGGCGGTGTCCTGCATCTGCAAAGGCACTGTCACATCCAGACTGTCGTCCAGCCATGCAACGGAGGACACTCCGTCGATGGCGGCAAGCTTTTTCTTGTACTCCAGCGCCTGCGGCACCGTGACATCCCGCACCATGACCCGCATGTTGGGGATGCCGCCGGTGAAAGCACCGTTCATCACCTCGATGGCGGTGGTGGAGGGGGATTCCGGCGGCAGATAGTCGTTGATATCGTAATCCACCTTTACCTGACGCACAGCGAACACGCTCAGCACAGCCGCCAGTGCAAACACCGCCAGCACCAGCCTGCGGCGGCGCACGATGGCGGTATAAAAACGTTTCATCAAAACAGGAGTTCTCCTTTCCGGATCCATAAAAAAACTTTTATCAGTTTAACAGGTTTGATAAACGTTGGAAAGAGACAGTTTATGAATTTTGACCCTCGAATGCCGATTTTTTGATTTTTCTGCCTTGACAACAAAAATAAATTCTGATATGCTCTTTTTTGGTTCATCGGAGGACCGTTTTCAACGTAATTTGAAACGGGCCGGATAAGATGCCGTGCAGACAGCGCCCCGCCGGAGGTTTCGTTGCCGTAGTGACGAAGCAGATCGAGGCCGGGCGTGCACTCGCGGACATTTATCCGGCCCGTTTTTTGCACCTTGTGCAGAAAGGAAGACGCCATGTCCAAGCAGCGGATCCAGCTTTCCGATCATTTTACCTATTCCCGCCTTTTGCGGTTCGTGCTGCCCTGCATCGGCACCATGCTGTTCACCTCCATCTACGGCATCGTGGACGGCCTGTGTGTCTCCAACTTTGTGGGCAAGACGGCCTTTGCGGCGGTCAACCTCATCATGCCGCTGCCCATGCTGCTGGGCACCATCGGCTTTATGCTGGGCACCGGCGGCAGCGCCATCGTGGGCATCACGCTGGGCGAGGGCGACCAGAAAAAGGCCGACCGCTATTTCACCCTGTTCCTGCTGGCGGCTCTGGTCTCGGTCAGTGTGCTGGCGGTGCTGGGCATTGTGTTCCTGCGGCCCATTGCCGTGCTGCTGGGTGCCAAGGGGGAGCTTTTGGACTATGCGGTGCGCTATGGACGCATCCTGATGGTGTCCCTGCCCACCTTTGCGCTGCAGAATATGTTCCAGAGCTTTTTCGTCACCGCCGAAAAGCCGCACCTCGGCTTCTGGTTCACCGTGGGCGCGGGCTGCACCAACATGGTGCTGGATGTGCTGATGGTGGGTATCTGGGGCTGGGGCGTGGAGGGCGCGGCCATTGCCACCTTTATCAGCCAGCTGGTGGGCGGCGTATTGCCGGTGTTCTACTTCATCGACCGCAGCAACTCCAGCCGCCTGCACCTGTGCAAGACCAGTTTTTACAGCAAAGTACTGCGGGATGCCTGCATCAACGGCTCTTCCGAGCTGATGACCAACCTTTCCATGTCGCTGGTCAATATCCTGTACAACTACCAGCTGCTGCGTCTGGCCGGTGAGAACGGCGTGGCCGCCTACGGTGTCATCATGTACGCAGCCTTCCTGTTCGTGGCGGTGTTCGTGGGCTATGCCGTGGGCAGTGCGCCCATCGTCAGCTTCCACTACGGTGCCCGCAACCACGCCGAGGTGCACAACCTCTACCGCAAGAGCCTGCGGCTCATCGCCGTGGTGGCTGTGACCCTGACGCTGGCTTCCATGTTCATCATCCCCTGTGTGGCGCGCATTTTCGTGGGCTACGATGCGGAATTGCTGGCCCTGACCAGCCGGGCCTTCCGGCTGTACGCGCTGAGCTTCCTCATCATGGGCTTCAACGTGTATGCGTCCTCCTTCTTCACGGCGCTGGGCGACGGCGTGACCAGCGCGCTGATCTCTTTTTTGCGCACGCTGGCGTTTCAGGTGATCGCCATTCTCCTGCTGCCGCTGCTGCTGGGCATCGACGGCATCTGGCTGGCCGTCACCGCCGCCGAGCTGGCGGCTCTGGCCGTGAGCGCTGCCATGCTCCTCACCAAGGACAAGGTGTTCCATTACCGAAAGGCATGATAAGATCCCCTGCTTTCTGCGAAACGGCGAAAAGCGGGGGATTTTTTTGGTGATTCTGGCTCTGCCGCTGGCAGCAAAATCGTGTTAAAATGGACACAGCCTTTATTCACTGTTTTACGAGGAATCATTATGACATTGTTTTTGACCAGCAGCCCCAGCGGCTGCCCCTTTGAGCCGGGGCCGGATATTCCGGTGCTGGACACGCGCAACCACTTTGTGGCGAACCTGCGGGCCGTCTGGCCGGATCACGCCGTGCTGGGCCTTGCCATTGCGGCAGACCCCTATGCCTACGAGCAGAACGACGAGATGTGCCGGGTGTTTGCTCAGAGCTTTGCGAACGCCCACCTGCCCCTGACGGCGCTCATCCCCTGCGATGCCCGCAATGCCGAGGAGATCGGTTCTCTTCTGCCCCAAAGCGGCTTTGTGATGCTGTGCGGCGGGCACGTGCCCACCCAGAACCACTTTTTTGCTCAGCTGGGCCTGCCGGGGCTGTTCCACAACTACCACGGCATCGTGCTGGGCGTGAGTGCCGGCAGCATGAACGCCGCCCACATCGTGTACGCCGCGCCCGAGGAACCGGGCGAAGCCGCCGACCCGCACTACTCCCGCTGGATGAACGGCCTTGGCCTGACCGAGACCCGCATCCTGCCCCACTACCAGTTCATCCGGGATCATGTGCTGGACGGGCAGAAGATGGAGGACATCGCCCTTGCCGACAGCAAAAAGCGGCATTTTCTCGCTTTGCCGGACGGCTCGTATATCCTGTGCGCCGACGGCAGCGAGGCGCTGTACGGCAGAGGCTGGTACTTTGCGGACGGGATGATGGAAGAGATCAACGAGGATGAGGATGTGCTGCCGCTGCGGTAGCAATATGAATAAAAAAAGAAGCACGCAGATGCGTGCTTCTTTTTTTATGATGTTCTGCTGCAGGCAGACATCATTGCGCATACAATGCGCACATCATTCCGCCGCAAGGCGGACAAAGGGCGCGATGGCGTTAGCGTCGCCGTGGCGGACGATGGAGTAGGTGATGTCGCAGTAGGGCTGGATGGCGGTGCTCTTTTCCACGGTGGAGATGAGCAGCACCTGCAGCTGCAGGCGGCGGAACAGCTCCATCATGGGGCGGATGCGGTCGCTGGTCATCTTGCTGAAGGCTTCGTCCAGCAGCACAAGACGGATGCTGTTCTCGCTCTTCTCATAAATTTGCAGAAGGCTGGCGCAGATGGCCACATAGAAGGGGGCCTGATTCTCGCCGCCGGAGGAGTCGCGGCTGACGCGGGACAGATACGCCTGCTGGCCGGTGACCCGGTTCGTCACCTTGATGTCATAGTCCAGATAGGTGCGGTAGTCCACATAGTCCGACAGGGTCACGCCGCCGGTGCGGCCCTCCTGCCGGGCGCGGGTGTTCTCGTCCACGTCCGCCATGATCTTTTCCATCAGCTCGTCCACCTGACGCTCATAAGCAGGGTCGGCGGTGGCGGCAAGGTTGTCCAGCGAGTCGCCCTCGGTCATCTGCTGGTTGCCCTTGTCCACGATGACCTGATAGAAGGCCGCCAGCTGCGGGTCGCGGCTGGGCTCCAGCTCAAAGCGGTAGACCTCCTCGCCGTAGGTCAACTGCTCCATCACCTTGTTCAGCTCCCGGAACTGCCGCCGGGCGTTGAAGATATCGTCCTTCATGCGGAACAGGATATCCTTGCGGAAGCGGTCCTTGCAGTCCCGCTGGGCCTGCTCCAGACGGGCGGCGTAGCGTTCCAGATCGATGCGCACAAGGCTCTCGTGCTGGGCGCGGTACTGGTCCAGCCCTGCAAGGCCCAGCGGATAATCGCACACATAGTGCTCGTTGTAGGCTTTCTGGGCCGGTTCCAGCGTGCCGGTCAGATAGACGGCCAGCGCATCGTCCAGCTTGGCCTGCGCCTTTTCCGCAGCCTGTGCGGCGGCGCGGGGCTTATCCGCCGGGGCCAGCGCCAGCATCCGGGTGCGGGCCAGCGGCTCCAGCAGCGGATGGGCCGCAAAGAACTTCCGGGCCGCGTCGGCGCTCTGCTGTGCCGTCTCCCCGGCCTTTTTCTGTTCGGCTTCGCAGGAAGCGATCTGTTTTTCGCACACGCGGATGTCGCCGCCCGTCTGCTCCACGGCGGCACGGGCAGCCTCCCACGCGGCTTCGCGGGCTTCTTCCTCCTTGTAAAGCTGCTGCAGCAGCGGGTTCTCGCGGCACTCGGTGAGCTTTGCTTCCTGTTCGGTCACAGCATTCTGTGCGGCAGTCAGTGCGGCGCGGGCATCCCACAAAGCAGCCAGCTCATCCAGCGCCGTGCCCCGCAGCAGGGTCTGGTACTGGTTATAGGCGGCTTTCAGGTTCTGTTCTGTCTGGGCGGCAGCACGGGCGCTTTCCCCCAGAGCTTCCAGCTCGGCCGCCAGCGCCCCGGTGCGGGCGCGGCGTGCGTCCAGACCGATATACCGCTGCGGGGTGCGCAGCCGTTCCAGCCGGAAGGGGTGGTGGCGCAGAAGGTCGCGGGTGGCGCTGTCCGGGTACTGTTCCAGCGTATCGGGGGTGTCGCAGCAGACGATGCGGCCCAGAATGGTCTGGGCATACTGTGCAGCCAGCGGGTTTTCGCTGCTCACCTGCGCAGCAAGGCTGTCCGGGCCGTATTTGTCGGCGCGGCGGTTGGCCTTGCGGATGCCCGGGGTGTCCAGCAGGCTGATGGGCCCCACCTTGTCCTTCAGGGCCACAAAGGCGCTCTTGGCGGCTTCGTAGTGGGCGGGCGGCACAAGGATGTCAAAGCGGCGGTCGCCAAGGCAGGCTTCCACGCAGTCCTGCCAGCTTTCGTCCTCCACGTTCAACAGTTCACAGAAAATTTTCGCATCCGGCTGCATGCCCCGGCTCTTGAGTTCCGCATTCACGGCATCCCGCACCCGGGTGGCGGCATCGCCGTGGGGGTAGACCCACTTGCCGCCGGACACCGCATCCAGCTCGGCGCGCTTGCCGGCCTGCTCCTTCTGCAAAGCAGCAGTGTTCTGGCGGGCAGCAAAATAGGCTTCCTCCAGCGGTTTTTCCTGCGCAGAGAGCCATGCGGTGAGCTGCGGCAGAGTGTCCGCCGTCAGCTCTTCGGCCTTGATGCCGGCAGCAAAGCCGCTGCGGCGCAGCACAGCCAGCAGGCTCTGGGTGCGGGCAAGGGCACTTTCTGCCTTTTCGGCTTTGCGTGCGGCGGTATCCAGCGCCGTTTTGCGGCGGGAAAGCTCCTCGGTCAGGGCGTCCAGTGCCCGGCCCTCGCCGCTGGCGCTGGCGGCACCGTGGGCGGAAAGATAGGCCCGGCGGGCTTCCGCTTCGGCATTTTTGGCCTCGGCATAGCGGGCGTTCAGCTGTTCCAGCTGGCGGCGGCCCGCATCCAGATGCTCCTGCCAGACGGTCTGTTCGCTGCCGTCGGCAGCGGCGCGGGCCAGCAGCGCCGCGCCCCGGTTCACAAGGGTCTGGGTCTGCTTTTCGGCAGCTTCGCGGCCAAAGTCCACGATCTCTTCCAGCGCGTCGGCGCGGGTCTGTGCTTCGGCCAGCACGGCGTGCAGATTTTCCAGTTCCAGCCGGTCGCCCTGCAAAGCGTCCAGATCCAGCTCCGGCTGGGGCAGGATATACTGGTACAAAAACTCCCGGAAGTTGGGGATCTCGTCCATGCTGGTGCCCATCTGGAACACCTCGTTGAACTTTTTGCCCAAGGGGCTGGAGGCGCGCCCGATGCCCAACGCACGGCAGATGCGGTCCCGCGCTTCGCTGGGGCTGCGGGTGTAGGAGAGACGGCCCGTTGCGGGCTTGAAGTCCTCCTTTGCGCTGGGTGCACCGGTCTTGGGGTCGATGAAGGGCAGCTGTTCCAGCGTGCAGCCGTCCTCCGAAAGATACCATGTCTGATCGCCGGGGTGCAGCTCCTGCATGGGGCCTTCAGACTCCACCCGCACCGCGATGACGAAGGGGGTGCGCTTGACGCTGTCCCAGAACTCCGCCCCGATGTAGGCCACAGTATGGCCCGGGCGGCGGTAGGCGTTCTCGCCGCGCTGCTTTGCGTGCACCGAACCCTGCAGGGTGCGGCCGCTCTTTTTATTGCCCAGCGCATTGAAATTGCGGTTGGTGGTCAGGCAGTAGCGGATGGCATCCAGAATGGTGGTCTTGCCCA
>OGOR01001861.1_pt1 | contig 10464 bp, 6 predicted proteins | sample 1552771 | NCBI WGS metagenome assembly OGOR01 (sample SAMEA2580124, study PRJEB22360) | human gut metagenome | biome: human gut; feature: human-associated habitat; material: faeces | place: Denmark | collected 2008/2010
CACGGGAGGAGCCGCAGCCGAAGTTCCAGCCGCCCACCATGATGTCGCCGTCCTTGACGTTGTGGATGAAGTCCTTGTCAATGTCCTCCATGCAGTGGGCGGCAAGCTCCTTGGCATCCTGCGTGTTCAGGTGGCGGGCCGGGATGATGACGTCGGTATCCACGTTATCCGGGTATTTGAAAACAGAACCGTTTGCGTTGTTCATGGGTGACTCTCCTTTTCTCAGACCGTGCGGGGGTCGGTGATATAGCCGGTCAGTGCGCTGGCGGCAGCGGTAGCGGGCGAAGCCAGATACACCTCGCTCTTGACGTGGCCCATGCGGCCCACGAAGTTGCGGTTGGTCGTGGAGACGCAGCGCTCTCCCTCGGCGAGGATGCCCATGTAGCCGCCGAGGCAGGGGCCGCAGGTGGGGGTAGAGACGATGCAGCCCGCGTCGATGAAGGCCGTTGTCCAGCCGCGGAGGATGCACTCCTTGTACACGGCCATGGTGGCGGGGATGATGATGCCGCGCACGCCCTTTGCGATGTGTTTGCCCTTCAGGATGTTGTAAGCGGCTTCCATATCCTCGAGGCGGCCATTGGTGCAGCTGCCGATGACCACCTGGTCGATCTTGATGTCCTTGCCCTCGCTGGCGGGGTGGGTGTTCTCGGGCAGATGGGGGTAGCTGACGGTGGGCTCGAGGGCAGAGAGGTCGATTTCAATGGTCTTCTCATACTCGGCGTCCGGGTCAGCCTCATAGAACACCGGCTCGCGCTGGCTGCGGCCCTTGAGATAAGCCTTGGTCACGTCGTCCACGGGGAAGATGCCGTTCTTGGCACCGGCCTCGATGGCCATGTTGCAGATGCTCAGACGGTCATCCATGGAGAGGGAGACAACGCCCGGGCCGGTGAACTCCATCGACTTATACAGCGCGCCATCCACGCCGATCATACCGATGATGTGGAGGATGAGGTCTTTGCCGGAAACTTTCGGCGGCAGCTTGCCGTTCAGCACGAACTTGATGGCGGCAGGCACCTTGAACCATGCCATGCCGGTAGCCATGCCGGCGGCCATATCGGTGGAGCCGACGCCGGTGGAGAATGCGCCCAGTGCGCCGTAGGTGCAGGTGTGGCTGTCGGCGCCGATGACGCAGTCACCGGCGGTCACAATGCCTTTTTCGGGCAGCAGAGCGTGCTCGATACCCATCTGGCCCACATCGTAGAAATTGAGGATGTCGTACTTGTTGGCGAACTCGCGGCACTGCTTGGACTGGGTCGCGCTCTTGATGTCCTTGTTGGGAACGAAGTGGTCGAGGACGATGGCGATGTGCTCTTTGTCGAACACGCCGTTGAAGCCCGCCTTTTCGAACTCGTTGATGGCAACGGGGGTAGTGATGTCATTGCCCAGCACGATGTCGAGCTTGGCGTTGATGAGCTGGCCTGCCTTGACCTCGGCGAGGCCTGCGTGTGCGGCCAGAATTTTCTGCGTCTGGGTCATTCCCATGGTTCATTCTCCTTTTGATACTCTCTCAAAAATCTCTCTTTATTTATTGTTGATTGCGCTGACCAGTGCATGGATACCGGCCACGATAATATCGGTATCGGTGCCTGCACCCCAGGTGACGACGCCGTCGCCCCACTCGAGGCCGACGTAGGAAGCGGCGCGGGAGGTGGAGCCTTCGTCCAGGCTGTGCTCGGAGTAAGTTTCCAGGTGGAAGTCCATGCCGGTGGCGCTCTGGATAGCGTTTGCCACAGCATCCAGACGGCCATTGCCCACCGAGGTGACCACCTTGCGCTGACCGTTCAGATCCAGCGTGACGGTGGCGGTGATGCCGTTGACCTGTGCGAAGTGGGCCTCGACGACAGACAGGGGCTTCGACTTGTTGAGGAAGGTATCCTCGAAGATGTGGAGCACTTCGCCTGCGCTCAGCTCCTTGTGGTTGTGGTCGGACACGCTCTTGACCTTGTAGCCCAGCGCCTCGCGCATCTTGGCGGGCAGGTTGTAGCCGTAGTTCTGCTCCAGCACGAAGCCGATGCCGCCCTTGCCGCTCTGGCTGTTGATGCGGATGACGTCGGCGTCGTAGGTGCGGCCGATGTCGTGGGGGTCCACCGGGATATAGGGGCAGGTCCAGCGGTGGTCGCCCTTCTCCTTGCGGTAGGCCATGCCCTTTGCAATGGCGTCCTGATGGCTGCCCGAGAAGGCGGCGAACACCAGCTGGCCGGCGTAGGGGGTGCGCTCGTAGATGTGCATCCGGGTGACCCGCTCATAGGTGGCGCAGATGGCAGGCATATCGGAGAAGTCCAGCTTCGGGTCTACGCCGTGGCTGTACATATTCATGGCGAGAGTCACAGCGTCCACGTTGCCAGTGCGCTCGCCGTTGCCGAAGAGGCAGCACTCCACCCGCTGAGCGCCTGCCAGAACAGCCAGTTCTGCACAGGCGACGCCGGTGCCGCGGTCATTATGCGGGTGGGTGGAGATGATGACGCTGTCGCGGTACTTGAGGTGCTTGTCGCAATACTCGATCTGGTTTGCGTAAACGTGGGGCATACTCATCTCGACCGTGACCGGCAGGTTGATGATCATGGGGCGGTCGGGGGTAGGCTGCATGATGTCCAGGACCGCGTTGCAGACCTCAACGGCGTAGTCCACCTCGGTGCCGGTGAAGCTCTCGGGGCTGTACTCGAAGAGGAAGTTGCCCTCATACTCCTCGCTCAGCTGCTTGACCAGCTTTGCGCCGTCCATGGCGATCTGCTTGATCTCCTCCTTAGACTTGTGGAACACCTGCTCGCGCTGGGCGACGGAGGTGGAATTATAGAAGTGGACGACCGCACGGGGTGCGCCCTTGACAGCCTCGAAGGTGCGGCGGATGATATGGTCGCGGCACTGGGTCAGCACCTGCACGGTGACATCGTCGGGGATCATGTTCTTCTCGATGAGGGTGCGGAGGAACTCGTACTCCGTCTCGCTGGCGGCCGGGAAGCCGACTTCGATCTCCTTGAAGCCAATTTTGACCAGCATCTGGAAGAATTCCAGCTTTTCCTCGAGGCTCATGGGGACGATAAGGGCCTGATTGCCGTCGCGCAGGTCCACGCTGCACCAGATGGGAGCTTTCTCGATATGGTCCTTCTTGACCCAGCTGTCATAACCGGCGGGGACCGGGTAATATCCCGGTGCGTACTTGGTAGCGTCCATCATTTTATTTTCCTCCAGTTTCCTATTGACTTACGTTTTGCACTTCTGGGGAACAGCCTTGCCCTCTCAGGCGCTTCGCGCCAGCTCCCCCAAAGGGGGAGCCAAAAGCCTCTCTCTTTGGGAGAGGTGGCATTGCGAAGCAATGACGGAGAGGGCGAGGCCGTTTCCCACAAACGAAAAGGCTCCCGTCTCTCAAAGGACGAAATCCCCTGAGAGACGAGAGCCTGTAATTTCTGCTACAGGGCACCCGTGGTACCACTCTCTTTGCTGTGCCATAAGCACAGCCGCTCTGCACGATCGGCTTTTTAGGGCGAATCGCTGCCCTTATAACGGTGGGCTTCCGTCAGGGCCTACTGTCTGCTTCAGTCCTGCCGCTCAGGGGCCAGTAACCGAGACCCTCTGCACCGCCTTGCACCATCCGGCGGCTCTCTGTACGCAGAAGAAAATCGTTTTTTCCCCGTCAACGCATTTGCGCTTTGTTCAAAGTGGTTTCATTTTAGCAAAACCCGCCGCCCCTGTCAAGCAGTTTCGCTCACAATGAAAATGAAACGATTTCACATAAATAGCAGCACAAATTTTCAAAATTTGCGGGTGGATCCTATTTTTGTTGTATTATATCACCAACTATGGTAAAATAAAAATACCGCCCGAAGCGGCGGTATCCAGGCGCTGTCTGCATAAAAAGGTGGTCTAGCTTCCCCGGCAAGCTTCCGGGGGTGTGAAACCTTATTGTTGCTTCCCCCGGACGCAAACGCGGAAGGGGGGATGCCTTATGACACTGACGGAGACTATCGCATTGCTCGGCCTGCTGGGCGGAGCAGTCTTTGTTACCTTTCAGATCTCATGGGCTATCTTCAAAGAGATACATAACAATAAGAAATGACCGCCCCAGCCTACCAAGCAAAGCGGTCATTCTTATTGTTTGACTTAGCCGAGGGAAGCTGACCATTGCGGACAGCACCTTCTTGTATTTTCAGTATAGTCAAAGTGATTCGATTTGTCAAGCGGACAGCATCCTTGTTCCTCGGTTTTGTTAAGAATCTGCGAAGTTTTTGCAAAGTTCGCCTCGAAACGCTGGTTTCTGAAATAGCGTCGTGGTATGCTGTTTGCAACGTAAGGAGGGACCCCCATGAAAGAAGTCAAGACCCCCAAAAAGCCATTGGCTATTTACTACGCCATTGTATTACTGGTGCTGATGCTGCTCAACTTCGTGCTCGTGCCGTGGATGAGCGAACGGCAGGTAAAAGAAGTGGACTACGGCACCTTCATGTCCATGACCGAGGACAAAGACATCGGCCGGGTGGATGTGGAATCGAACCAGATCATCTTTACTGATAAAGACGAAAAGCAAATTTACAAGACCGGCCTGATGAACGACCCCGACCTGACCCAGCGCCTCTACGACGCGGGGGCCGAGTTTTCCAGCGAGATCGTCGAGCAGGCTTCGCCGCTGCTGAGCTTTCTGCTGAGCTTTGTGCTGCCCATCGTCCTCTTCGTCTGGCTGGGCAATTTCATGAACAAAAAGCTCATGGAAAAGGCCGGCGGCGCGAACTCGATGATGTTCGGCGGCGTGGGCAAGTCCAACGCCAAGGTCTACGTCCAGTCCACCCACGGCATCCGCTTTGCGGATGTGGCCGGCGAGGATGAGGCCAAAGAGAACTTACAGGAGATCGTCGATTATCTGCACGACCCCAAGAAATACGAAGAGATCGGCGCCTCGATGCCCAAGGGCATCCTGCTCGTCGGCCCTCCGGGTACCGGCAAGACCATGCTGGCAAAGGCCGTGGCGGGCGAATCCAACGTGCCGTTCTTCTCCATCTCCGGCTCGGAGTTTGTGGAGATGTTCGTGGGCATGGGCGCGTCCAAAGTCCGCGATTTGTTCAAGCAGGCCAAGGAAAAAGCCCCTTGCATCGTCTTCATCGACGAGATAGACGCCATCGGCCAGAAGCGCAACAGCGGCCAGCTGGGCGGCAACGACGAGCGTGAGCAGACCCTGAACCAGCTGCTCACCGAGATGGACGGCTTCGAGGGCAACAGCGGCGTCATCATCCTCGCGGCCACCAACCGTCCGGATTCCCTTGACCCGGCCCTGACCCGGCCCGGCCGCTTTGACCGCCGTGTTCCTGTGGAGCTGCCCGACCTCAAGGGCCGCGAAGAGATTCTGAAGGTCCACGCCAGGAAAGTCGCTCTTGCCCCCGGCATCGACTTCAACACCGTGGCCCGGATGGCCTCCGGTGCCTCCGGCGCAGAGCTGGCCAACATCGTCAACGAAGCCGCCCTGCGGGCCGTGCGCGCCGGCCGCAAGTCGGTCACGGAAGCAGACCTTGAGGAGAGCATCGAGGTGGTCATTGCCGGCTACCAGAAGAAGAACTCCATCCTCACCGACAAGGAAAAGTGCATCGTAGCCTACCATGAGATCGGCCACGCACTGGTGGCGGCGCTTCAGAATCACTCCGCACCCGTGCAGAAGATCACCATCATCCCCCGCACCTCGGGCGCACTGGGCTACACCATGCAGGTCGAAGAAGGCAACCACTACCTGATGACCAAGGAAGAGCTGGAAAATAAGATCGCCACCCTCACCGGCGGACGTGCCGCCGAGGAAGTGGTGTTCGGCTCCATCACCACCGGCGCATCCAACGACATCGAGCAGGCCACCAAGCTTGCCCGCGCCATGCTCACCCGTTACGGCATGAGCAAAGAGTTCGACATGGTGGCCCTGGAGACGGTGAACAACCAGTATCTGGGCGGCGACACCTCGCTGGCCTGCTCGGCGCAGACCCAGCGCGAGATCGACCAGCGGGTCGTGGACTTGGTAAAGGCCCAGCACGAAAAGGCCATCAAGATCCTCACCGACAACCGCGCAAAGCTCGACGAGCTGGCGAAGTACCTTTATGAAAAGGAGACCATCACCGGCGACGAGTTCATGGCTATCCTTGAGGAAAAAGATTCCAGCGAAAATTAAAATAGGATCTCTGCAATAATCCAGCCGCCGTATCCGTATTCATTACAGATACGGCGGTTTTCTGATACGCCGTACCGCTGATAAAAGCATTTGGGATAAACCTCTCCGTCATTGCTTCGCAATGCCACCTCTCCTAGCGAGGAGAGGCCTTGGCATTCCGTAAAGCTTCACCTCTTCGCCAGAGGCTCCCCTCGCTAGGGGAGCTGTCGAGCGATAGCGAGACTGAGAGGTTATCCCCCTACAGGAGGATACTACTATGAGACTGCTGAACAAGAACACTGCCCGCCGCGCCGCCGCTGCTGCCGCGCTGCTGACCATGACCGCCGCCATGAGCGTGGGTGCCTTTGCCGCCGACGCCGAGGACGCGACCGTTGCCGGTTATCTGCCCCCTCAGTCGTCCGAGGTCATGGTTCAGGGTGACATCGCTCTCCACTCTGACGTTCCGGTGGGAGAGGTAGACCCCAACTACGGCGGCTACGCTTCCCCGGTGGAGAACCCCATTCAGGGCAACGTGATGATGATCTCCGACGAGACTCCCCTGCCCTCTGACACGCCGGTGGAGAAGAGCGAAGCCCGCTACACCGTCAAGGGCCTGCTGGGCAAGCAGGTGCTCTACACTGCCCGTCAGGAAGGCCGCGTGCTGACGCTGGACGCCCCCGATGACAACGCCACCTTCCGCACCACCATCCTCGACATGCAGACCCTGATGAATCAGGGCGTAAGCACGCTGGTGCTCAAGACCGGCAAGACTTCCACCACCCTGAACCTGACTCTGCTGTGCCAGGGCCAGAAGCCCGGCACCCGGGTCACTCTGCGCCACCTCGGCAGCAGCGCTCACCTCACCGTGGGCTTCCGCGGCCGCCGCGACCTCATCGTTGGCCGCTGATGCCCCCTCCCCTGCTTTTTGCCTGTATCATAGCTGCATCGCAAAGGACGCCGCCCCAGCCGGGACGGCGTCTTTTTTTTCGTCAAAGTGCCAAAAAACTCAGACGGCAAGCTGTGACACCTGCCAAAAATATGCCGATTTGCGAAATTCTATTGCAAATATGGGGGGGGGGTATAATTCATTTAGAGCTCCCGCAGGGTGCGGGAGCCGACTAACGATACAGGAGGAAGCAATATGATGTGGGCCAAAAAAATTGCCGCCGGTGTTCTGGCTGCAGCGCTGTCTCTGACGCTGTTGACTGGATGCAGCGGAGGGGGACGCAGCGGGAGCGTGATCAGTGAGGGGGAGACCATCTCCTTCGATACCAGTGCAAGCTATCGGCTTGTTCAGCACACCGACAGGATCTATCAAGCCTATGAGCTGGAATGCACCAACGAAAAGGATGGCACAAAAATCTATGCCGGACAGGCAAACAAGGTGCGCTGTTTTGCGGGAACCCACGAGTCGGTCGTGATGTCTGTGAAAGCCGTACCCATCAGTTCTAATATGGGTCAGGATGCGGACAGCAATGCAATCCAGCCGGGCCTTTACACGGTGAATTATAAAGACAAGACCTACAAAGAGGGCGGCACCTTCGGCAACGTGGAAAAAGTGCTGGCCGCTACGATCTTCTGCAACTATGAGAAGGAGGCCGGAACCCTGAAGGAGGTGCGTGCAGCCACCGGCACCAAAAACAAGCAGGAGTATTATGTCGAGCTGCTGAAGTTTGATTTTGGCACGGCGGCGGTGTTCTACACCAAGGATCACTGGAGAGCAGACTACCCCAACGAGACCGACCTTGCGGCACTCAAGTATATCGAGGTGTACCTCCCCGGTGAAACGGTTGCTAAGGCAACCTTCCAGGTCAAAGGGACCTGGAGCGGCTCCATGGAAGACACCCTGCACAGCGGTGTGACAAAGCTTCATAAGGTCATAGAGTGAGCTTTTTATAAAGAATAGAACCATCCATTTCCGCTTCCGCCCCGGGCGTTCCGCATCGCCGGGGCGGTTTTGGTTTGTCCTCACACAAAAAGGCCCGCTGCGCTTGCAGCGGGCCTTCCGGCGTTTCTTTAGAGGGTATTATCCGAGCCGTTCTCGCTCTGCTCCGATGCATAGAGCACCATCAGGTGGTTTGCAGATGCTTCCAGCTGGCTCTTGGCCTGACGGAGGTTCGCTTCCTCCGTCTCGTTCATCTTTTCGGGCTTATCCTTCCGCAGGCAGCGGCGGAGGTTGGCCACATCGGCCTTGATGCGGTTCTTCTCCTCTTTGTCCAGCTCCTTCTTGCACTTGGAGAGGGCCTCGTCCACCTTGTAGGCCAGCACCTCGGCCTGATTGTGGAGGTCAAGCCGCTCTTTGCGGCGGCTGTCCTCGGCCTCGTAGGCGGCGGCGTCGGCCATAGCGCGCTGGATCTCATTCTCCGAGAGGTTGGTGCTGCCGGTGATGGTGATGTTCTGCTCCCGGCCGGTGCCGAGGTCTTTGGCCGAGACCTTGACGACGCCGTTGACGTCAATATCAAAGGTGACTTCGATCTGGGGCTTGGACGAGAAGCTGGCCCGGATGCCGTTCAGCTTGAACTTGCCGAGGCTCTTATTGTCGCGGGCGAAATGCCGCTCACCCTGCAGGACGTTGATCTCCACGCTGGTCTGCATGGGGCGGGCCGTGGTGAAGATCTGGCTCTTGCGGGTGGGGATCATGCTGTTGCGGGTGATGAGGGGGGTCGCCACGCCGCCCAGTGTCTCGATGGAGAGGGTCAGGGGGGTCACGTCCATCAGCACAAGGCCCTGCGCCGCCGCACCGGAAGCGCCAGCCAGCTTGCCGCCGCCCTGCAGCAGACCACCCTGCACAGCGGCACCCATGGCCACGCATTCGTCGGGGTTGAGGCTGTGGCTGGGCTCACAGCCCAGCAGCTCCTTCACCTGACGCTCCACCGCAGGCATCCGGGTGCTGCCGCCCACCAGCAGCACCTTGCCCAGCTGGCTGGCAGAAATGCCTGCATCCCGCAGCGCATTCTGCACGGGAGCCACTGTGCGGGCCAGCAGGTCGCCGGTCATCATTTCGAACTGCGGGCGGGAAAGCGAGATATCCAAGTGGTGAGGGCCGTCCTTGCCCACTGCGATAAAGGGCAGGTTCAGCTGTGCCGACGGCGCGGCAGAAAGCTCCTTCTTTGCCTTTTCGGCTTCCTCTTTCAGCCGGCCCATAGCTGCCGGGTCGCGGGAAAGGTCGATGCGATCCGACTTTTTGAACTCGGCCACGGCATATTCCACGATGCGCTGATCGAAGTCGTCACCGCCCAGATGGGTGTCGCCGCCGGTGGCAAGCACCGTAAAGGTCCCGTCCTCGATCTCGATGATGGACACATCAAAGGTGCCGCCGCCGAGGTCGTAGACGAGGATCTTCTGCGATGCTTCGTTATCCAAACCATAGGCCACAGCGGCAGCAGTAGGCTCGTTGATGATGCGCAGCACGTTCAGGCCTGCAATGCGGCCTGCATCCTGCGTAGCCTTGCGCTGGCTGTCGTCGAAGTAGGCGGGCACCGTGATGACCGCTTCGGTCACCGGCTCGCCCAGATAGCTCTCGGCATCGCGGCGGATCTTGGCCAAGATCATGGCGCTGATCTCCTGCGGGGTCAGGTCTTTGCCGTCGATGTGCACCCGGTAGTCACTGCCCATATGGCGCTTGATGCTGGAGATGGTGCGCCCGGAATTTGTGGCGATCTGGCGCTTGGCCGCACCGCCCACCAGACGTTCACCATCCTTCGTGAAGGCCACAACGCTGGGGGTGGTGCGCTCACCCTCCGCATTGGTGATGACCACGGGCTTGCCGCCCTCCACCACTGCCACGCAGGAATTGGTCGTGCCGAGATCGATGCCGATTACTTTGCTCATACTGTCTGTTTCCTCTCCGGTGCTGTGCATCTTGGGCGCAGCTCTTCAAATCATTTCCGAGTATATCTTACCGTCCCGATATGACGATTTTTTAGTCCAATTGTAAAGATTCCATGTCGTAAGCTGTGGCTCGGGCAGGCAGTTCACTGGTCAGTTCCCGGATGAGCTGGTCGGCTTCGGCCAGCCACTGCTCTGCGTCCGGCTCGTGCTCACGGGCCTTGATGGAAAAGCCCTGCCTTGCTTCTGCGGCCAGTGCCAGCGCCTTTTTGCGGCTGGTGTAGCGCGTTTCGGTCTGGGCCACACGCAGGCACACCTGCGGAGTGTACTCGATATCCGGCATATGGGCTGCGTTGGCGCGGGCACGGCGGTAATACAAAAGTGCCCGGCCATTGTCGCCCCGGGCAGCGTAGTCATCGCCCAGTGCAATGTTGGATAAGATCTCGCCGCTGTCTGCTGCTTCCTTCCACATGCGGCGGGCCCTGGCACGGGTCCCGCGGGGGGCGGGGCCGTGGTGCTGG
>OGOR01001866.1_pt1 | contig 10451 bp, 10 predicted proteins | sample 1552771 | NCBI WGS metagenome assembly OGOR01 (sample SAMEA2580124, study PRJEB22360) | human gut metagenome | biome: human gut; feature: human-associated habitat; material: faeces | place: Denmark | collected 2008/2010
CGTATTCCAAGCAATCCAGGTATATAAATTCACCAAAATCACTATTTCCGCCCTTGTAACGGTATATATTCATCCCACACCTTCAACGAGTGCAGATACACCGTAAAAGGCCACTCTCCTTCCGCATTCCGCCCCAAGGTCACAAACTGAGACGGTTTTACCAACAACTGGATGTCTTTTCCACTCACCTGTTCTCCATTGATATAGACCTGCTCCATGCGTCCGTCAAAACAGATGTAAATGTGCTGCCACCTGCCCGTCAGCTCCTTCATACCTTTATATCCCGCATCCTCATACCATCCGTAATGGTTGATCACCCCGCAGCGCGGTTCCGTACCGTTCACCAGCATGATCTTCTCCAGTTCGTCATGCGAGGTTGTAAAATCGGCTACACACTCATTCTCGGCTATGGAATCATTCAGCACCCACGCCTCCAATGTATAGGGAGCATTGTCCTGCAAAGTAGCCGGCAAAGAGAAACTGGAACGGAACAACTGGCTGCCGTCAAAATGAAACGCCTTTTTCCCTTCCGTCTCCTTCACGACCACAGGAGCTTTCAAGGCCTCAAAATATCCTTTCACACCCCGGTTCGTCAAATAAGGAACGGTATCGCCGACAGCAAAATCGACGCTGAGCGGTGCAGCCTTCTCCACGCCCATCTTCTCCACTTCCTCAGCGGTCAGCGGAACGGGCTTGGAGGCGGGGCCGACGAAGCCGGTGCAGCCGCGCGTATTGCGCACGACATACCAGGTATCGTCGTTCATGACCATCTTGACCAGAACGTAGCCGGGGAACAGCTTGTGCTCCACCATACGCTCCTTGCCGTCCTTGATCTCGGGGACCATCTCGGTCGGGACCTTGATGTCACAGATCAGATCCTGCAGGCGGCGGTTCTCCACCATGGTCTGTAAGTCCGTTGCCACTTTATTCTCGTAGCCGGAATAGGTATGCACGACATACCAAAGCGCCTCATTGGACTGCTCTTCCATTCTGGTTGACCCTCCGTTTCAAGATGATTCAAGCGCCGATGATAAGGCCCAGGATGCCACCGAAGATGGCGTCCAGTGCGATCATCACGACGGCGGCGATCGCCACAGTCACGAGCACCACGACGGTGTTGGTCTTGATGTCCGCCTTAGACGGCCACACGACCTTTTTCAGCTCGCTCTTCGTGTCGCGGAAGAACTTTGCCGCATTTGCGGCAAAACCCTTCACGGCGGCCTTCATTCTGGCCACAAAGCCCGGCTTTTTCTCGGTTTTGTCTGCCATGATGTTGTCCGCCTTTCTTACTTGGTTTCGCGATGAACGGTGTGCTTCTTGCAGAAGCGGCAGTACTTCTTCATCTCGAGACGATCGGGGTTGTTCTTCTTGTTCTTCGTGGTGTTGTAGTTGCGCTGCTTGCACTCGGTGCAGGCCAGAGTGATTTTAACGGTCATTTGTTGACACCTCCATTATAACGGTTGTTTTGAACCTCCCTCGGCTTGCGGGAGCACCCGTTCGACAGGCGCACTTAATAACCCCGCAAAAGAGGTGTTACCATTGTAACACGTCTTTTTCTATTCGTCAAGCGGGAAATCTGCGTTTTTTCAGGTTTTTTGTATTTTCTTTCTCTTCGCCCGACTGCGCGGCACCGCTTGCATCCTGGACATAAATATTATATAATAAGTATATCTATGTATGTAGACAAAACTTCGGGCCGTCTGCCGCGCGCAGCGGCCCTGAAATCAGGAGAGATCGATTATGTTATCCGATTCTGAACATAAAATGTGTGTGGTCGTCCTGTTCGGCGGAATGTCCAGCGAGCACGAGGTCAGCCGCGTGTCCGCCGGCACCTTCGTGGACCAGCTCGACCGCCAGCGGTACGAGCTGCTGACCATCGGCATCACCAAAGAGGGCCGCTGGCTCTACACCGAGGCCGACTCGGCCCAGATGGCCGACGGCAGCTGGGAAGAGCTGCCGGGCAATATGCCCTGCGTGCTCAGCCCCGACCGTGCCGACCACGGCCTCATCCTCTTCACCCCCGCCGGGCAGGTGGAGAAGGTCCATGTGGACGTGGTCATCCCCGTGCTCCACGGCCTGTGGGGCGAGGACGGCACCGTGCAGGGCCTGCTGGAGCTGGCCGGCATCCCCTACGTAGGCTGCGGCGTTCTGGCCAGCGCAGTCTGCATGGACAAGGCAGTCGCCAACGCCATGTTCGACGCCTCCGGCATCCCTCACACCAAGTGGCTCTCCGCCACCCGCTGGGAGATCGAGTCTGACCCCGACGGCGTCTGCGACGGCGTCATCGCAAAACTGGGCTGGCCCATCTTCGTCAAGCCCGCCAATGCCGGTTCCAGCGTGGGCATCACCAAGGCCCATGACCGCGATGAGCTGAAGGCCGCCATCCGGCTGGCCCTCGCCAACGACCGCAAGGTGGTGTTCGAGGCCTTCGTGGACGGCCATGAAGTGGAGTGCGCCGTCATCGGCTCCGACCCCGCCGTCTCCACCCGCCCGGGCGAGATCCTGGCCGGTGCCGAGTTCTACACCTACGACGACAAGTACAAGAACGGCGTCAGTCGGGTGGTCATTCCGGCCAAACTGCCTGAGGAAAAGCTGGACGAGGTGAAAACCTACGCCGCCATGGCCTACACGGCGCTGGGCTGCGAGGGTCTGGCCCGCTGCGACTTCTTTGTGGAGAAGGACACCGGCCGCGTCCTCATCAACGAGATCAACACCCTCCCCGGCTTCACCCCCATCAGTATGTACCCCAAGCTGATGGAGCATGAGGGCATCCCCGTGCCTGCCCTCATCGACCGCCTCATCGCTCTGGCTCTGGAAAGGACGGAAAAGCAGCATGGATAACCGTCCCATCGGCGTATTCGACAGCGGCCTTGGCGGTCTGACCGGCGTGCGGGAGCTGCGCAAGCGCCTCCCCAACGAGAATATCGTCTACTTCGGCGATACCGGCCGCGTCCCCTACGGCAGCCGCAGCCCTGAGACTATTTTGCAGTATGCACGGCAGGACATCGCGTTCCTGCTCTCGAAGGATGTCAAGTGCATCATGGCCGCCTGCGGCACGGTGTCCAGCATCTACCCTGCCGCCGAGGCCGCAAAGCTCCCCGTCCCCTATCTGGGCGTCGTGGACGCTGCGGCCCGGGAGGCCGCTTTTGTCACCCGGAACCGCCGCATCGGCGTCATCGGCACGGCGGCCACCATCCGCTCCCGCAGCTACGAGACCGTCCTGCGCAAGCTCGTTCCCGGCGTGGAGATCACGGCCCGGCCCTGCCCCCTCTTCGTGCCTCTCGTGGAGGCCGGCTATGTGGACCACAGCGCCCTCGACAAGCAGCAGGTGACCCGTCTGGTCATCGCCCAGTATCTGGCCGAGGTGCGGGAGGCCGGGGTGGACACCCTCATCCTCGGCTGCACCCACTACCCCCTCATCAAAGAGATGATAGGCTGGTACATGGGCAGGAACGTCACCCTCGTGGACCCGGCCCAGACCGCCGCCCACCATCTGGAGCGGACGCTCAGCGAGCACGGCCTGAAGGGAAACCACGAAAAGGGCGAGGCCCACTTCTACGTCAGCGACGTGCCGGACAGCTTCGCCCAGACCGCCGACCTCTTCCTCGGGGAGTACAAGGGCGGGCTCATCGACCAGATCGCCATTGATAAATACTGATAAGGACGCAAAACTGTGAGCAAACCACTGGAAAACTACATCATCCGCATCAAGAGCTCCATCGACCAGTTCGACAATGAGGGCGTCATCCGCGAGGAGGACCGCGACCACATCGAGCTGATGACCCGGGGCAGCTTTACCAAAAAGAACGGAAGCTACTACATCTCTTATAAGGAGACGCAGACCATCGGCTTCGAGGGCTGCACCACCACCATCAAGATCGCCGAGGACGGCAGCCGGGTGGCCCTGCTCCGGTTCGGGCGGGCCAACAGCCAGCTCCTCATCGAGCGGGACCGCCGCAATCTCTGCCACTACGAAACGGAGGTGGGCTCCCTCACTCTGGGGGTCACCGGCGACGGCATCGACTGCAAGCTGACCGAGAAGGGCGGCAGCGCGGCGTTCAGCTACCTGCTGGATGCCGACGACGCCCGCATCGTCAGCCGCAACACGCTGGAAATGACGGTACAGCACGTCAACTGACTTCTCATTGTTTTTTGCCTGCGGCTCCTGCGGCAAGCGGGCTTCGCACTCAAACACGAAAGGACACTTGAAATGACCGACTTTGAAAAGACCTACCAGAACTACAACCCCCGGCAGACCGCGCTGGACGAGGCCCGCGCCCTGCTGACCGCCGCCGCCAGGGCTGCGATGGCCGACGGCACCCTGCCCGAGGCCGAGCTGCCCGCCTTCATCGTGGAGATCCCCGCCGACGTCAAGAACGGCGACATCGCCTCCAACATCGCCATGGCCGGCGCGCGCACCTGGCGCAAGGCCCCGAAGATGATCGCCGACGCCCTCATCGCCCACCTGCCCGCACTGGACGGCGGCGTCTTCGCCAAGGTCGAGGTGGCCGGCCCCGGCTTCATCAACCTGTTCCTCGCCCCCTCCTTCTGGGCCGGCGTCGTGCTGGGTGCCTGCTCCAACAAGGAGTATGGCCGCACCGACCACGGCAAGGGTGCCAAGTACAACGTGGAGTTCGTCTCCGCCAACCCCACCGGCCCCATGCACATGGGCAATGCCCGCGGCGGCGCTCTGGGTGACTGTCTGGCCGCTGTCCTCGACTGGTCCGGCTACGACGTGACCCGTGAGTTCTATATCAACGACGCAGGCAACCAGATCCAGAAGTTCGGCAAGAGCCTCGCTGTCCGCTACCTGCAGAAGTACTGCGGCGAGGAGGCTTATCCCCTGCCCGCCGAGTGCTATCAGGGCGGCGACATCAAGGTGCTGGCCGGTGAGTTCGCCGAGCTGAACGGCGACAAATACGTTGCCGCCTGCAAAGGCATGGACGAGGAGACCCTCTTCGAGAGCGAGGCTTTCGCAGCTCTGAAGGACGCCCTCGTTGCCTACGCCCTGCCCAAGAACATCGCCGCCCTCAAGCGCGACCTGGGCAAGTACCGCATCGACTACGATGTCTGGTTCCATGAGAGCACCCTCCACGAGTCCGGCGCTGTGCTGGCCGTGGTGGACAAGCTGCTGGAGCTGGGTGCCTGCTACAAGGCCGAGGACGGTGCCATCATGTACCGCAGCGCACAGTACGCTGCCAAGTACGGCACCGTCAACAAGAAAAAGACCGACGACGGCACCGAGGAGGAGGCCAAGGACGAAGTCCTCGTCCGTGCCAACGGCATCCCCACCTACTTTGCCGCCGACATCGCCTACCACTACAACAAGTTGGCCACCCGCGGCTTCGCCAAGGCCATCGACGTCTGGGGCGCTGACCACCACGGCCACGTCGCCCGCATGAAGGGTGCCATGGACGCCATCGGCCTCCACGGCGAGGATCTGGACGTCGTTCTGATGCAGATGGTCAACCTGATGCGTGACGGTCAGCCCGTCCGGATGTCCAAGCGCACCGGCAACGCCATCACCCTGACCGACCTGCTGGAAGAAGTCCCCATCGACAGCGCACGCTTCCTGTTCAATATGCACGACGCAGGCAGCGGCATCGATTTTGACCTCGATCAGGCTGTCAAGACCGACAACGATAACCCCGTGTACTATGTGCAGTATGCCCATGCCCGCATCTGCTCCATCCTGAAAAAGATGGAGAGCGAGGGCGTGCAGTTTGCCGGTGCCGAGAAGGTGGATGCCACCCTGCTCACCGAGCCTTCCGAGATGGATCTGATCCGGATGCTGGCAGCCTTCCCGCAGGAGATCGTCATGGCGGCCGAGAAGTACGACCCCAGCCGCATCAACCGCTTTGTCATTGATCTGGCCAGTGCCTTCCACCGCTTCTACGGCAACTGCCGCATTCAGGGCGCAGACCCCGCTGTGCAGCAGGCACGTCTGGCCCTGTGCATCGGCGTGAAGAATGCCATCTTCAACGTGCTGACCATGTTCAAGATCAACGTGCCGGAGAAGATGTAACATGCAAAAACCCTCTCAGTCAAAACCTTACGGTTTTGCCAGCTCTCCCGAAGGGCGAGCTTTATGCGCTATGAAGATAAACGATTTCTTCACCCGCAAGAAGCCTGTTTCGGGCAGATGAAAGGGCTCCCCCTTTCGGGGGAGCTGGCACGGCGCAAGCCGTGACTGAGAGGGTTCGTACCCCAAAAATCTGGCTCCCCTGCGGGGGAGCTTTTTTCGATAACAGCGAGGAACAACCAATGGAACCTTTGAAAATCGGCAATATCATCCTGCCGCACCGGGCGGTGTTCGGCCCGATGGCGGGCTTTACGGATGCACCCTGCCGCCGCCTGATGGCCCAGCACGGTGCAGGCTTTACTGTGAGCGAAATGGTGTCCAGCCGGGCGCTGGTGTACGGCGACCACAAGACGGTGAGCCTGCTCAAGGCCGAACCCAACGGTGCACCCTATGGCGTGCAGATCTTTGGCGAAGTGCCCGAGATCATGGGCGAAGCCACCGCCGCCATCAAACAGTACGAGTTCGACTTTGTGGATATCAACATGGGCTGCCCGGCCCCCAAGATCGTTTCCGGCGGCGCAGGCAGCAAGCTGATGCTGGACCCGGACCGCTGCGGGCGCATCGTGGAGCAGGTTGTGGCAAATACAAAACGGCCTGTCACCGTGAAAATGCGCAAGGGCTGGGATGCCGACCACATCACTGCAGTGGAGTGTGCCAAGGCCTGTGAGCAGGCCGGCGCAGCCCTCATTGCGGTGCACGCCCGTACCCGGGAGCAGATGTACACCCCCGGCATCGACCCGGAGATCATTGCCCGGGTGAAGGATGCCGTCAGAGTGCCGGTGCTGGGCAACGGCGACATCCACTCGGCAGAGGATGCTGTGGAGATGATGCAGGCCACCGGCTGTGACGGCGTGATGATCGCCCGGGGCGCGCTGGGCGACCCGTGGCTCTTTGAGCGGGTGAACGCCGCCATTGAAGGCCTGCCCGCACCCAAGGCACCCAACCTGCAGGCCCGCATGAATGCGTTGCGCCGTCAGGTGGAGGAGATGGTGGAGCAGAAGGGCGAGTTCGTCGCCATGCCGCAGGCCCGCTCTCAGACCATGCACTATATGAAGGGGCTGAAAGGTGCGGCCAATCTGCGCCGCTACTGCTGCACCCTGACCCATCTGGAAGATCTGGACGAGCTGATCGATGCTGTTTTTGAAGAACAGCGCAAAGCGGGCATCGACCCGGACGACGTGCGCGAGGTGCCGTTTCCGTAAGGGGAATATTACTGCTGCCGGGTCAGCTCATCCAGATTCTGGGTGTAACAGGGCAGACAGTGCTCTATGAACCAGTCGGCTTCCGGGCAGTGCATGGCCTGCAGGGCCGCTTTCTGCTGGGCCAGCGCCGCGTCAAACTCGTGGTTGCCGCTGCGCTGCTCCTCCATGCATTTGATGAGGGCGCTCAGCCGGTCAGCGGCCTTCAGCAGGCGCTTTTCCTCGGCGGTGAGCAGTTCCCCGGAGATGAACGGGGACAGCTCTTCGCTCAACTCGTCCGGCAGAAGGCCGGTCATGCAGCGCACGCTCTCGGTTTCCAACGCCTTGTAGGCATCCCGCAGGGTGGGGCTGCTGTACTTGACCGGTGTGGGCATGTCGCCGGTAATGATCTCCGGCGCATCGTGGTACAGCGCCGCCACTGCTACCGTTTTGGGGCGGCAGGGCGTGCCGGTGTACCGCCGTGCGATCAGGCAAAGCATGTGGGCCAGCAGGGCGGTATCGCAGGTGTGCTCGCTGAGAGATTCGGCCCGGGTGGAGTGCATCAGGCTCCAGCGGGTAATATATTTCATGCGCGCCAGCAGGGCGCTGAACGGGTACAGCATGGCAGCTTCCTCCTTTTTTCTCCAACATACCTGTCCGGCAGAGCGTTGTCAAGCCCTTTTTTCTGCGCAGTGTTCGTGCTATACTAGAACAAACCAACTTTCTGCCGCTTTGGCAGAGAAAAGAGGAAACCATGGAGCGGTCTGGTACTGCCCGGCAGCCGCAGCTGCTGGGACAAAAAAAGGATAAATTCTGGCTGACGGTGGGCCTGTGTGCCCTCACGGCGGCCCTGTTCTTTCTGCCGTTTTATATCATCGACGGCGGCTTTTTCCACTATGCAGGCGATTTCAACAGCCAGCAGATCAGCTTTTACCGCTATATGAACGGCTTTATCAAGGGCGCAGGCTACCCGGACAGTGCGTTCACCTCGGTGCACAATACCTTCTCATGGGCTACCGACCTTGGCAGCGGCGTGATGAACGCCTATTCGTTCTACCTGTATGGTTCGCCGTTCTTCTGGTTCTCGCTGCTCTTCCCGCAGGGGTGGCTGCCCTACCTCATGGTACCGCTGCTGGTGCTCAAGTTTGCCGTGGCGGGCGGCGGTGCATACCTGTATCTGCGCCGCTACGTCAAAAATATCGACTACGCCGTGCTGGGAGCCTGCCTGTATACCTTCTCCGGCTTTACGGTATACAATGTGTTCTTCAACCACTTTGTAGATGTGGTGGCGCTGTTCCCGTATCTGCTGTGGTCGCTGGACGAGGCCCTTTACAACGACCGCCGCAGCTGGTTTGCGTTCTGGGTGGCGGTGAATCTTGTCAACAACTACTTCTTCTTCATCGGTCAGGTGGTATTTCTGGCCATCTACTTCATCTGCAAGCTCAGCACAAGGGACTTCCGTCTCACTGCAAAAAAGTTCGGGCTGCTGGCCTTTGAAAGCCTGCTGGGCGCTGCCATGGGCAGCATCCTGCTGGTGCCTGCGGTGCTCTCCATTTTGCAGAACCCGCGCACCATCGACCTTTCCTCCGGATGGGGCTTTCTGACCTACAGCAAGGTGCAGCAGTACCTTGCAATTCTCGTCAGCTGGATCATGCCGCCGGATTCTCCCTACCTCACATCCATCTGGTCGGAGGGCGTGATCAAGTGGACCAGCATGTCGGCCTATCTGCCGCTGTGCAGTCTGGCCGGTGCCGTGGCCTACTGGAAAGCAAAGTGCGGCGACAGTAAAAAGCGCATCGTGGGCACCTGCGCCGTGTTCGCACTGGTGCCCATCCTGAACAGTGCGTTCTACGCCCTCAATTCCAGCTACTATGCGCGCTGGTACTATATGCCGGTGCTGGTGCTGGCCGCAATGACCGTGAACGCGCTGGAAGACCACAACACCGATCTGGACAGCCCGGCCCGCGGCATCAGCTGGCTGATGATCGCCACGGTGGCCTTTGCGGTGGTGCCGGTGCAGGACAGCGACACCGGCAGCTGGTCGTTCGGCGTGCTCAAGAACCCCGGTCAGTACTGCGCGGTGCTGGGCTTTGGCCTGCTGGGCCTGCTGCTGGTGCCCGACAAGGCCAACGCCCTGCTCTACCTGCTCTTTTTCGGCCTTTGGCCCATGCTCAAGAGCCTGCTGGAGCGCATTCCCGCCCGGCCGCTGGAGTGGCTGTGCAAGCTGGCGGTATTCAACGCCGTTCTGAGCCTGTTCTGGTTCGGTCTGCACAGCCTGTTTCTGCCCTTCCTGCCGGAGACGCTGCAAGCGCCTTGGATGGTCTATGCGGCGGGGAAAGCAGCCTTTGTGATTTACGACGTGGGCTTCTCCAAGCTTATCTCCTTTTATGTGGCCCGGGTGGACAGGGTATTGCGAAAGACTTCCTAGTCTGGTATAATTTGAATAGCCTCAGAACAAAAGACGAATGGAACAGGGGGAACCCGCGTTGGTGAAAAGTATGACGGGCTACGGCAGGGGAGAGGCAGTGGTCCATGGCCGCTCCATCACCGTGGAGCTGCGCTCCGTCAATAACCGCTATCTGGACTGCACCATCAAGCTGCCCCGCATCTATGTGTTTGCGGAGGACGCCATCAAATCCAAGGTACAGGCCCATATCTCCCGGGGCAAGGTGGATGTGTTCGTCACCCTGGACGGCACCGGGGCGGAGTACGTCCCCGTAGGCGGCACGCTGGACCGGCTGTGCCGGATCGACATGTCCCATCGCTCCCCCCTGCTGAACGGTGTGGAGATCGTGACCATGTGCGATGTGGACAACCCCCTCTGCGGTCCCAATGGCGCCAGCGCCGTCTTCGGCCCCCAGAAGGGGGCCGACCCTGATATGGTGACCCGTCTGGACCGGAATCTGCGCCACCTGTCGGAGGTGATCCGCCAGGACCTGGGCCGGGAGATCGCAGACCTTCCCGGTGCTGGCGCCGCCGGCGGCATGGGAGCCGGTGTGATGGCCTTCCTGGGCAGTCGCCTGCAGATGGGGATCGAGACAGTCCTGGACACCGTGGGCTTCGATGCCCTGCTGCCTGGTGCCACCGCGGTCCTGACCGGCGAGGGCCGTATCGACTGTCAGAGCCTTCGGGGCAAGGTGGTCATCGGCATCGCCCACCGGGCTCGGCAGGCACGGGTCCCGGTGGTGGCC
>OGOR01001872.1_pt1 | contig 10402 bp, 4 predicted proteins | sample 1552771 | NCBI WGS metagenome assembly OGOR01 (sample SAMEA2580124, study PRJEB22360) | human gut metagenome | biome: human gut; feature: human-associated habitat; material: faeces | place: Denmark | collected 2008/2010
CCTGAACGCCGGCCCCCCCCCGCCTGCCAATACCGGCTCCACGCTGGCCAGCATTACAATGCCCGCACCGGTGCGCAGCGCACCCTCGGCAGCCAGCAGGGCCGCACCTCGGTAATATGCGCTGCCTGCCACAGCCAATACGGTGCCAAAGCTGCCCTTGTGGCTGTCGCGCGGGCGCGGCGGGATGTTGTGCCAGACAAATTCGGATGTGATCTCGGTTGACATTTTATGCTTCCCCCTGCACCAGTTTGCGGATCTGCTTTTCCACATTCTGCACTTCCTCATGGAACATGCGGGCGGAGACACGCAGCGCGCCGTGGCCCAGAATGATGATCTGCTCCATGCCGTCGGAAGTAGCCACACGCACCCGCCGCCCCTTGCCGATCTCATGAGTAACGTGCTCGATGAACATATCGGCGGTTTCGGCTTCCTTGGTGTAGACCACATGGATGTTATGGTACTGCTCAATGCTGCCGGGGCTGCCCGGCACACGATAGGCATCGAATACAAGAATAAGATTGCACTTCTGGTAGCCCTGATAGTTGCACAGAATATCCATCAGCTTGTGGCGGGCCGCTTCCAGACTGTCCTTTGCAAGGGCGTTCAGCTCATCCCACGCAAAGATAATATTGTAGCCGTCCACCAGCAGATATTCGGGCAGAATTTCCCACTGTTGGGCATCAAAATCCGGGCGTTCCCGCTTTTGCACCGGGCGGAATGCCGCCAGCGGGTCCCGTTTGATGGGGCCATAGGTGCGCTCGAAGATTTTGAGCAGCTCGGCATCCTCTTCCAGTGTTGCGCGGTAAGCCGCTGTCCGGCGCTGGGGCACGGCCTGCGTCTCCTGCTCCGGGCTTTTGCTTTTTCCCCAGCCGCTGTCCACATGCATGTGGCTGCGCACCTGATTCCAAGGCACCACAAAGCCCGCGCCATGGGAGCAGAACACCGAGTCCGCCGGATTGTCCAGGTCGTGTTCCGGCTCATAGTCCACTGCCTCGATGACCTCCGCCGCGTTGTGGCAGGGGCGGTAGCCGTCCAGCGTCAGGTTCAGGTGTCCCCTGCCCCGGGTGTAGCTGACCACCTCCATGGGGTAGCTGCGCATGGCAGCCACCGGTGCAAAACCGGTGAGGGCGGCGGTCTGGCCGTCCGGTGCCGTCTCGGGCGGGTCAAAGCTGCCCTCCATCCGCTGGACGTCGCTCATGGCGCGGCCAATGTTCTCCGCAGGCACTTCCAGCCGGAAGGAATACCACGGCTCGAGGAGCTGGGTCTTTTTGATTTGGTTTGCCATCATAAGGCCCTGCCGCACGGCACGGTAGGTGGCCTGCCGGAAGTCGCCTCCCTCGGTATGCTTGAGATGGGCGCGGCCCGCGATGAGGGTGATCTTCATATCCGTCAGCGGCGCGCCGATGAGGACGCCGAGGTGCTGCTTTTCTTCCAGATGGGTCAGCACGAGGCGCTGCCAGTTTTTGTCCAGCTCTTCCTCCCGGCAGTCGGCGGCAAACTGCATCCCGCTGCCCCGGGGCAGTGGCTCGAGCTTCAGATGCACCTCGGCATAGTGGCGCAGAGGCTCATAATGGCCCACGCCCTCGATGGCCTCGGTGATGGTTTCCTTATATAATATGCCGCCGGAGTCGAACTCCACGTCCAGCCCGTACCGCTCGGCCAGCAGGCTCTTGAGCACCTCGAGCTGTATCTCGCCCATGAGCTGGACGTGTATCTCGCCCAGCGTCTCGTTCCAGACGACGTGGAGCTGAGGTTCTTCCTCTTCCAGACGGTGGAGCTTGCCCAATGCGGCATGAACATCCGCGCCCTCGGGCAGACATACCCGGTAACTCAGGACAGGTTCCAGCACCGGGAGGTCACTGTCCCGCTCGGCCCCGAGGCCGGTGCCGGGCTTCGCCCGGGTCAGTCCGGTGACGGCGCAGACCTGCCCCGGGCCGATGGCCTCTGCCAGCGTATATTTTGCGCCGGAGTAAAGCCGCAGCTGGTTGGCCTTTTCGGCCCAGGGCTCGCCGTCCGCTTCGCCGGTGAGCTGGGCTTTGACTTTCAGCTCACCGCCGGTGACGCGCAGCCAGGTCAGCCGCTCGCCCCGCTCATCCTGCGAGACTTTGAACACCCGCGCACCGAAAGCTTCCAGCGCCGGGGCGGCGCGGGTGTATTCGTCGAGGCCGGCCAGCAGCTCGTCCACACCCTGCAGTCCGCCGGCATTCTCCCTCTGCAGGGCCACGCCAAACCAGCAGGGAAAGACGTGCCGCCGGGCGATGGCCGGGATGATGTCCTCCGCCGTCAGGCTGCCCGCGTCCAGCATCTTTTCCATCAGGCGCTCGTCGCAGAGGGCCAGTGCCTCGTCCCGTTCAGCCTGCGGAGCGCCGAAATCCACGAATCCGTCGCCCAGACGGTGGGAAAGCTGGCTCAGCAGCGCCTCTTTGCCCGGGCCGGGCAGGTCCATTTTATTGATGAACACGAAGGTCGGGATATGATACCGCCGCAGCAGACGCCAGAGCGTCTCGGTATGGCTCTGGACGCCGTCGGTGCCGCTGATGACCAGCACTGCGTAGTCGAGCACCTGCAACGTGCGCTCCGTCTCGGTGGAAAAGTCCACATGGCCGGGGGTGTCCAGCAGGGTGATATTCGTACTTCCCGTTTTCAGCAGGGCCTGCTTGGAAAAGATGGTGATCCCACGCGCCTTTTCCAGCGTATCGGTGTCGAGAAAGGCATCTTTGTTATCCACCCGGCCCAGCTTGCGGATGCTGCCCGCGCGGTAGAGCATCGCCTCGGAGAGGGTGGTCTTGCCGGAGTCCACATGGGCAAGGATGCCCACCACCAGCTGTTTTTCGCTTTTTTCTGCCATGTCCGCTGCCCTCACACTGCGCCTGCGATGAGGCCGATGATGAGCAGCGCTCCGCCCAGGATGAGATTCGAGAGCATACTGCAATAGGTGCGCTCTTCCGGTTCCAGCTCCTCGAAGGAGACGATGCGCTCATCGGCAAAGTCCACGATGGACTTGGTGGAGTGGAACTTCTTCTTTTTGCCCATATCCTTAAACTCTTCGCCCAGATGATGGATGGTCACACCGTCCAGACGGAGGTAGTTCACCCACGCCCACGCCAGCAGCACAACACCCAGCAGCAGGGCCGGGGCCTGCCACATCGTGAAGGTGCCGTCGCTGACGTAGCGGTCCCACAGCAGCATCAGCACAGCCACCACCGACACCCGGGTGACGGATTTATACAGAATGGGGCGGAACATATATTTTTGATACATCGAAACCAGCTTTTTCATCCAAGGACGCTCCTTTTATAGAAGTAACATTCTTTTTTATTGTAGCATGATTTTGTGAAAAAAGATAGCCGCTTTGCGTTTTCCAACTTTCGTTGTATCCATTCGTCATCTTGTAAAGGTACGACTTCTTTCCATCCTTTACCGTTTTTTTGCCGACATTTTTCAGAAAAAAGCATCCGTTACCATTTTGTTTCTATTTCAGCGCTGTATGTCATTGACTTCTTTTGCCCACAATGTTAGAATACGAAAGGTGCGGTCCCGGGCGCTTTGTGCGTTTTTGGCACCCGGAGCGCGCCGTTTTTTGCATTTAGGATAGGAAAAAAGGAAAACAATATCTCGGAGGAGCGTATCTCAATGAACATCGATTTTGAGTCCCGCAACATCACCCGCCGCAGCTTCCTGAAGGGCGCAGGCGTCGTGGGTGCCGCCGGCCTGCTGTCCGCCTGCGGCGGCAGCAAGTCCAACAACTCCGGCAGCACGGCTGCTTCCGGCGCACAGGCCCCCAACTCTACCGGTGCCACCCCCCTCAAGGAGTACATCTCCTGGGAGTCTGCCAACCGCGAGATCGAGAGCTGGAACCTGCTGTACAGCCAGACCCTCACCGACGCCAACGTCGTCACCAACCTGTGGGACGGCCTGATGAGCTTCGACTGCTACGGCAAGCTGGTACCCGCCATCGCCACCAGCTGGGAGGCCAACGAGGACTCCACCGTCTGGACCTTCCACCTGCGTGACGATGTGGACTGGGTGGACTGCAACGGCGAGGTGAAGGAGCACATCACCGCCACCGATTTTCTGGTCGGTCTGGAGTGGGTGCTGAACGCCTCCAAGAACGAGGCCAACAACACCTCCATGCCCACCCTGTACATCGTGGGCGCTGAGGAGTACTACGAGAAGACCAAGGATATGGGCGCTGCCGCCGCCGACCTGCGCTATCAGGATATGCTGGACGCAGGCGTGGGCATCGAGGCTCCCGACGACTACACTCTGGTGTTCACCTGCAAGCACTCCTGCCCCTACTTTGATACCGTGGCCTCCTACACCAGCTTCTACCCCGTCTCTCAGGTGCTGATCGACGAGCTGGGCATCGAGACCTTCCGTGGCTGCGACAACACCAACATGTGGTACTGCGGCCCCTATATCGTCGAAGAGTATATCCAGGGCAACACCAAGAGCTATATCCCCAACCCCCACTACTACGATGCTGCCAACGTCAGCCGCTTCGAGCGTCTGACCGTGACCATGATCTCCGATCAGGCCATCGCATTCCAGCTCTACCAGAACCGCGAGCTGGACGAGATGGACCTGAACGAGAGCACCATCACCACCATCACCTCCGACCCCAACAACGAGTACAACAGCCAGCTCTGTGAGAAGCGCGCCCGCCCCACTGCCTATGCCATGCACTTCAACTACCAGAAGAACAACGCCGACGGCACCCCCGATGTGAACTGGAACAAGGCCATCGCCAACACCGCTTTCCGTCAGTGCTTCTACCGCGGCCTGAACCTGAAGGCATGGTTCTCCCGCTACAACAAGATCAACCCCCTGAAGTGCGAGAACGACTACTACACCATGAAGGGTCTGTGCTACAACACGCAGGGCGCTGAGTACACCACTCTGGTGGCCAAGGAGATGGGCTTCGACGCTGAGAAGTACGACGGCGAGACCATGATCCGCCTGCGTGCCAACGGCGGCGACATCTCCGCCCTGAAGAAGCAGGCCATGGAGGAGCTGAGCGCCATCGGCGTCACCTTCCCCGTCAAGGCTACCTACTTCATCATCGCCAGCAGCACCTCTGCACTGGACAACGCCACCATCCTCAAGCAGTGCTTCTCCGACAGCTTCGGCGACGACTTCATCAAGCTGGACGTCCAGACCTACGTTTCCAGCCTGACGCAGGAGGTCCGCACTCCTCAGCTCCAGAGCTTTGTCATCAACGGCTGGAGCGCCGACTTCGGCGACCCCGTCAACTTCCTCGGTCAGGAGACCCTCCACGACGACAATGCTTTCTACTCCCACTACTACTCCAACATCGCCCGGGTGGCTGAGGCTCCTGCCGACTACCAGAAGGACCTGATGGATGCTTTCGAGCAGTACACCGATCTGGTCAATACCGCCAACGCCATCGTCAACGACACCGACGCCCGCTACGAGGCCTTCGCCAAGGCTGAGGCCTATCTGCTGGAGAACGTGCTGGTCAGCCCCACCTACTACGACATCGCATGGTCCCTGACCCACGCCAACGAGTACAGCAAGATCAACGCCATGTACGGCGGCTGCAACTACAAGGCTGTCAACTGGGAGACTTCCGAGGAAGCCTACACCACCGTCCAGTATGAGCAGTTTGCCAAGGCTTTCGACGCTGCTATTCAGGGCTAAGCAGACACAAAAGTCATTCTATTTCAGCCAGCACATGAAATCTTTTCACTTTTATGTGTTTGCTGAATCAATAAGATTCAATCCGTACCAGAGTGGTTTTTCTTGACTTCCCGCCTGTGGGATGATAGAATATTTGCAATCGATACGGGTTCTGCAATGGCGCAGAAACAGATCAATAAAATCTGTCTCTGCGCCCTTTTTGTACCCTTTTTTGCCCCGTGGGAGGGTAAACTGGCATGGATAGGACAGGGATTTGGGAAATGCAGAACCGTACCAGTCATTACAGGAGGGAAAGAATATGTACCACGATTTTGAGTCTCACACCATCACCCGCCGCAGCTTCCTCAAGGGTGCCGGCGCTGTCGGCGCAGCTGGTCTGCTGGCTGCCTGCGGCGGCTCTTCTTCCAGCACCGCAGCCAGTGCTTCGTCGGCTTCTTCCGGTGCAGCTGCTTCCGGCAAGGGCCTGAGCGAGCTGTTTACTTACGAGACTTCTGGCCGTGAGATCGAGAGCTGGAATATGCTCTACAGCCAGCAGGCCATTGACTTCAACGTGACGACCAACATCATCGACGGTCTTGTCAGCTTCGACAACTACGGCAAGCCGGTGCCGGCTCTGGCTAAGAGCTGGGAGCACAACGAGGACTCCACTGTCTGGACTTTCCACCTCCGTGACGATGTGGACTGGGTGGACATGAACGGCGAGGTGCAGGACCATCTGACCAGCAAAGACTTCCTCGTAGGCTTCGAGTGGGTGCTGAACGCAAAGAAGAATCAGGCCGCCAACACCTCCATGCCCTCCACCACCGTCGTGGGCGCAGCCGATTACTACGACAAGACCTATGCGATGGACGACGCGGCCGCCGCGGCCCTGACCTACGACGATATGCTGGCCGCAGGCGTCGGCATCGATGCACCGGATGATTACACCGTCGTCTACACCTGCATAAATCCCTGCCCCTACTTCGACACCGTGGCTTCCTACGTCTGCTGCTATCCGGCACCCCCGGCTCTGGTGGAAAAGCTGGGCGTCGAGGGCTTCCGCGGCGTGGACTACACCCAGCAGTGGTGCTGCGGCCCCTACCTCATCGAGGAATTCGTCTCTGACAACTCCAAGCGGTTCATCCCGAACCCTCATTATTATGCAGCTGACGAGTGCAGCCGCTTCGAGCGCGTGTCCCTGAGCATGATCACCGACCTGACCGTCGGCTACCAGCTGTATCAGAACCGTGAGCTGGACGAGCTGGAGCTGAGCGAGAGCACCCTGACCACCATCACCTCCGACACCTCCAACGCCTACAACGACCAGCTCTGCGAGAAGCGCCCCACCAAGTATGCCTACGACTTCCATTTCAACTTCTACTGCCTCAACACCGACGGCACCCCGAACGAGAACTGGAACAAGGCCGTGGCTAACCGGGCATTCCGCCGCTGCTTCCAGGAGGGTCTGAACCTCATCCCCTACTACGCACGCTTCAACAAGATCAACCCCCTCAAGTGTGAGAACAACTACTACACCATGAAGGGCGTCTGCTACAACTCCAAAGGCACCGATTATGTTGACCTTGTGGCCAAGGAGCTGGGCATCGACGGCGAGAAGTATGACGGCAAGACCATGGTCCATCTGCGCAAGTCCACCGCCGACTCCATCGCCGCTCTCAAGAAGCAGGCCATGGATGAGCTGACTGCCATCGGTGTCACCTTCCCGGTCAAGGCGCCCTTCTTTTTCGTGGCCGGCAACACCGTGGCTCAGGACAACGCCACTGTTCTGAAGCAGTGCTTCACCGACAGCTTCGGCGACGACTTCATCCAGCTGGAGCTTGGCACCTATGTTTCCAGCCTTGCAAAGGAAGTCCGCATCCCCAAGCTCCACGGCTTCGTCATCAACGGCTGGGGCGCAGACTTCGGCGACCCCGTCAACTTTGTGGGTCAGGAGATCCTGCACGACTCCAACGCCTACTACGCCGTCAACTACTCCAACATCCAGCTGGTGGCGGAGGATCCCGCCGATTACCAGAAGGAGCTGGTAGACGAGTTCGAACAGTTCACCGATCTGGTCAACGCAGCCAACGCCATCGTGGACGACACCGACGCCCGCTATGAGGCTTTCGCAAAGGCCGAGGCCTACATGATCAACAACTCGCTGGCCGTCCCCTGCTACTATGATGTCCGCTGGTGCCTGACCCACGTCAACGAGTACACCAAGATCAACGCCATGTTCGGCCCCTGCAACTTCAAGTACGTCAACTGGGAGACCAGCGAGGACGCCTACACCACCGCTCAGTACGAGGAATTTGCCAAGGCTTTCGACGCCGCAAAATCTTAACTTTTTCTTAAATCTTTTCCGTCGGGATCTCCTGTCCCCGGCCTATATCCCACGCAACGGGAGCTGTTCTCACCTCGAGAACAGCTCCCGTTGTTTTGTTTTTTTGGCCGCTTTGTCTTATTTTCGTCACCCTTCATTGCGGTAAAGTAAATTTATTTCATGCATGTACGGCGTATTTCTTTCTTTTAGAAGAAAAAGCGATTTCCATTCCATTGACAACCATTTATTTCGATGGTACAATATATGTCGTGTTAAGGATTTTACGGGAGGAGCACAGGCACAGACAGAGGGGTCTGTTTCTGCGCTCTTTTGTATTCTCTGGCAATACAGGGAGGGCAGATAATCTCGTAGGAGTGGGAAATCGGCAGGGCAAGGTACCCTGCGCCATAGAGCCGAGACACGAAAAAATAATTGGGAGGAAAACACAATGAACGCAAATTTTGAGTCTCATTCCATCAGCCGCCGCAGCTTCCTCAAGGCTTCCGGCGTCGTGGGCGCTGCAAGCATCCTGGCCGCTTGCGGTGGTTCTTCCAGCAGCACTGCTGCCAGCACCTCCGGTGCTGCCTCCGGCGCAGCTGCACCCGCAGCCGACGCCATCACCGATTACGTCTCCTTCGAGACTGCCAACCGTGAGCTGGAGACCTGGAACTTCCTGTACAGCCAGTCCGCTTCCGACCTGAACGTCATCACCAACTGCTGGGACGGTCTGCTGAGCTTCGACTGCTACGGCAAGGCAGCCCCCGCCATCGCATCCAGCTGGGAGCACAACGACGACTCCACCGTCTGGACCTTCCACCTGCGCGACGATGTCGATTGGTGCGACGTCAACGGCGAGGTCAAGTCTCACCTGACCTCCAAGGACTTCCTCGTGGGCTTCGAGTGGGTCCTGAACGCCATCAAGAACGAGGCCTTCAACACCTCCATGCCTTCTGAGACCGTCGTGGGCGCTGCTGAGTACTACGACCTGACCAAGGACAAGGGCGACGCTGCTGCTGACATGACCTACGAGGATATGCTGGCTGCCGGTGTCGGCGTCGAGGCACCGGACGACTACACTCTGGTCTTCACCTGCAAGGACCCCTGCCCCTACTTCGATACTGTCGCTGCCTACAACAGCTTCTACCCCGCCTCTGAGGACCTCATCAAGGAGCTGGGCATCGATGGCTTCCGTGCCTGCGATTACTCCACCATGTGGTACAATGGTCCGTACCTCATCGAGGAGTACATCCAGCAGAACACCAAGAGCTTCATCCCCAACCCCAACTACTACGCTGCAAACGACTGCACCCGCTTTGAGCGCCACACCATCACCATGATCCCCGACCTGTCCATGGGCCTGCAGCTGTACGAGAACGGCGAAGTCGATAACATCGACCTGACCGAGTCCAACCTGACCACCATCACCTCCGACCCCAACAACGAGCACAACAAGTTCCTGTGCGAGAAGCGCCCCACCAAGTTCAGCTACCAGATGCACCTGAACTTCCAGCGCAAGGATGAGAACGGCAATCTGGACGAGAACTGGAACAAGGCTGTTTCCAACCGCGCGTTCCGTCAGTGCTTCTACAAGGGCATCGATTTCACCAACTACTACGCCCGCACCAACAAGATCAACCCCCTGAAGTGCGAGAACGACTACTACACCATGCCCGGCGTCTGCTACAACACCAAGGGTGAGGAGTACACCACTCTGGTCGCCAAGGAGATGGGCTTCGACAGTCAGTCTTACGACGGCAAGACCATGATCCGCCACCGCAACAACGGCGGCGACATCGCTGATCTGAAGAAGCAGGCAATGGAAGAGCTGAGCGCCATCGGCGTCACCTTCCCCGTCCACTGCTACCACTACATCAAGAGCGGCGACACCAATGCTCTGGATACCGCCACCGTCCTGAAGCAGTGCTTCTCCGACAGCCTCGGCGATGACTTCGTCGTGCTGGACATCGGCACCTACGTCTCTTCTCTTTATAAGGAAGTCCGTAACGTCCAGCTGCACTCCATCCTGCAGAACGGCTGGGGCGCTGACTTCGGCGACCCCGTCAACTTCCTGGGTCAGGAAGTCCTGAGCGACGACAACGCTTACTACGCTCAGACCACCTCCTGGATCGCAGCCGTTGAGAAGGACCCGAAGGACTACCAGAAGGAGCTGCTGGCAGATTATCAGGAGTTCACCGATCTGGTCACTGAGGCAAAGGCCATCGTTACCGATACCGATGCACGCTATGCCGCATTCGCAAAGGCTGAGGCTTCCATGCTGAACAACGCACTGTGCATCCCCTGCCTGTACGAGGTGCTCTGGTGCCTGACCCACGTCAACGAGTACACCAAGATCAACGCCATGTACGGTCCCTGCAACTACAAGGCCGTCAACTGGGAGACCCGTCAGGGCGACGGCTACACCACCGAGGAGTACGAGGC
>OGOR01001877.1_pt1 | contig 10382 bp, 7 predicted proteins | sample 1552771 | NCBI WGS metagenome assembly OGOR01 (sample SAMEA2580124, study PRJEB22360) | human gut metagenome | biome: human gut; feature: human-associated habitat; material: faeces | place: Denmark | collected 2008/2010
TATGATATTCACGAGTACTTCGATAAACAGAATACAAGCTTATACAGATAGTAGAAACGTTAATGCGAAAAAGTCTTTGACAGGAATTGGTTATCAGTACGAAGGTAGGCTATATCAATATGAGTTTGACAAAGGAGAATATATTGATATAGATGTCTATTCGCTATTGCGTAAAAATTATTTCAGTAATGAATAATAATGAAAAAAATTGCAAAATACTTTTTTCTTCTCGTAATCTTTTCTATCTTTGTCGCTGTAAAAAAAACAGTAAACGATGAGACATTGTTTTAGCTATACTTATTTTTTCTATTTTTACTTTACCCAAAAGTAAGAACGGGATTCTGTATGGCTAATGATTCACAAAATAGAGAAATCCCGTTCATAAGACGGGATTTTTTAATATATATGATTATGAAACACTTATTTTCTCGATTTTACGGTTTTTATTTTTTCTACTTTATGCAAGGTGTTAAGGTGGGAGGCAATCGCACATGCCTCAGAAACTCGATGATATGTTATCCCACCTTCTGACACAGAAGAGTGGGAATTTTTTTATAACACAAAACACAAATATGAAACGTATTGCTATACAAGGTGCCAAAGGCTCTTTTCACGACATAACCGCACACCGGTATTTCTCGGGTGAAGATATAGAAGTAATTTATTGCGCCCGCTTTGAAGATATTTTTTCGATGATAAAAAAAGACGATTCGATCATCGGACTCATGGCCATCGAAAATACCATAGCCGGGAGCTTACTGCAAAATCACGAACTATTGCGCGAAAGCGACACGCAAATCATAGGAGAAGCCCGTCTGCACATTTCACATTCCATCATGTGTCTACCCGAAGACGATTGGGAAGACATAACAGAGGTAAGCTCCCACCCCATAGCACTCATGCAATGTAGGGAATTCTTGAATGCCCACCCCAATATCAAAGCTGTAGAAGCCGAAGATACCGCCAAGAGTGCGGAAGATATTTTCGAGAATAAACTGCACGGGCATGCCGCTATTTGCGGTAAAGACGTAGCTGCCATGTACGGATTGAAAATCCTGCAAGAAGGTATAGAAACCAACAAACACAATTCTACTCGTTTTCTGATTTTGGCCAATCGCTGGCATGCCGACGAATTGCGTAAAAACGACATCTGTAACAAATCGAGCTTCGTATTTACCCTCCCGCATACCGAAGGCAGCTTGTCTCAGGTCCTCTCAATACTCTCTTACTATAAAATGAACCTGACAAAAATACAGTCTCTTCCCATTATCGGACGCGAATGGGAATACCAATTCTATATCGACGTCGTATACGAAGACCGTTTGCGATACCGTCAGGCAGTTGATGCAATCACCCCCCTTATCAAAGAACTTAAAATACTTGGAGAATATGCCGAATCAAAAAACGACTTATAACATAACACCCGCCAACCGGGTAAACCAAATCAGCGAATATTATTTCTCGAAAAAGCTGAAAGAGGTTGCCGACATGAACGCCCGTGGCCTCAATGTCATCAGTCTGGGAATAGGAAGTCCCGACCGTCCGCCTCATCCCGAAACAATCGAAACGCTCTGTCGTGAAAGTCGTAAAGACAATACGCACGGCTACCAACCGTATGTGGGTATTCCCGAATTACGGCAGGCATTTGCCGAGTGGTATAAAAAATGGTACGGAGTAAATCTCAACCCGACCAATGAAATACAACCGCTCATCGGGTCGAAAGAAGGCATTCTACACATTTCTCTGGCGTTTCTCAATCCCGGAGATGGGGTATTGGTTCCGAATCCCGGATACCCGACCTATACATCGGTAAGCCGACTGGCCGAAGCCCGTATCCTTCCTTACGAACTGCGGGAGGAAAACAATTGGCAGCCCGACTTCGAAAGTCTGGAAAAAACCGACCTCTCGGGCGTAAAACTCATGTGGGTAAACTACCCGCACATGCCTACCGGCGCACAGGCAAGTCGTGAACTATTCGAGAAACTAGTCGATTTCGGGCGACGCCACAACATCATCATCGTCAACGACAACCCTTATAGCTTCATTCTCAATGATACTCCGCTGAGCCTATTGTCGATACCGGAAGCAAAAGAAATCTGTATCGAAATGAACTCGATGAGCAAATCGCACAATATGCCCGGTTGGCGCATAGGTATGCTGGCCTCGAATGCTCAATTCGTATCTTGGATACTGCGAGTGAAAAGCAATATCGACTCGGGGACTTTCCGTCCCATGCAAGAAGCCGCCGCCCATGCCTTGTCCCTGCCGGCATCGTGGTACGAGGGCAACAACCTGATTTATCAAGAACGCCGAGGTATAGCCGAAAAAATCGTCGAAGCTCTCGGCTGTACTTTCGATAAAAACCAAAGAGGCATGTTCCTGTGGGCAAAGATTCCGGATAATGTGAAAGACGGGGCAGAATTGGCCGATAAAGTGTTATATGAGGCACATGTTTTCATCACCCCGGGAATCATATTCGGCAGCCAGGGAGAACGTTATGTACGCATTTCGCTCTGCGCCGACAAAATCGCTTTGGAAGAATCTCTCAAACGTATCAAAAACCACATCAGAATATAATAACAATAAAATATCCCTATTCTATGGCAGACACAATTATGAATCTGGAACCGATTACCCTGCCGGGTATCGAAAACAAACGTCCGCTCGTCATCGCCGGTCCATGCAGCGCCGAGACCGAAGACCAAGTACTCGAAACCGCCAAAGAGCTGGCTGCACAAGGTATCAAAATATTCCGTGCCGGAATATGGAAACCCCGTACCAAACCAGGTGGGTTCGAGGGCGTAGGCAGTATCGGACTGCCCTGGTTGAAACGTGTGAAGGAAGAAACGGGCATGTATGTCTCGACCGAGGTAGCCAACCAATACCATGTATTCGAAGCACTCAAATACGGCGTGGATATTCTCTGGATAGGTGCCCGTACCGCTGCGAATCCTTTCTCGATGCAAGAGATAGCCGATGCATTGAAAGGCGTGGACATTCCTATCCTTATCAAAAACCCCGTCAATCCCGACCTTGAATTGTGGATCGGTGCCGTAGAACGCATCTACAATGCCGGAATACGTAAAATAGGTGTCATTCACCGGGGATTCAGTGCATACGATAAACGCATCTACCGAAATCTTCCCCAATGGCATATTCCCATCGAACTGCGTCGCCGGTTCCCGAATATTCCCATTATATGCGACCCCAGCCACATAGGCGGGAAACGAGATCTTATAGCTCCGCTCAGCCAGCAAGCCATGGACCTCGGATTCGATGGACTCATCATCGAATCGCACTGTAACCCCGATTGTGCATGGAGCGACGCATCGCAACAAGTTACCCCCGACGTTTTAGCTTATATTCTCGATATGCTTATCATAAGGGAAACATCACAAAGCACCGAAAACCTCAACGAATTGCGTCGGCAAATCGACGAACTCGATAACCAACTGCTCGACCTGCTGGCAAAACGCATGCGCATCTCTCGTGAAATCGGTTTGTATAAAAAAGAGCACGATATGCCTATTTTACAGGCCACCCGTTATGATGAAATCTTGAACAAACGCGTGGAACAAGCTTGTAACATGGATATGGACGGAGAATTTATGAAAACTATTTTGGCAGCGATCCACGAAGAGTCGATACGCCAACAAATGGTCATCATCAACAAATAATATCGAAATGAAAATTCTGATTTTAGGAGCCGGGAAAATGGGCTCGTTTTTCTCAGACGTATTGAGTTTCGAACACGAAGTCGCCATATACGACACCGACCCCCAACGGCTGCGCTTCACATTCAACACGCAACGTATGACGACGATGGAAGAGATCGAAGCCTTCAAACCCGAACTGCTCATCAATGCAGCAACGGTCAAATACACGATCCCTGCTTTCGAATCCGTACTGCCGCACATTCCCGAATCTTGTATCATATCCGACATAGCTTCGGTAAAAACCGGACTTCCCGAATTTTACAAGAAAGCTAAACGGCCTTTCGTTTCGACACACCCGATGTTCGGCCCCACGTTTGCCAACCTCGGCAGTCTATCCGAAGAAAATGCCATCATCATCACCGAGTCGGACCATTTGGGAAAAGTCTTTTTCAAAGACCTATACAGTCGTCTGCACCTCAACATCTTCGAATACACATTCAAGCAACACGATGAGACGATAGCCTATTCGCTTTCTATCCCGTTCGTTTCGACAATGGTATTCGCTGCTACGATGAAACATCAAGATGCTCCGGGCACGACATTCAAAAGACACATGAATATCGCAAGAGGCCTATTCTCGGAAGACGACTACCTGCTTACCGAAATTCTCTTCAATCCCCACACCGGAGAACAACTGGAAAAAATACAAGAACAGTTGTCGACACTCCAAAATATCATCAAGCAAAAAGATAGTACAGGCATGAAAAAATACCTCACGCAATTACGGGAAAATATCAAGTAACCACCAAACCACCACGAGAAAAGGGGATATGTCAAAATACATATCCCCTTTTCTCATATCACAACTGTAAATAAAAATCGCGTGTCAAATCGATATATTCGGGCGTCCATTGCAACGGTGCCGTCTCGATTGCCAAATTGTGTTCCTCCCGGATCTCGGAGGGTTTGTTTACCCACTCGACCATTACCCGCTTGGGAGGCATACCTTCCCGACCACTCACCCACATGGTACGCCGAACAAAAAGCCCGTACTTCCGGGCTATGGCAGAAACCGAATCATGCAATCCTGCCGGAAATATAAGCGATATACGTCCTCCGGGAAGTAATAGCGACACAGCCCCACGCAAGAGAGACTCATATGTAAGACGCCCGGTATGTCGAGCCGTGAGACGAGCTGCATCTTCGGGTAAAAGCGATTTTTCAAAATAAGGCGGATTCGATACAATGTGGTCATACCGGACAGTTGCAGAAGTTGCAAAATCGAGAAAATCGGAGGTATGAATCCTTAGCCTGTTTTTCCACGGCGAACGATCGGTATTCTCAGCAGCCTGTTCTGCCGCGACAGCATCGATTTCCACGCCCTCTATCATTGTCCTGTCCGATGTTCTCTGGGCAATCATCAAAGATATAAGGCCGGTTCCGCACCCGACATCAAGAATGCGGCGACATGCATCGACGTCGCACCACGCACCTATCAAAACACCGTCGGTACCGACTTTCATGGCACATCGGTCATGCCATACGGTAAATTGTTTGAACCGGAAATAGGGATTACTCATATTATTCGGGACTTTTTCGTCGGCAAATAAACAAAAATATATAATAATACCCATAGTCGATAAAGAATCATTAACTTTGGCACGTCAATTGCTGTTTAGAAAGGTAAGCCAATTTGTGCGACAAAGTGCTGAATAAACCGAAACCTGACAAAATGACAAATACGATTAACTATGATTTCATCTGATAAAAACATCTTTTTCGATACCGACGAGAATACCAATATCGGCACGATTTTTGCCGAAATCGACGGATCGCCCGATATCGAATGTCCGGGTCTCGACGAAAAAAAATTACCGATTCTCCCCTTACGCAACATGGTGTTGTTTCCCGGCGTAACCCTTCCTATTACCGTTGGCAGGTCCAAGTCGCTGCAACTGGTACGCGAAGCCGCCAAAAAGAAACAACTCATCGGCGTTGTCTGCCAGAAGGATATGTACAAAGACGATCCCGATGAAACCGACGACCTCTATCCTATCGGTTCTATGGGAGAAATTATCAAGATACTGGAAATGCCCGACGGCAATACGACAGTCATTTTACAAGGGAAACAGCGTTTTCACCTTGATGAGGTTACGTCCTATTTTCCGTACATTACCGGAAATATCACGCTCCAACCCGAAATCATGCCCCAAGAAAACGACAAGGAATTCGAAGCATTGCTCGATGCATTGAAAGACATTACGCTCGATGTGTTGAAGTCGATGCCCGAACCACCAAGAGAACTCATTTTTGCTTTGCGTAACATGGGCAATATGCTCTATCTCGTCAATTTCTTGTGCACGAATATTCCTTTTACGCCGCAACAGAAACAAGAGTTTCTCGATATTCCGACGGTAAAAGAGCGCGCTTTCGCCCTCTATGCCGCCCTGCGCAAAGAAGCTCAACTCCTCGAAATAAAAGCCGATATCCAATCGAAAACCCGTGCCGATATCAACCAGCAACAACGCGAGCATTTCCTGCAACAACAGATAAAAACCATACAGGACGAGTTGGGTGGCAATAGCCAAGAGCAAGATATCGAAGAGCTTTCGCAAAAAGCGGCGCAAAAGAAATGGAGCGAAGAAGTCCAAGAAGTATTCGATAAAGAGCTGCGTCGACTGGAACGACTTTACCCCCAATCTCCCGATTTTTCGGTACAGTACAACTACCTCGAAACGTTGACTGACTTGCCATGGGGTGAATACACGACAGATAACTTCAACTTGAAAAATGCCCAACGGCAACTCGACAAAGACCATTACGGTCTCGAAAAAGTCAAAGAGCGTATCATAGAACATCTCGCCGTACTCAAATTACGGGGAGATATGAAAGCTCCCATCATCTGCCTGTACGGTCCTCCGGGTGTGGGAAAAACCTCTTTGGGCAAATCGATCGCCGCCGCACTGAACCGCAAATACGTACGTGTTTCATTAGGCGGTCTGCACGACGAGGCCGAAATACGAGGGCATCGCCGTACTTATATCGGAGCCATGCCGGGACGAATCATTCAGGGCATACAGAAAGCGGGAGCCTCCAATCCGGTATTCGTTCTCGATGAAATCGATAAAATAGGCAACGACTTCAAGGGCGACCCGGCATCGGCACTTCTCGAAGTGCTCGACCCGGAGCAAAATAATGCGTTTCACGACAATTATCTCGACATCGACTACGACCTCTCGAAAGTATTGTTTATAGCCACGGCCAACAACCTGAACACCATCTCTCGGCCTCTGCTCGACCGTATGGAACTCATCGAAGTCTCGGGCTACATACAGGAAGAAAAAGTCGAGATAGGCCGACGCCACCTCGTTCCCAAACAACTCGAAGAACATGGTTTGAACAAAGACGATCTCGATATACCCAAGAAAACAATGGCAGCCATCATCGAATCGTACACGCGGGAATCGGGTGTACGGGAACTCGATAAAAAAATTGCGAAAATCATGCGGAAGGTCGCTCGAAAAAAAGCATCGGGCGAACAGTGGAACCATGAATTGTCCATAGACGAACTTGCGGAATATCTCGGCATGAAAGAATATATGCGCGACCGTTATGAAGGGAATGATTATGCCGGTGTAGTAACCGGTCTCGCATGGACGGCCGTAGGTGGGGAAATTCTTTATATCGAGTCGAGTTTGAGCCGCAACAAAGGCGAAAAACTTACGCTCACAGGAAATCTGGGCGATGTGATGAAAGAATCCGCCGTTATCGCTTTGCAATATGTCAAAGCCCACGCCGATCAACTGGGTATCGACTACGACGTATTCAACCACTGGAATCTGCATATTCACGTACCCGAAGGCGCCATACCCAAAGACGGGCCGTCGGCCGGCATTACAATGGTAACATCTATCGCCTCGACATTCACCCAGCGTAAAGTACGGGCTCACCTCGCCATGACGGGAGAAATCACACTTCGCGGCCGCGTACTGCCCGTCGGGGGTATCAAAGAAAAAATTCTTGCGGCAAAGCGTGCCGGCATCAAAGAGATCATTCTCTGCGAAGAAAACCGAAAAGATATCGAAGACATAAAAGAGAACTATCTCAAAGGGTTGAAATTCTACTATGTACACGATATAAAAGAGGTTCTCGATATCGCCCTGCTCAAAGAAAAAGTCTCCCACCCGATAGACCTTTCCATACCCAAAGAATGTAGCGATAAAGAATGACCATAAAACTTATTTCCTTTATAAAAGGGGTTACTTTGAGGTAACCCCTTTTTATTTTTCTACAAAATAAAAACCGCCGTAGAAACTTTTTTATAATCGACATACGTCTAACGACAAAAATATAATCATAGATATGCACATTAAACAATTCTTCAAAATATTATTTATGACAGCCCACATAACCCACCAAAATAAAAATATAGTCTCTGGTACATCATGATAAAATCATAGATAATTATCCTAAACGTTTTTTGTTTGTTCATTATTTTTGTTCAAAAAAGAATATATTTCATTCTCAAATACCATGTCAAAATCCATACTGTTTTTTCTTTGCCTTTTACTTGCCAGCACTTTATCTGCCCAAGAAATCGAAATAGAAGGTCATGTACTCGACAGCGAACGAAACGACCTGATAGGAGCCGCTGTACGTTGCTTCGATAACGATTCCCTACTCGTGAAAAGCACCGTAACCGATAGCAAAGGCGACTTTACCTTGCATGTACCCGAAGGGAAAAGGGCGCTTCGTCTCCGCATCAATTACCTCGGGTACAAAGAACTGACTCTCATACTGAATCCCACAGAAGAAAAACTTATCCGTCTCGGAGACATCACACTGAGTGAAAATACCGTACAAGTACAAGAGGTTACCGTAATAGGGAAACAAACCGTGCGTACCGAAGACAAAACAATGGTGTATCCTACCCGGGAGCAGTTACGCCACGCATACGACGGATACAGCGCCTTGACATCTTTGATGATACCCGGAGTAAAAGCGAATATTCAGAACTCCACACCCACCTATCTCGACCAAGAGATATTTTTCTGCATCAACGGAATGGAAGCGACACAAGAAGAAGTAAACAATCTGAATCCGCGGGACATCAAACGGGTAGACTTCTACCCAAATGGTCGTTCGGATTATCCAGAAGCCGATGTCGTTCTCGACTATGTACTGAAAGAACGCGATTATGCCGGATCGGTCGCCCTCAACGGAAAAGAACAACTGAACAGACCTTACGGATACGGCCGCGGAACAATCCAATATTTTCAAAAGAAATCGGAATTCGCCCTCTCGGTATCGGACAAATATACCCATGCCAAAGATCATAACGAGAGTTACACCGAGACGACTTACGGATTCCCGGGAAAAACAATCATCAATACCTCGAACGAACTTCCTTCAAGAGAAACCAACAATCACCTAAGCAGTTATTTCAACTACATCTACAAGGATAAAAAGCAAACTGTCTATTCTTCTTTCCGCATGAACAGGAACATGGAAAAAAGCGATATATGGACACGTGAAACATTCAGCAATATGCCGGGAATCTATACCCGTCGGGAAAACAAACATTCGCTCGATTTACAACCCGCACTGAGAATGCGATATAACCGCGTACTGAAAAACGAACAACGTCTGCGAGTGGAATGGTATGGAAATCGCGGTAACAACGATTACAAACGCTGGTATGCCTACCATACCGACGACGTGATAACCTCGTCTTACAGTAACGCCACCGACGAGAAAAGTTGGCATACGAGTTTCAAAACCAGTTACAGCAAAACATTCAAGAACCGCTCTTCTCTCAGTGTGGAAGGTTATCAGGACTTTACCCGTACCGACAACCGCAACATACGGGAAGGAAACGCCTCGGACGTCTATCTGAGCCGGGGTAACACACGCTTATACGCCACTTATGATTATCGGATAAAAAACAGACTGAACTTACAATTCCGCCTGGCCGAACAGTTATCGTTCAGCCGGACGAGAAACCGGTCATCATTCGACCACCAGTTCATACCCTCCCTGCAACTTACTTTTACGAAAAAAGCGCATAATTTGAGAATAAAGGCCTCTTTTAGAAGTACAGAACCCTCTGCCTCGGATATGACTACCACGGAATACAAAGACAACGAATATATGCTCCACACAGGAAATCCCGCTCTGAGAAACGAATGGAAATTCAACAGCCGAATCAGTTATACATGGACCCGAAACAATCTCTCGCTGATGCCCTATATCCAAAACAACGGCAAAACCCGAACCATGTATGAAAAAATCGATTACTCGGAAAAACATGGCATGTTCATTTCCCGAAAAGAAAACGGTGGACTCGGCTTCTCGCAACAATACGGTCTAAACGTACAATATGAAGTCATTCCTCAGCGGCTGTTCATAGGAGCAGAAGGGGCATACGCCCATATAAGCTCTTCGTTGTGGAAAAACTTTCATTACAATGCCTTTTTCGGAATCGGCGGATATACATATTTCATGTACAAAGGTTTTTCGGTCAACGCCAGTTGCAGTTACATCAATAAAAATTTCGACCCGTCCACAGCCGTACTGTCATCTCGACGGATAGCCATGAATATACAAGTTACATACAATATCGACAATTGGAACTTCTCTTTTTATACCTATAACCCGTTTCTCAAAGGCGCATACGATACCGAATACGAACAGTTGACCTATACCTATAAATCGCATATAAGCAAA
>OGOR01001880.1_pt1 | contig 10375 bp, 8 predicted proteins | sample 1552771 | NCBI WGS metagenome assembly OGOR01 (sample SAMEA2580124, study PRJEB22360) | human gut metagenome | biome: human gut; feature: human-associated habitat; material: faeces | place: Denmark | collected 2008/2010
GAAGAGCCTAATTTGTGAAGCTGTTTTACAATACGGGTGCCGTATTCTTCTCTCCACTTCCAGCATTCCTTTAAGAAGCCTTCTCTTCCCAGGTCAGCCTTGCTGATCCCTTCTTCTTTCAGTTTGTTAATAACCTTAACTTCCGTTGCAATGGCTGCATGGTCAGTGCCTGGCTGCCATAATGCTTCGTATCCCTGCATTCTCTTATAACGGATCAGGATGTCCTGCAGTGTATTATCCAGGGCATGTCCCATGTGAAGCTTACCTGTAATGTTCGGTGGCGGCATTACTGTAGTAAATGGTTTCTTGCTTCTGTCTACTTCGGCGTGGAAATATTTGTTATCACACCATTTTTCATATAATTTTGCTTCAATCGCTTTGGGATTGTAAGTCTTTTCCAGGTTTTCGCTCATAGTTTCCTCCTCATTTCACACATTTTTCACATTTTTTTATTAAATGAAAAAACCCTTTACATCGACGTAAAGGGCGATTGTAGTCGCGGTACCACCTTCATTATATAGGAAGAAATCCTTCGCTATATATCTCATCTTATTCTTTAACGGGAACGACTCCGGGATGAACTAATTCTACTTTATCATAAGTTACAGGTTCATTCATCCGGCTCCGAAGCTACCTTCCGACGTCTCGTATTCCTTAAGTGTCTCTCAGCCGATGGATCACTCTCTCTGGTATGGACGAACTTACGTGTACTCCTCTTCATCAATGCCTTTACGTATAAACTACTGAATATGATAGCCATCGAATCCCCATTTGTCAAGGATTTTAGGGATTTTTCAGAAACTCTTAAGGGTTACACCAATCCGAAACACTTCATGATATAGAGCCATCCCGTCAGGGTAAATGCGCTGCACATAGTCGTCAGCATAACTACACTCGAAGACACAACTCCTTCATGTCCCATATTCTTAGCCATAACATAACTGCTGACTGTTGTTGCCGATCCGAGCATGACTAAGATTGCGATCAGTTTCTCTCTCCGAAACCCGATTGCCACTGCAAGCGGCATGAACACTGCTACAAATCCCACTAATTTGATAAACGCAGCGATCACGGTCGGTTTAATCTTGCCAAATGCTTTCTTAATGTCAAATGTAGCTCCCATCGCCATCAGTCCCATCGGTGTTGCTACGCCGCCGATACTGCTGACGGCCTTATGTAAGATCACCGGCATCGGAAGTTTCAGTGCCGACCATAACAGACCTGCCACAATACCGATGATGATTGGATTCGTAATGATACCGATCAGTGTCTTCTTGATCAGTGCTTTATCCATGCCTTTTTGTCCCGGCTTGAAAAATGACAGTACAACCACCGCCATAATATTATAAAGCGGCACACTTCCAATGATCATAAGCGGTGCCTGACCGGAATTACCATAGATATTCTGGATAAATGCGATCCCCAGAAGTGCCGCACTGCTTCTGTACGCTCCCTGGATAAATTCTCCCTGAATGCTTCTGTCTTTCAACAGGCAGGAGATTCCGATTGCGATCGTGATACTGATCAATGTAATAATAAAACAGAAGATTACAAATTTCGTATCCCACGCTTCCTTGATATCTACGACCGCCAGATCGCCGAATAATAATACCGGCAGTGGTATTCGGAAGACGAATTTGTTCATCTTATTGGCAAACTCTTCATCCATCCACCCGATCTTATTGAAGAACAGTCCCAGTATCATCATTAAGAAAATGGGGACTGTTGCATTTAAACTGAATACCAGATTGTCCATTTCTTTATTTCCTCTCTTGTTCCTTTACTCTTATGCAAATATCTTCTTATATATATTATAGTCCTCTTCTTTAAATACGTTGAAAATCACTCTTTCCAGTTTTGAAGAAGACAGATACTTGTCCACCGTCTTCACCGCAATCTCTGCCGCCAGTTTATTCGGGAAATGGAATTCTCCCGTTGAGATACAGCAAAATGCAATCGACTTAAGTCCTTCTTTTTCCGCCAGTTTCATACAATTCAGATAACACGACTTTAATTCTTCTTCCTGCTTTTCTGTCACCTGCATGCCAACAATCGGACCTACGGTATGGATGACATGTTTCGCCGGGAGATTATATCCTTTTGTAATCTTCGCTTTTCCGGTCGGTTCTTCATGTCCTTGTGCTTCCATAATCTGTGCACATTCATTACGAAGCTGAATTCCTGCCGCCGAGTGAATGGCGTTGTCGATGCAGCCGTGACAAGGAACGAAGCAGCCCAGCATCTGGCTGTTGGCCGCGTTGACGATGGCATCCACCGCCAGCGTAGTGATATCTCCCTGCCAGAGATATAAGCCGGGACGCACCGGCGTCAGGTCTTTCAGCCTTGTCACGCCCCGCTCCGCGAGACGATCCACAAGGTAAGCGTCCTGCACCCGCAAGAAATCCTCACGGACCGGGACGGGCGGACGCACATTCATCAGGCTGCGCAAAAGCCGCCGCTTTTCCGAGAGAGAATCCGGCACCGGGATATCTTCATATTCTTTTCGTTCTGCCAGCAGATCGCGGAGCAGAAAAATCAATCGCTCGTCCTGCGTCATCATCTTATCTCCGTTCAATCGCCCTTGCAGGGCATATTTCAAAGCAATTTCCGCAATGCAGACAGTGTTCTTGCCGAATAACCACAGGCTTTCTTGAAATGTCGATACACTTCTGCGGACATTTGGAATAACACAGCTTGCAGCCAATACATTTGTCCGTCACAAAATAGCCGGTTTCTTTTGCCTGTGCTCCGCCGAAAAAGAAGCTGGCCCGTTCAATAGGAAGTTTGGAGAGGTCAAACCATTCTCCGGTTCCCTCGTAAATTTTGAATACTGTGAGCGCGCTGTGGGAGCGCACATCAGGATAAATCTTCTCCATATAGGGATTTTTACGGAACAAGTCGGGCAGCCTGTCCGGCCCGATCTCCTTTGCCTTGCCCTGTACGGACACCGCCACGCAGGAAAGGGTATCTTCTCCCTTCATGGCGGTGAAGGCAATATTTTCGTTAGCTTTCAGCCGGTCATAAAAGTTCTTGCCCTTTGCTGTCAGAAAGTAGAGGCTGTTTTCATCATAGTCCATGAGGTCGATGGCACAGGTGACGGGCCGCCCTTGGCTGTCCACGGTGGCAAAAACGGCAGAGTGGATATGATCCACAATGTATTCCAGATACTCTTTTGTCTGCATAAGAAGCCTCTCAAAATCAAGAGGTTCCCCTAGATTTATCCGGGGCAACCGTGTGCACGATACTTACAGGTCGTACTCCTTGGGCGGATTGCCGGAAAAGTCAGCGATTACTGCATGGACATCTTTCAAATAAAACACTTCAAAGACGGGGTTGGTGGCCTCGCCGTACTGCCCCTTGACGATGGGGTTCCGGATGCACATCTCCTTGGCGGCCATATTATTCTCGAAAACGGCCTCGCCGTTCAGACGAATCCACGCATAAGCCGGGCTGGAAACAGAAATCTCGATGTTAGGGTTGGCCTGCATATCCTTGTAGACGTCCTTCTGGTTGTTGGTGCAAAACCATAGCTTGCCATCCATCTCGTCGGAAAACATGAAGGGGCGGCACTTGGCCTTACCATCACGGCCAACCGTGGCCAGATACTGCACGGGATTTTCCTGCAAAAACTTTACAACGTCATTCATCATAAATACCTCCTGATTGGAATTTGGGTTTTGGGGATTGCAATTTTTATCTTGCGAAATTATAATAATTCCGTAAGTATCTATTGTAAAGTAAGCACTTTATTGTGCTATAGTTACCAAAAAGAAACTATTGGAAAGGAGTGGTATTATGCAGCAAGTGAAAGAATTACCTGCCTGTCCGGTAGAAACAACGCTTATGCTGATTGGTGATAAATGGAAAGTCCTGATCCTGCGCGACCTCATGCCGGGAACAAAGCGGTTCGGAGAACTCAAAAAGTCCATCGGCAGCGTTTCCCAGAAAGTTCTCACCGCCCAGCTGCGGGATATGGAAGAAAAAGGGCTGGTTAGCCGCAAAGTATATGCCGAAGTTCCGCCGCGGGTGGAGTACAGCCTGACAGCCTTGGGAAAAAGTCTGAAGCCCATTCTGGACGCCATGTGGACATGGGGCGAAAACTATAAAGCACAAAATATGTGAAAAGATACCGGGGCAACCTTTTCCAAGGCTGCCCCGGCATCTTTTTGTCTGTTAGCGCCAGCGGGAACATTTTACATTAGAAAGATATTTCCGCTTCTCTTAAATCTGCCATATTGGGATTGTCATAGCAAGGCTCTCAAAAAATGGTGAATTTCGTTTCTGGAAGGGAGGATGTAGTAATGGGTGTCATGGAGATCTATGTTATAATGTCGTAGAAAGAAAGTATTGTACATGGCTATCCGAAAGAGAACGGAGATGAAAAAATGCAAGGAGAAAATCGCTTTATTAAATTACTTTTGTTTTCTACTGTTGGGGGGGAAGTTCTTCTTTACGGATTCAGTTCCCCAACAAACCAGCCTTTTTTGACATGGAAGCAGAGAGAGATATCAAAAAAACACCAAAGTGTTCTTACAGCCATTTTACCTTTTCATGAAGCGGAAATCTTTGAGAAAAGCCTCACACAGGAAAGCACTCTGTCTATGGCGAAGATAACGATGAAATCTCCCCAATTAGTTATCAGGCCCATGGTACTGGTCAATGATACGCATTCAAGGCAGCATGGTCCGGTTGTGGAATACACATATCTGAAGGAATTGTGGAATGTGCAAAAGGAAGCACTATTTCAGGAAATCCTCCATTCATTTGGGACAGATGGTAAGGAACTGTACCGAGATGTCCAGGACTTAATACAGTGGTGCCAAGAGGAATGCGGCATTGATTTTTCTTCGCAGGGGCATCGCTTCGGAAACTTCGAACACTATCAGTCAGCTCCATTGGGCACAGGTTTTAAGATCTTGACACATAAGGAGTTGGAATTAAAGAAAGTAACGATTCAAAAAACAGAGGTGTTTTCCCGAGAATTGGTGGTAAATTGCGCTGCAGAACATCGTAAGCGGTGGCTGATCAATCAGACAAAACTGCTGCCTGCGGAGGAGAGTTCTGTGGAGTTCACGGCCAAGGAATCTATGAGCAGGGTAGTAGTACAGATATGGGATGGTGAAACCGGAGAGTTGCTTTTCGCCCGAGATTTATCAATGATGCTTGGAGTAAATCTGGAGATGAATTTTGACTCGTCTTCGTATCATGTCAGAGATTCTTGGACAAAGAAATTACTTCAGTCAGCCTCCAACCGAAAAAGAGAGATCGAAGAAAAAATAGAAAAAGTTGATCGGGTTACAACCGATCGTACGATTTCAGTTAAAAGCAGCTTTCACACAGAAATTGACACCTCATTGGAAACAGGAAGGAGGCTTTTAACCGATTATCGGAAAACACGTTGTTTGGGAGCGTTTATTCCGAATACAGGAAAAGATGGAGAAATTGATAGTTTTCTAAAAATACGTAAGTATCTGGCGGATAGTACTGTGGACAGAGTCATTCTTGCAGATCCATATTTTTCAGTCTCAGCTGCAGAAAAATTATTGACTAGAATACCACGCACGAATCTGCAGCTTGACATTATTACCTGCCTTGGGATGACTGACCCGGATACAGGGAAAGCATCCGATATTTGCAAAGAGTATGAAAAATTCCTGTTTAGCAATGCAAAATTGCTCCATGGCCGGCTGTCAGTGCGCAATTTGAGGCGAGGGAACAAACCGGTGTTTCATGATCGGTATTTGCTGCGGTTCCATAATGACCAACATATTGACGGATTTCTGTTGAGCAATTCTTTGAACAAGATGGGACAGAACTACCCCTTTGTCATTGCACCGCTGGAGCATGAGGTAGCTCTGGAAGTATGCGAATATTTGACTCAGATGTTTGATGCTAAGCTCCAAGAAAAGAAACCGCCAAAAGAGCGCATTATTTGTGATGTTCTGTATGATTCTACAGTGAAACCGACGGCCCAAGATAAAAAGAAGTTATCTCCATCACCTTTGAAAGAGTGGCTGGGGACAGAATATTGTGAGAATGGCAGAAACACGATTCCAAAGGAGAACCTGTCTGTAGCGGTTACGGAAGTATGGAGTCATTGGGGACAGGATAAAGAGGGCGTTTGCCGAGTCTTGGGAGAGCTATGCTCGAATGTGTTTCGATGGTCAATTGAAGATGTTGCAGAAACCTTAAAAAATATAGATGGAGCTGCAGATGAGTTTCTAATGTGGTTTTCTGATTTTGCCGAAGAAAAAGAGCGGCGTATGGTGCATGACCAAAGAGGCATCAACGCGCCGGAATACACGTTATGGGCCTTGCTTCATGATCGGGCAACAGTAAGCAGAGCAGGTTTTGATATTCTATTCGATCAGGCAGGACATATTTGGTATCGGGAAAACGGGTGGTTTCATGGAAGCTATCGCCTAATGTTAAAGTTGGATCCTGCGGCGTTCCTTTTGCTATTGGATAACAGTAGATCACCGCTGATGTTCGATATTTTGGCGGCTCACATGTCGTTTTATCCCTGGTCAGAACGGCTTTTCCTGTCTGCTTCGAAGTCAAAACTATTGTATACCCAACTCTTGTGTGCGCAATGGATGTTTTCCCTATTCAGAGATGGAAAACTGTCCAACAAGCAGGTTTTGGACACTTTGGCGCAACTAACTCCGCAAAAAAGATCGTTACAGACCGCCTATTTTTTAAGTCAAATTACTTTCTTTACACGTACGAAACATACCTTGGACGCCGATGCGAGGGAGCAATGGGAGCAGTTATACCAACAATTGTTATCGCTCCTGGCAGCCGATCTTTTGCACTGTTCGGAGCAAGAACGGAACACGGCGTTGTTTTGGTTGTACGACAATGAACAATGCTCACAGTGCAGTTTACAACTGGATCTTTCCCGATATATTGAAGACTCAACCATCCGGGACGCTGTGCTTCAAAAAGCCGTGGAGGGTATTCAAAAGTACTTAATTGATTCCAAATATGAAAGAAATCTGAAAACGGCCGTTGATCTGTATCTGACCAGCGCCGAGCAGTTATACGGGGGTGAGGTAGAAAAACAGATATTAGGGAAACTTGTGGATTGGAGAACCTTTGAACGGGCAGCGGAGCCGGAACTGAAAAACTATGCATACGATAAGTGGCATTACGCTTATATACGAGCAAAGTGGCAGCTGTTCCTGCTTGCTAAATATGCCCAGCTCCATCCTGGAGCCGAAAAAACTCTAAAATGGCTCAAAGAATGGAGAACACGTTTACCTAATATTGCGAATGAGGAGTCAGGTACGAACTTGACGGGTTCATAATTACAGGAAACAGTCAAAAAAAATACAAAACCGGCTCCGTCTGAGTTTTCTCAAAGATGGAACCGGTTTCATTTTTAAATGTACCAAACCTAATTGCATTGCTTGGTTTTTAAATTGTCACGCCATCTGTTTCACGGTTGCTAAATTTTAGTGTCATCCAAGGCTCTTTCAAAAATGGTGTAGTCGTGGTGCAGTAAGCACCTTTTCGAGCCGCATAATCATTGGTACATCAGGCTTTTTCGGGACTTTTCAAGATACTGCCGTGGCAGACAAAAGCACTCTTACCATTGATTCAAAACTCCTTGAAACTGTCAAAATCGCTCCATTGATGGTATGACCAGGCCTGACGTTGAAATCATCAAGGGGGGCCGCGAAGCAGCCCCCCTCTCATCTATGATGGACCTGCCTGCTGTATCGTGCCGCAGCTCCTCCAGTCGAGGTGACGGCAGTAAATCCAGCTATGACCTGGTAAAAATTGAGGGATAGCAGTTCACCAATTTTCTCGGTTTCCGTTCAGGTCCTGCCGTGGCAGGGGAGCGTCACCCAGAGGTCATCGCTCTTCCTTCCGCTCTTTTGGGGGCCCGGGAGCCCCTCCCAGCTCGCCGCTCAGGAAACGGCTCAGTTCCCGGAACAGCACCGCCAGCTCCCTGCGGCTCCCCTCCGAAAGCCCCATGGACCACTCCAGGGTCCGGAACATCAGGCCCGCAGCCTCCATCTCTTCTTCGCTGTACATCCCCAGCAGCTGGGCCGGGCTCTCGTGAAGGTGGTCCGCTATTGTCTGCACCGTGGCTAGGGTAGGATTTCCGGTCCCGGCCTCGTATTTTTGCAGCGCGCTCTTGCTGATCCCCAGCTCCTTCGAATATTCCTCCAGGGATGCGTGAGAGAGCGCCCGCTTCTGCTTGAGCCGGTCAGCCAGCATATCCTGCATCTCCATCCGCAGCCCCTCCTGTCCCTCGTTTCTAGTTTGTTCTGTTGTTTTAGCATACCTTATTTTCCCACATCGTGTCAATCCCACGGAGGCTGAGAAGGAACAATTTTTATTTCTTTCCCCTCCCCTCTTGATTTCTCTCTGCTTTTTTGGTATCTTTAATAAGCGAATCTTCCGCCCGGATCGTTTGGCGTGTATCTGAAACAGAGGCCCCTCCGTCGGCCTGCGGCTTCTTTCGTCTGGGCGACAGACCGGGACCGGTCTGTGTTCTGTGGAGGTGTACCCAAGTGGTTGAAGGGTCCGGATTCGAAATCCGGTTTCTATGCGGAGTGCCAAACGGCTGAAACCCTTGGAACCATGCGGGTTCCTGCCGAATTCAAATTGAATAATGTTGCTTGTTCTATCCTGTTGTTCTTCCCGATTTCCACCGGCTGAATTGGTCGGTAGGTCGGGACTGGGGATATAACACAAATTTGGAGATGTACCCAAGCGGTTGAAGGGTCCGCACTCGAAATGCGGTAGGTCGGCTCAAAACCGGCGCGAGAGTTCGAATCTCTCCATCTCCGCCATGAGGTCTGTCAGCAAAAAGCTGGTAGACCTCATTTCTTTTATGGTGCATCCGCCGACAAATTTTGCACCATGGGGGTCACAATATCCTGCTCAATGGCCGCGGCGGATTGCTTTTTTGTTGCATATTGGAGATGCCCATAAATATCCACCGTCGTTGAAATTTCACTGTGACCCAACCATTCCTTTACCTGTTCCATTGGTACTCCGTTTGCAAGCAGGAGAGAGGCACAGGTATGGCGGAGATCATGGAAACGAATATGCCTCATATTATGTTTCTCAAGCAATTTCCCAAAAGTCGAAGACACATAATTAGGCTTAATCAGATTGCCGATTACATCGACGCAGACATAACCCAAGTTTTCTTTGTTGTAAGCGCGGCCGCAGAGCTTGCGGTTTTCTTCCTGTTGTTCTCTTGCCTCCAACAACCGCTCCTTTAAAAAAGGAATCAGAGGATAAGTCCGTAGGCTGGACTTATTTTTGGCCTTGTCCTTCTTGATCGTAAGACGTTCTCCTTTAACATTGCAAATCGTGACCGTGTGCCGGATGGAAACGCAGTCGTGCTTGAAGTCAAAAGCGTTCCATTTCAGTCCAATGACCTCACTGCGGCGCAACCCATAAAATGCAGTTAGAAGAATCACTAGCTCAATCTTGTGCCCCTTGATAATCTCAAACAGGCGTAGGACTTCGGAATCCAGGTAGTAGTCCCCTTTGAAGGCTTCAGGCTTGGAAATGATGATTCGGTCGGCAGGATTATTGGGGATTAGCTTTTTGTCCACCGCATAGTTCAGCGCCCCATGAATTAGAGCATGGTAGTGCTTGACAGTAGACGGCTTAACCCGCTCCAATTCCTTCTCATAAAAGGCAAGGATATCTTCTTTGGTCAGAGCAGAAAGTGATATAGGATGCTCACGGAAATACGGAGCGATAGGATTGTTGAGCTGCTGTTCGTAACCAGCGTAGGTGGAAAGTTCAATGGGCTTTGCATCTATGGCTCGCCCAGTAGCTGTCCTATACTTATGCTCTAACCATTGGTACAGGAAATCTACAAACGACACTTCTGCCATTACTTGATTTTCCTTTGATGCCAATAGACTGAAGTTATCCGTGATTGTGCTTTCTCGCAGCAGTTTCTCTGTCCACTCTTTCCGAACAGCAGGAAGCATATTATTTGCCCAGGTTTTATTTCCCCTAGCTTTCCTATGTGTCGGAATCCACTTGGGTTTCCTTTTTCCATTTTCAGTGATATTTAGGACCCAGTAGAGATAGCCTTTTTTCTCGGCCACATGGCCGGAAATCAACTTCGTGTTTTCTTGCAGGTGTACCGCTGGCATATTTGTTGATCCTCCTTTTGCGGCATTGAGTTCACCTACCAATGACACCTATATTGTATCATTGGATAGAACAAAACTCCAGGTAAACCGGGATCTAAATTGTTAATTTTCTGCGTCTATTTTTCTGACCGTAGGAGGCGAAAACTCCTCATTCCATTATAACGGAGTAGGAGACTTTTAAATAGCCAAGGATATGGAAGAAGTTTTTATCGCAATCATGGAACAGATTGCACAGG
>OGOR01001893.1_pt1 | contig 10316 bp, 10 predicted proteins | sample 1552771 | NCBI WGS metagenome assembly OGOR01 (sample SAMEA2580124, study PRJEB22360) | human gut metagenome | biome: human gut; feature: human-associated habitat; material: faeces | place: Denmark | collected 2008/2010
ATAGAAAAGCCGGTAAGGCAAACCCTTACCGACCTCTCTATACAAATAAAACGTAGTTGTTTCTACCCACAGTTCAAGTGTGAACCGACCTTACTCTCCTATTATACGGTTCTTTTCAAAATTTGCAAGAAAAACTCAACTTAACCTATTGACAATTATTTTCCTTCGCATTATAATCAAATTAACAAATAAAACTTAGTTGAAGTTTGAAAGGAGTTGATCTTATTGATTCAGTTGGAAGTCTGGGGCCCGTATGCGTTATTCACACGCGGAGAGATGAAAGTCGAGCGTGTAAGCTACGATGTCCCCACCCCGTCCGCTGCGCGTGGCATAGTTGAATCTATCTACCTGCATCCGGGTATGCGTTGGGTAATCCGCCGCATCTACGTTTTGAACCCCATCGAGTTTACCACCATTCGGCGCAACGAGGTAAAAAGTAAAATTCTCGGGAGCACCGCCATGCGCATCGCGCAGGGCAAAGAAGATGAGCCGTACCTCGTCACGACGAAACAAATTGTCCAGCGTGCCTCCATGGTGCTGACGAACGTCCACTATGTCATCGAAGCGGAGTTCGAGATGCTGCCGGAAAAAGCCGCACCCGGCGATAACCCCGGCAAGTTTCAGGACATCGTCACGCGCCGCATGAGAAAAGGCCAGTGCTTTTCCACCCCGTACTTCGGCTGCCGCGAGTTTCCCGCACACTTCAAGCAGTGGGAGGGTGGCCCGATCCCGACGATTGACGAGACGCGCGACCTCGGCTTTATGCTGTACGATTTCGATTATTCCGACCCACAAAATATCACGCCCCTGTATTTCCGTGCCAAAATGGAGCACGGTGTCATTCAGGTGGCCGGCTGTGAGGTGTTCAGATGATCCTGCAAGCCTTAGTTCAGTATTACGAAGCGCTTCTTGCCCGCGGTGAGATCGACCGCCCGGGCTGGAGCAAAGTCAATGTCAGCTGGCGTCTGGACCTAAACCCGGACGGCTCCCTTTTCGATGTTTCTCCCCTCCAAAAGCCCTCTCCAAACGGTAAAAAGATGCTGCCGCAACTATTTACTACACCGTCGCCAGTAGAGCGCACTTCCGGTATTGCGGCAAGCTTTCTATGCGATACCTCTTCCTATCTGCTTGGCGTGGACGACAAGGGTAAGCCCGAGCGCACCAAAGCTTGCTTTGAAGCCAGCCGCGAAAAGCATCTGGAAATTTTGAAAGATACCCCCGGTGAAGCCGCCGCAGCTGTCCGTGCGTTTTTCGATACGTGGGAGCCCTCCACTTCCGCCGATTATCCCGCTCTGCAACCGTACCTTTCAGAAATCTATAAAGGCAGCAAGGGTAACAACTTATTATTTTATTATCAAAACAAGCCTGTGACTGAAGACTACGATATTAAAGCCGCATGGCAACGTGATTATGATTCTTCTTTAGAAGCCGATTCACCTTCTCGATGTAGTGTAACTGGCAGTTTTACACCCTCAGCACGCGTACATAGTAACATTCAAGGTGTATGGGGCTCTAAGTCTTCAGGTGCAAAGCTTGTTTCATTTAACGAAATTGCCTTCTGCTCCTACGGGCACGAGCAGGGCGAGAACGCTCCCGTCAGCACCTACGCCATGACCGCCTACACACAGGCGCTAAACTACCTGCTGCGCAGTGATAATGTCCGCCGCATCGGCGACGTCACCGTCGTATACTGGGTGGAGAATGCCGATCCTGCCATCGCCGCATTTGCGGGAGCTATGCTTTTCGGTCCGCAGGAGCAGTCCGATTGGAGTGAAAACGACATTTTAGGCGCAATTCAAAAACTTGTATCCGGCAGAACAGCCGACCTACAGGACATGCACCTCAGCCCCGATACACACTTTTACATTCTGGGGCTCGCGCCGAACGCCGCGCGTCTTTCCGTTCGCTTTTTCTGGCAGGATACCTTCACAAAGCTCGCCAAAAACGTGAACGCCCATTACGAGCGTTTGGAGATCACCCACCCGGCCAATGAAAAATTCGACACGCTTTGGCCCTACACCCTCGCGCGCTCTGCCGTCCGCTTTTCCAAAGACTGGAAAAAAGCCGATGAAGAGCTGCAAAAATCCTTCCCGCGCCTTTCCGGCGACCTGCTCACTTCCATCCTAAACAATACGCGCTACCCCGCCACTTTACTAAACGGCACCGTGCAGCGCATCCGCGCCGAGCACAATGTCACCTGGGAGCGCGCGTCCGTCATAAAAGCTTATTATTCTAAAAACGAAGACCCGCTTTGTCCAAAGGAGGTTTTGACCGTGTCCGTAAACAAAGAAAGCACCAATATCCCCTACAATCTCGGCCGCCTGTTCGCCGTTTTGGAACGCACGCAGAAAGCCGCAAACCCCAACATCAACACCACCATCAAAGACCGCTTTTTTAACTCCGCTTCCGCTACGCCGAGCCTTGTGTTCCCCTCGCTCATCAATTTAGCGCAGAAGCACCTCGCAAAGCTCAACGAGGGTCAGCGGATTGCACTGGATAAATCCATCGGCGAACTTTCGGACAAGCTCGGCGAAACCTTCCCAAAGCAGCTTATGCTCGCAGAACAGGGCGCGTTCCAGCTCGGCTACTACCAGCAGCGTCAGGAATATTTTAAGAAAAAGACAGACACTACCGAACAGAAAGAGGAGGCATAACCATGCGTGAACCCATTCAAAACCGCTACGATTTCGTGATCTTATTCGATGTGGAAAACGGCAACCCCAACGGCGACCCCGATGCCGGCAACATGCCGCGTGTAGACCCGGAAACCGGCAACGGCATTATAACCGATGTGTGCTTAAAGCGTAAGATCCGCAACTACGTGCAGGACGTCAAAGAAGATGAGTCTGGCTGGCGCATTTACATTAAGGATCAGGTGCCGCTCAACCGCAGCGACCTCGAAGCCGGCGAAGCGCTCGGCATCGGCGAAGAGCTTGCTGAGATTCAAAAAGGCAAGGACGCCAAAAAGATTGTGACAAAGCTCCGCAGCAATGACCCGGATATCGACCTCAAGCTCCGTGACTTCATGTGCAGCGAGTTTTTCGACATCCGCACATTCGGCGCAGTCATGACAACATTCGTAAAGGGCGCTTTAAACTGCGGTCAGGTGCGCGGCCCGGTGCAGCTCGGCTTTGCCCGCTCCATTGACCCCATCGTGCCGCAGGAGGTCACCATTACCCGCACTGCCATCACCACCGAATCCGATGCCCAGAACAAAACTACCGAAATGGGCCGCAAATACGTCGTGCCCTACGGTCTTTATCGCGCAGAGGGCTTCGTTTCCGCCAACCTCGCCCGCCGCGTGACCGGCTTCTCCGAAGAAGACCTTCAAATGCTCTGGCAAGCCATTCTCAATATGTTTGAAAACGACCACAGCGCCGCCCGCGGCAAAATGGCCGTGCGCGAGCTCATCATCTTCAAGCACGCGTCCGAGCTTGGCAACGCCGCTTCCTATAAGCTGTTCGATGCCGTAACGGTTAAAAAGGTCGACGGCGTAGCCGTCCCGCGCAAATTCTCCGATTACACCGTCACCGTTTCCGAAGACCTGCCCGAAGGCGTCACCTGCGAACGTCTTTCCTAAATGGACGCGCGTGAAGACGGACTTTTAATGTCCGGCATCCAGCACTTCGCGTTCTGCCGCCGCCAGTGGGCGCTCATCCACATCGAGCAGCAGTGGCAGGAAAATGCCCGCACCGCACAGGGGCAGCTCGACCACGTCCGCTGCCACGATGAAACATTGTCCGAAAAGCGCGACAACGTTTTCACCGTGCGCGGCATGCGCGTGTTCAGCCGTAAATTGAACCTCTCCGGCGCGTGCGACGTCGTAGAGTTTCATAAAGACAAAAACGGCATTTCTTTAGAGGGGCAGCCCGGATTTTGGCTGCCCTACCCCATCGAGTACAAGCACGGCCGCGAAAAAGAGACCGATGCCGACCGCTTGCAGCTCTGCGCCGAAGCCATGGCACTTGAAGAAATGCTCGTGTGCGATATCCCCGCGGGCGCGCTCTACTATGTAGAAACGCGCCGCCGCGAGGTCGTCCCGTTCACGGAAGAACTCCGCCGCAAAACGGAAGACACCGCTGCCGAAATGAACCGCTATTTCGCCCGCGGCTACACACCAAAAGTCAAACCCGGCAAGCACTGCAACGCCTGCTCGTTAAAATCGATTTGCCTGCCGGTGCTGTGCAGCCGTGCAGACCCCGTCTCATACCTGCGCGCCCACATTTTTGAAAGCGAGGAGAATACTCCGTGAGACAACTGCTCAACACCCTGTTCGTGCTCAGCAAAAACGCGTATCTCTCCGTAAACGGCGAAAATGTCGTCATTAGTCGCGAGCAAAAGGAAGTCGCGCGCTTCCCGCTGCACACGCTTGAGGGCATTCTCTGTTTCTCCTACGCCGGTGCAAGTCCCGCCTTGATGGGTGCCTGCGTGCAGCGCGGTGTGGACATCGCGTTTTTCTCCCCGCGCGGGCAGTTTTTGGCACGCACCGTCGGCGAAGAGCGTGGCAACGTCCTCCTGCGGCAAACGCAGAATCGCGTGTCCGATGATCCCTATCAAAGCTGCCGCTACGCCCGCGGGTTCATCCTCGGCAAGGTCTATAACGCCCGCTGGGTCTTAGAGCGCGCCACGCGTGACCACCCCCAGCGCGTACCCGTGGAAACGCTTAAAACAGCCGCCGCACAAATGGCACAGTCTTTGCCGCTCATCGCCTCCTGCGAAGACCCCGCGCAGCTGCTCGGCTTAGAAGGCGAAGCCGCAAAGCTGTATTTTGGTGTGTTTAACCACCTCGTTTTGCAGCAGCAAAGCGACTTCCGTTTTACCTCGCGCAGCCGCCGACCACCGCTCGATAACATCAACGCCTTGCTTTCGTTCGCCTATACACTCCTCACGCGCGACTGCACCGCCGCGCTCGAAAGTGCCGGACTCGACCCGTACATCGGCTTCATGCACCGCCCGAGACCCGGTCGCCGCAGTCTCGCACTCGACCTCATGGAGGAGCTGCGCGCCGTGTATGCCGACCGCTTTGTGCTCTCCTGCGTGAACCGTAAGATCATCACCGCAAAGCACCTGCAAAAGCAGGAAAGCGGTGCCGTGCTTTTAACGGACGACGGTCGCCGCGCATTTCTCGGCGCATGGCAAAGCAAAAAGCAGGAGCAAATCACGCACCCGTTTTTAAAAGAGAAGATTCCGTGGGGGCTTGTGCCCTACGTGCAGGCGCTCCTGCTCGCCCGCACTCTGCGCGGCGATCTGGAAGCGTATCCGCCGTTTTTCTGGAAGTGAGGTCAAAATGCTGGTCTTAATTACCTACGACGTCAACACGGAGACCGCCGCCGGGAGAAAGCGTCTCCGCAAAGTCGCTAAAAAGTGCGTAGACCACGGGCAGCGCGTACAAAACTCCGTTTTCGAGTGCTTGCTGACCGCCGCGCAGTATGTTACACTGAAGGCAGAGCTTACCGCGCTCATCGAGCCCGAAACGGACAGCCTGCGGTTTTACCGCCTCGGCAATCCATATAAGCAAAACGTAGAGCATGTCGGCGTACAGCCCGCCTACGCGCAGGATTCCGTCCTGCTCATCTGATTACCCGCAGTGCGAAGCCGAAGCGCACACGCTTTTCCCGCTTCCTTCGCACCAAATCAAAGCCCAAAATTTGTCCTTTTTAAAACGCTACCGGCAAATTTTCTCTTTCCGCGTCTTAAAGAGGCAAATTCTTCTCCCTTTTGCGCAAAAACAGACAAAAACTTTGTCCGTTTTTGCTGTCGCCCTCCACCCGGAGGGCGTGGATAGAAATTCAACGGCTTTCCGCACGTCTCGGTGGAAGCTACCGTCGCCCTCCACCCGGAGGGTGTGGATAGAAATGCATTCGTAGCCGATCTTCCACGGAGAAAAGTGGGATCGCCCTCCATCCGGAGGGCGTGGATAGAAATACGGACGGCAAGCTCACGCCGGAGGTGGTGTCTGCGTCGCCCTCCACCCGGAGGGCGCGGGTAGAACGCAAATCGTAACACTTGACTTTTGGACGTGACATGCCCCCAAGTCTGCGAATAAAGCCAAAGATGCGCCGGGCATCAAAACGGCGGAACAGCTCGAAAAGCGCTTTCATCTGCTGCGAAAAGCGGCGGATGAGGGCGTTCTTTTGCCGTTAAAACCGGACATTGCAGGACAGTATAGGACATCGGCGGACAACTTTCTCAAAACCTCTTTACAGAACAAACGTTTTTAGCTATAATGAGATACAGAAAGGGGGCGGCAGCATGACGGAAAACAGGCCGCGCATGGCGATCTGCTACGATTTTGACAAAACACTTTCCCCGGACGACATGCAGACGTTCACGCTCATCCCGTCTTTTGGCATTGACAAAGACAAATTCTGGGCGGAAACGGACGCATTCGCGCGGGAAAACAGCATGGAAAGCAACCTTTCGTGGATGTTCATGCTTGTTCGCTATTCACGCTTTCTCGGAAAATCCTTAAAACGCGAGTATTCTCGGGCCATCGGTGCGCAGGTGGAGCTGTACCGCGGCGTTACGGATTGGTTCGCGCGCACGACAGCGTATGCTGCGCAGCGCGGCATTGAGCTTGAACACTACATCATTTCTTCGGGTCTTAAAGAAATCATCGAGGGCAGCGCCATCGCGAAGAATTTCAAACGCATTTATGCCTCCTCCTACCTCTACACCACGGACGGCGTAGCGGAGTGGCCCGCGCAGGCCATCAATTACACGAACAAGACGCAGTTCATTTTCCGCATTGCAAAAGGCTTTTTGGAGGAGTACGACGAGCGCGTAAACGACAGCATGCCCGAGGAAAACCTGCGCATTCCGTATGAGAACATCGTCTATATCGGCGACAGCGCCACGGACATTCCGTGCATGCGGCTCGTGAAAAGCAAAGGCGGCTACTCCGTCGGCGTATACGACCCGGAGAAAAATAACCGCGCCAAAGTATACAAGCTGTATAATGACAACCGATTAAATTTCTACGCGCCCGCCGATTATACAGAACGGAGCAACTTATACCGTTACATGCAGCAGATCATCGACGAAGTCGCCGCGCGGGAACAGATTAAAAGCGAGCGCGAAATTCTGCGTCAGCCCGCCGAAGCCTACAAAATGCGCTCCATGCTCGAAAAGCTCGAGACCGGCTACCCGGAAAAGCTGACTCCGCAAGAGATTACCGAGCTGCAAAAGCTGGAAGCGATGATCAAATCGCGCACTCCGGGAGAGATCGACTGATGGATGACGTAAAGTACTTTCCGTACGGCGAAAAAGAGCTCGCTTATTTACGGAAAAAGGACAAGAAGCTCTCGGCGGTCATCAACCGCGTGGGGCACATTAAGCGCGCCGTGGACGACGACCTTTTTTCCGCCGTGGTACACCACATCGTGGGGCAACAGATTTCCACAAAAGCGCAGGCAACCGTTTGGGCGCGCGTGCAGAACGCCCTCGGCACGGTCGATGCCGAACACGTTTTGGGCTATGGCGAAGCAAATTTGCAGTCACTCGGCATTTCGTTCCGCAAGGCGGAATACATCACGGACTTCGCGAAAAAGGTGCATACGGGCGAATTTGATTTAATCAGCATCGTCGAAAAGCCGGATGAAGAGGTCATCCTCGAGCTCAGCGCGCTCAAGGGCATCGGCGTGTGGACAGCGGAAATGCTGCTTTTATTCTGCCTGCAGCGCCCGAATGTGTTCAGCTACGGCGATCTCGCCATTTTGCGCGGCATGCGCATGGTCTACCGCCACAAGGAGATCGACCGCGCACGGTTCGAGCGGTACCGCAAACGTTTTTCGCCGTATTGCAGCATCGCAAGCTTATATTTCTGGGCGGTCTCCGGCGGCGCGCTCCCCGAACTCACCGACCCCGCCGCGCCGAAACCGAAGAAATAAACGTACATTTTCGCACGCATAGAAAAAGATAGTCTTCCAAAGCGTTTGTTTTGCTTAGAAAGACTATCTTTTTTATATCGTTTTTATCATAACGAAATTCGCGAGCCAGACGCCGTAACGCTCTGCTTGCTGTTCTTTAATGGCCGCATAGTCGCGCTTTTGGAAGAAACCTTTTGCAGTCAAAGATGCGTGCGTTGTGACGGTTTTTGCAGCGACAAACTCAGTCCTTCGGGACTTTGACCCAGATGCCGGGGGTCTTTTCGGCTTCCATAAGGGCGCCCCAGGCGCTGATGATGGAGAGCGTCTCGCTGTGCGGAGCAGGGATGGTGCCGTTTTTGAAGAACTCGACGAGCGCCTCAATGAAGTGGCGGAAGTAATCGGAGCGAATTTCCAGTACGGAATTTTCCGTGGAGCGCGCAATGTTCATCATGAACGGCGAGCCCTTTGCGTAGCCGGAAAGCGTTGCGGTGCGGCCATCCGCAAAGCGCAGAACGCCGGTGTACACCTCGTCGTTTGTCAGGTGCATGACTTCCGTCGCGGGAGCCTGCATCATCATGAAGATCGGCTCCAGCTGGTGGATGGCGTAATCCTCAAAACCGTTCGGACCCCATGCATTGACACCCTTGATGTTCGTTTTATCCGCTGCCTGATACTCCTCCGCAAAACGCAGCGCGGAAGACGACCAGCACGGCGTGCCGCTCTGCTCGGCAAGGTCGAGCATACGCTTTGCAGCGAAGTGATCCGGCGCGAAGGTTTTATCCACATAGCAGCGCTTGCCGGAGCGCAGCGCGAGGTTTGCGAGTTCTTCGTGCTTTTTCGGGTCGCGCGGGGCGAGCACGAGCAGAACGTCACTCTTTTCGATGAGCTCCTCCTGCGTCATCATGCGGGTGAGACCGTATTTTTCGCACCATGCGTCCGTTGTGAGGCCGCCCTCGGGGCTGTCGATTTCAGCCCAGGCGTACACGGCTTCTACCTCGCCGTTTGAGTAATCGTGCAGCATGTGAACGTAGTTATTGGCGTGCCACTCGTCTAAATAGTAATCGATAAAACCAACTTTGATCATGCTTTTGACTCCTTTAAACTGAATTTCAATACAACTTTCCGGCGTGCTTTTCCGCCGGTATTCGCGTTCATTATAGCACATTCCGCCGTTTTGTACCGCAGTTTTTGCGAAATTTCGAAAGTTCATGAAAAAAGCAAACCCTTTGTGTGAAATATGCAAAAAGCGCCCCGAATGCTCGGAACGCTTTTTGCATATTTGGAAATTCGGTGTGGTTTTGCCGCCTTATCTCGCGTTTTTCTTGACGCGCAGGCGGTTGATGGCGCGGGCAAGGTTCGCCTGCGCGGTGCGATATTCGCGCACGCTGCGCTTTTGGAGGATGGCCTCCTTCGCCTCATCGGCGGCGCGCTGTGCACGTTTGGCATCGATCTCTTCCGGGTACTCGGCGGAGTCTACAAGCACGAGGATATCGTTGCCCTCGACCTTCACCATGCCCTCGGAAACGGCAGCGGTGCGCCACTCCTTACCCGGTGCGCGGTAAGAGAGCACGCCCGGCACGACGGCGGAGATCATATTGCTGTGACCCGCCAGAATGCCGTACTGGCCGACCGTTGTGGGCACGACAAGCGACTCGCACTCGCCCTCGAAAAAGACCTTATCGGCTTCAAGCAGGTGCATCTGAAATGTACGCATCAGATCGCCTCCGCCTCTAACTGCTTCGCTTTCGCGATGACGTCCTCGAGCGTACCTACGTTATAGAACGCCGCCTCGGGGTACTGGTCCATTTCGCCGTCTACGATGGCCTTGAAGCCGCGCAGCGTCTCTTTGAGCGGGACGTAAACGCCCGGCACGCTGGAGAACTTTTCTGCGACGTGCATCGGCTGCGAGAGGAAACGCTGGATCTTTCTCGCGCGCTGCACGGTGAGCTGGTCTTCGTCGCTGAGCTCGTCCATACCGAGGATGGCGATGATGTCCTGCAGCTCGCTGTACTTCTGGAGGGTTTCCTGCACTTCACGTGCGATGCGGTAGTGCTCCTCGCCGACAACGTCGGCTTCGAGGATACGGGAGGTGGACTCCAGCGGATCGACAGCGGGGTAAATACCCTGCTCGGCGATCTTACGGCTCAAAACGGTCGTAGCGTCGAGGTGGGCGAACGTTGTGGCCGGGGCCGGGTCGGTAAGGTCATCGGCAGGCACGTAAACGGCCTGAACCGAGGTGACGGAGCCGTCTTTTGTGGAGGTGATGCGCTCCTGCAGCTCGCCCATTTCGTTTGCGAGGGTCGGCTGATAACCGACGGCGGAAGGCATACGGCCGAGAAGCGTGGAAACCTCACTGCCTGCCTGCACGAAACGGAAGATGTTATCGATGAACAGCAGCACGTCCTGATTTTTAACATCACGGAAGTATTCTGCCATAGTCAATCCGGA
>OGOR01001899.1_pt1 | contig 10299 bp, 10 predicted proteins | sample 1552771 | NCBI WGS metagenome assembly OGOR01 (sample SAMEA2580124, study PRJEB22360) | human gut metagenome | biome: human gut; feature: human-associated habitat; material: faeces | place: Denmark | collected 2008/2010
AAGAAACCAAGCGTGAGCTTGAAGCCCGCATTGCGGAAGAAAAGCTGGCGAAGCCCAAGGTCACGGAGGAGTTCATTCGCTTTTGGTTGCTGCGGTTCCGTAAGCTGGATATGAGCCTGAAAGACCAGCGGCAGACGTTGGTGGATACCTTCATCAATTCGATTTACCTGTATGATGATAAGGTTTTGATAACCTTCAATTATAAAGAAGGCACACAGACCGTGACCTTTGGAGAAGCGGTAGAAGTTGCATCCGAGGGAAATGGTTCGGATTTGGATTGCTTTACTGCACTCTTGAACGACAGCTTTCAAAAAGGCTGTCGTTTTTCTTTTACCCGTAGTCTTTTTGGAAACTTTCTATCAGCGGATAAGAGGGCTTGAACAGCAACAGCGACGACCGCAGCCTGCGGCTGAAACAGGGAGGAGCTGTTGGGGCCGCGTTCTGATTTTTCAAAGCCCTGCCAAGGGGCTGCAGAAAAATCAGTAAACGCAACCCGTCAGGCGGTGCGCAGCACCGCAAGCAATCAGCCCAGTGGGCTGTTGCTTAGCCCGCGGTTTCCAACCCCTAGGAATGTCTAACAAGAGGACTACCGCTGCCGGAGAATCTCCTGTACCGCGTTGGTTGAAGCGATATTCACATAAAGCCTTTCTGGAAACATCCTCAGCGGATAAGAGGACTTGAACAGCAGCTTTTACAGAGAAAGGACCCCCATGCAGATAAACGACCTCTTCGGCGCAGCAGCCGCCTTTGAAACCGTACGGATGCCGGACGGCACGGAAGCGGCCATTCCAACAGAACACGCCGCAGTTATCTATGTAAATGAACAGCCGGCCTTCCGGGTGGTATGCACACCCCAGCTTCTGCCGCAGCTGGCGCTGGGACGGCTGCTGACCGAAGGATGGATCGCCTCCGCAGAGGAAGTGGAACAAATTTCCGTCTGCGCGGAAGGCTTGAAAGTCAATATCTACCTGAACCACCCGCTGACGGCCCGCCGCGCGGCGGCGCAGGAAGTTTCCAGCTGCTGCACCGACAATGTCGCGCTGGGCAGTCCGGTGGAAGTGCAGCCGCTGCGCGCGGTGCCGCATCTGGACGTACAGCCGGAGTGGGTGGACGCCCTCGCCGCCGCCATGAGCGCGGGCCTGCCGCTTTATCAGGCCACCCATGCAGTCCATAGCTGCTTTGTGCTGCACGAGGGCCGCATCCTCTGCGCCTGCGAGGACATCGGACGCCACAATGCGCTGGACAAGGCCGTGGGCAGCATGCTTCTGGCCGGTGTCCCCCTCAGCGAATGCATGCTCTACACCAGCGGCCGCGTACCGATGGATATGGTGCGCAAAGCCATCCGAGCCGGCGTTCCGGCACTGGTGAGCAAGACCATGCCCACCGTCCAGTCGCTGGAGCTGGCCGCAGAATACGGCCTGCAATTCGTGTGCGGCCGGAAATGTCCATCAACTTTAAAAGAACGTGCAAAATAGAAGTTACAAAGCAAAGGAAGCTTACGGTTCGCGTTGACTTACTTCCAGCCTAAGTGATAATATATTAACGAAGAGACCGCTCCGCTTGTTGCAGCAGGCAGAGCGGTCATTTTCGTGTTTGGGAGTTTTCCCGGACGACCAAAAACAGGCAGGTGATAACATGAAGCAGGCAACCAACCCGTTTGCGCCCGTTCCGCTGTGGCGCAAGCGGCTGCTGGGCTACGCAGCCATGGGCGCTGCCACTGTTGCTATGGCGATCGGCCTGATCGCAATGCAGCACGCGCGCACCACGGTTGCAGGTACCCTGCTGCCGGTGTCGGAGGCGGATGCAGCCGCCTCCGGCATCAGCGCAGTGTACCAGCTCGACAACGGCAGCTATCGTGTGGAGGGCTCTCAGAAGGGCTTCCAGAGCGATGTGCAGGCTGCCGTGACCCTTGACGCCGAGGGCAATGTTTCCGCTGTCGAGATCCTCTCGCAGGCAGAGACGGACAGCCTCGGCGGCCAGTGTGTCAACCCGGAGTTCACGTCCCAGTACCAGGGCGCAGCTCCCTTTACGCTGGCAGGCAAAAGCTATACTGTGACCGACCCCCTTACCGGTGCCGCCTATGCCGCTGCCGGTGCGGCGGAGGAGCAGCCCGCTGCTGCGGAGGATCTTGACCCCGCGCAGTGGAACGTATCCGACACCTCTCCCGAGGCCGAGGCCACCCGCAGGATGTACGTAGCAGGTCTGACCCTCTCGGCACTGAACGGCGAGCCTCTGGCCGACGAGCTGATCCCTCCGATGGATACCAGCGCCGAGGCTGTGGCACGCCGCAAGCTGTACGTTGCCGGTCTGAGCAAGAGTGCGCAGGACGGTGAGGAGCAGGCTCTGCCCTATGCGGACTGGTCCGCAGAAAAGCAGGCCGCTTATCAGCTGGCACAGGCCGAACTGACCACCGGGCAGACCAGTGCCGGCGCTGTCAGAGCAGACCTGACCGAGGTGGACGCCCTTTCCGGCGCGACCATCACCTCGACCGCCGTCACCAACATCGTCAACAACTCGTATTTCTATGTAACTGAGGTGCTCCGCGCAGAGTGACCTCAACGGAGGAATGGAACCTATGGCAAAAACTGATTTTCTGACGGCTGACATGACCCGCCGTCAATTTATGAAGATCTCGGGCAAGAGCCTTGCAGGGCTCACCCTCTCCGCATCCATGCTGTCCCTCTTCGGCTGCTCGCAGAAGCAGGTGGACAGCGGCGCAGTGGCTACCTGGGCGCTGCCCCAAGGCCTGCTGGTGGTCAACGCCGACCTGTGTACCGGCTGCCAGCGCTGCGAGATCAACTGCACGCTGACCAACGATGGTGTGTGCTCCTCTTACATCAGCCGCGTGAAGATCCAGCGACGTCTGAATCTGGACGGTGCCGGCAACGGCCTGCTGTCCGGCAACGACAACTGCTTTGTCTACTTCCCGGATACCTGCCGCCAGTGCGAGGACCCCGCCTGCGGCAACGCCTGCCCCCAGAAGGCCATTACGACCAACGAGCAGGGCATCCGTGTGGTGGATACCGACAAGTGCATCGGCTGCGGTGCCTGCCATGAGGCCTGCCCGTGGCATATGCCCACCGTCAACCCCGAGACCGGCAAGTCGTCCAAGTGCATCGCCTGCGGTGCCTGCGTGGCAGGCTGCCCGTCCGGCGCTCTGTCCATCGTGGACTGGGATGCCGTCACCAGCGCAGCACAGGCTGCCTACATGGACCTGTAAGGAGGAGGAACAACAATGGCTGAAAGTTATGGCTGGGCAGGCAAGATCCTGCGCGTTGACCTGACCACTGGCGAGATCACCACGCAGGACGACGCAAAATACCATAAATATATCGGCGGTATGGGCATGGCCTACCGCATCATGTATGAGGAAGCTCCCATGGACCTCGACCCCTACGACGAGAAGGCACAGGTCATCTTCGGCGTCGGCCCCCTGACCGGTGCCGGCGTGCCCTGCTCCGGCCGCATGAACGTCACCTTCCGCTCCACCTGGTCCAAGGGCAGCTCCATCATCGACGCCCACATGGGCGGCCACATCGGCCCCATGCTGAAGTATGCGGGCTGGGACGGCATCGTCATCACCGGCATCTCCGCAAAGCCCGTCTACCTGCGCATCGAGGACGACCAGGTCTCCCTCGAGGACGCTTCTGACATCTGGGGCAAGGGTACGTTCGCGTCCAACAAGTGGATGGTGGAGCAGAACGGCCGTGAATTCGAGACTGCTTCCATCGGCCCTGCCGGTGAGAATCTGGTGGACTACTCCACCCTGAACACCAGCTTTGGCAACTCCGGCGGCGCCGGTCTGGGCGCTGCCATGGGCAACAAGAAGCTGAAGGGCCTGGCCATCCGCGGCACCGGCAGCGTCAAGGTGGCCGACCCCAAAAAGGTGCTGGAGCTGTCCAACTACATGATGGGCAACCTCATCGGCGGCAACAACAACCACAACGTCCCCGCACAGCCCCAGAGCTGGGCCGAGTACAGCGCCACCTCCGGCAAGAACCGCTGGTCCGGCGCACCGGGCCGTATGTGGAAAAAGGCTCCCGGCGGCCCCGTGGATACCGGCGAGCAGCCCTACAACGACATCAACAAGATCGCGCTGCGCTGCTTCAAGGGCTACTTCGACTTCGGCGCACCGGCTGCGGAGTACACCGTGAAGAACGGCGGCTGCTCCTCCTGCCCCATCCGCTGCTACACCGAGTATGATGTGGACCCGCTGGCCGATTACGACCTGCCCACCCACAACTCCAACACCTGTATGCCCGTGCTGTACGGCACCCGCGTCTACCCGGACGGCGTCCACGACTTCAAGTACGAGGGCGACGGCACCATGGTCATCAACCTGGCATGGTCTCACGCCGTCGATGACATGGGCCTGTGGGACAACTACGGCAACCTGAACCGTGACCTGCTGTGGATCCTGCGGATGCCCCGTGAGGAGGCCACCAAGTACATCAGCGAGGAAGAGTACGACTCCCTGCCCTGGGCATGGGAAAAGGCCGGTGACCCCCGCTGGGAGGTGGAGCTCATCCGCCGCATGGCTTACGGCGAGGGCGACCTGTCCGTCATCGCAAAGGGTACGCTGGCCATGATGGAAAAGTTCGGCCTGCCCAAGAGCTGGCTGGACCGCACCGACGGTGCCACCAACTCCAACCTGATCTACAACGGCTTCCCCAACCACCACGGCCCCGCAGAGGCATGGCAGGTTGGCATGCTGTACAATCTGGTGTATAATAGAGACTGCATGATCCACGAGATCGTCTGCGAGACCGGTTCCGGCGCACCCTACGAGGTGACCAAGAAGGTCATGGAGGACTTCTTCGGCGAGGGCTGCTACGACAAGGCCAAGGCCTACACGCCCATCAACGAAAACAAGGCAAAGCTGGCCGCTTACTGCGTCAACGATAAGAACTTCCACGACTCCGCCACCCTCTGCAACTGGATGTGGCCCATGACCCAGTCTCCCTCCAAGGAGCGGGCCTACCACGGCGATCTGGATCTGCAGGCAGATTTCATGACCGCCGTCACCGGCGAGACCTACACCCAGGCCGGTCTGCAGGAGGCAGGCGAGCGCATCACCCAGATGCTGCGCGCCATGACCGCCATCAGCTTCCAGAAGAACTGCGGCAGCGCAAACCTCCGTCAGGAGCACGACGCCATCTGCGACTGGGTCTTCGACAAGGAACCCGACTTCAAGGCATTCGAGGAAGGCACCACCAAGCTGGACCGCGCCGACATGGAGAAGGCAAAAGACCTGTTCTATGACATCTTCGGCTGGGACAAGACCACCGGTGTGCCGACCCGCGAGACGCTGGAGAAGTTCGACCTCGGCGACATGGCCGACGATCTGGAAGCACGCGGCATCTACGACCAGACTCCCGCTGAGGAGACTGCTGCCAGCGAGGCCGCAGCCCAGTAATTAAGAAGCCGTTTTCATAAGCATTGCACACCGCCCGAACGGTCTTTTTGCCCGCATACGGCGTTGCTTTCCCTTGCAATCCGTCAGGATTGCTGCGGAAAATCGCCTTGTCTGCGGGCAAAAATCCTCGCCGTTCGATGCACTCTGCTTACGAAAACAACTTCACAGAAACGAGAGGAACTATCATGCTGTTTGGCAGACGCAAACCCGGTTATACCACCACGGTGGACGCCGCCTCCGACCCTGAGCAGGTCATCCTCGAGCTGCAGAAGGCAGAGATGGCCGCGAAAAAGAAGCCGAAGGCCGAGGTCTTTGACATCGACGCGGCCAGCGAGACGGCCCGCCGCCTGAAGGAAACGGGCAGTATGTTCGACGGCAGCGCCGCAAAGCTCGGCGAGGACGTCATTGCCGCCGTGCAGAAGGAGACGGACGCTCTGGCCGCAAAGCAGGCCGAGGCACAGCCCGCTCTCGAAGAGACGGCTGCGCCGGACGCCGCCGAAAAGCCCCAGCTGCTGGATTTTCTGGCCGCTGCACCGGAGGCAGAGGGCGACCCCTACGCCGACCAGCCCACCGTCACCGCGCCGGAGCTGCCCAAGCTGACCCCGGCACAGGAGCTGGCGGGTTACATCCGCTCCCGCTCGGCGGCGGCGCTGGTCACATCCCACGCCCTGCTGGTGAGTGAGGTGGAAAACGCCGATGAGCTTCTGGCCCAGATGCCGGAAGACCCCCAGTGCGCAGACATCGTGTCCCGCGCCGGCGCAAAGGATGCCTACTACTACTCCAGCGCCAACATGAGCGACAACTACGCCATGATCGCGCAGCTCATCGAGGACAAGGACCTCTGCGCCATGGTGGCCGAGATGGTGCGGTTCAACGCCCGCGTCTACCCCAGCGCCACCCCGCTGCAGTACTTCCGCCGCTCGCCCTACGATCTGACACAGGAAGCCATCGAACAGACGTGGCAGTCCATGCAGGGCAAGCCGGAGTACGCCGACATCGAGGAGCTGACTAACAACCAGAACGAGCGGTTCCTCTTCTCCACCCAGCACCTCACCCGCCGCTACGCAAAAGCCATCAGCGACGTGGACGAGTGGACCGACTAAAGCATCCCACACAATCAAATAGGGTATACGAGCTTCTTTGAGCAAAGGTGTCTAAACCGTCGGGCATGACACCGCGCCGCAATGCTAAGGGCTATATAAGCCGGCATTCAAGGGTGGAGTGGGAAACCCCGCCGCCTTCCCGCAGAAGAAACGCTGCAATTTGAAAAAAAGAACTCCTCCCATCCACACAGGGGCCTTCCATGCTCTGCCGCCACTGCAAGGGCGGCAGGGAGCGGAGAGCAGCCATCGGCAGGGCAGTCTGCAAGCTGCCCTTTGCCGGAATGTGCGGATATTCTGCGGAGGCGTTTTGATTTTCCATCAAGACGCCTCCGCTTCTTTTTTAACCTGCCTTTTTATATGGATCCCCGCTGCGCCCCGCCTGAGCCATAGCAGGCCGGGTGTGGCCGGGCATTTGGAGGATTTTTTTATGAAACAGCCTTTCTGCGCGCCCTCTGAGGCGCTGCGCCGCGTGCTGGATGCCGCTGCGGCTCTGCCGAGGCCGGAGACGGAGATTGTCCCGCTGGACGAAGCGGGCGGCCGCATTGCTGCCCGGACGCTTTCGGCCCGGATGGACCAGCCGCCCTTTGACCGCAGCCCCTTCGACGGCTACGCCCTGCACAGCGCCGACGCCGCCGGTGCCAGCCGCGAAACACCCGTCACCCTGCCCGTGACCATGAAGCTCTACGCCGGAGATGCCCCCGCTTCGCCCCTGCCTGCTGGCTGTGCGGCCCGCATCATGACCGGCGCACCCCTGCCCGCGGGCGCAGACTGTGTGCTGATGCAGGAGCTGACCGACAGCGGCGAGGAGACGGTACAGCTCTATGCCGCCATGAAGCCCCAGCAGAACGTGGTATTCCGGGGCGGAGACATCGCCGCCGGCGCTGTCATCGCCGAGGCCGGTACGGTACTCTCCCCCGCCCATCTGGGTGTGCTGGCCGGGCAGGGATACGCGGATGTCCCCGTTTACAAGACGCTGACCGTGGGCGTTCTGGCCACAGGAAGCGAGCTTTTAGCTCCGGGCAAGGCTTGGACGCCCGGCAAAATTTACGACGCCAACGGCGTCCAGAACGCCGCCCGCCTGCGGCAGCTGGGCTTTGCGGTAAACCGTCGGCACTGCTCCGACGACCCGGAGGAGATCGCCCGTGAGATGCGGGAACTGCTGGCGGAGTGCAACGCCGTCATCACCAGCGGCGGCGTCTCGGTGGGGCAGAAAGACTATCTGCCCGCTGTGCTGGAACAGCTGAATGCGGACATCCTCTTTGCGGGCGTGGCCCAGAAGCCCGGAAGCCCCATGCTGGCCGGAAAAATTAACGGCAAGCTGGTGTTCTGTCTCTCCGGCAACCCCTTTGCCGCCGCCGCTACGCTGGAACAATATGCCGTCCCGGCTCTTTTGCGGGCGGCGGGGCGCTGTGAGGAAAGCTGCCTTCTTCCCCGCACCACCCGCACCCTGACCACGGGCTTCTCGAAGTCCAGCAAGGGGAACCGCTATCTGCGGGCAAAGGCCATGGGCGGCAGCGTGACCATCCCCGGCGAGGGCAACGCCGAAGCCCACTCGTCCGGCAGCCTTTCCGCCATGATCGGCTGCAACTGTCTCGTTGAACTGCCTGCGGGCAGCGGCCCGGTGACTCCGGGCGAAGAAGTGGAGGTGCTCCGTTTTGTACAGTGAACGGAAAGAGGCTCTGGCCCAGGAGATCGAACTCAAGCGCCCGGCGGTGCTGGCCGTCAGCGGCCTGCACAACAGCGGCAAGACGACGCTGCTGGAAAAGCTTCTGCCTGCCCTGCGCAGCCGGGGGCTGAAAGTGGGCATTATCAAGCACGACGGCCACGATTTCACTCCCGATGTTCCCGGCACCGACAGCTACCGCCTGCGGGAAGCGGGGGCCGAGGGGGTGGCAGTCTACTCCGGCCAGCGCTATCTGCTGACCGAGATGTTCCGCCTGACGGAGCAGGACTTGCTGGCGCTCTTCGAGCGCCACGGCTATGATCTGGTGCTGCTGGAAGGCTTCAAGGACAGCGGCTGGCCGAAAATCGAAGTTGTCCGCAAAGAAATTTCGGACACACCGGTGTCTTTCCAGCCGCTGGCGGTGGTGGGAGACATTCCGGGGGCAGATTTTGGATTGGAAGATGCGCAGGCTCTGGCCGACTGGCTCGTTGCCCAGATGCCGGGCCTGTAAGGAGAAAACAGATATGAAACTGATTCGTACCGAAGACGCGGCAGGCCAGGTGCTCTGCCACGACATTACCCAAATCATTCCCGGCGAGTTCAAGGGCGCACGTTTCCGCAAGGGCCATATCATCCAGCCCGAGGACATCCCCGTGCTGCTCTCCATCGGCAAAGAAAACCTCTACGTCTGGGAGAAAAAGCCCGGCATCCTCCACGAGGACGAAGCCGCCGCGCTGCTGTACAAGGCCGCTGCGGGCAAGAACATCCACGGCACCGAGCCGAAGGAGGGAAAAATCGAGCTCATCGCCGACTGCGACGGCCTGCTGAAGATCAACCGCGAAGCCCTGCTGGCCGTGAACCGCACGCCCCAGATGATGATCGCCACCATCCACGGCGACCTGCCCGTGAAAAAGGGCCAGAAACTGGCCGGTACCCGCATCATCCCGCTGGTCATCGAACAGGAGAAGATGGATGCCATGCAGGCTGCCGCAGGCAGTGAGCCTATCCTGAACGTGCTGCCCATGCAGGCCAAGAAGTTTGCCGTCATCACTACCGGCAGCGAGGTGTTCAAGGGTCGCATCGAGGATAAGTTCACCCCCATCCTCGTGGGCAAGCTGGCCGAGTACGGCTGCGAGATGACCTTCCACAAGGTCTGCGACGACGACCCGGTGGGCATCACCGCCGCCATTCTGGAAGCGAAAGAGGCGGGCTGTGAGCTCATCTTCACCACCGGCGGCATGAGCGTGGACCCCGACGACCGCACCCCGCTGGCCATCCGAAACACCGGCGCGGACATCGTCACCTACGGCGCACCGGTGCTGCCGGGTGCCATGTTCCTCGTGAGCTATCTGGACGGTGTGCCGGTCTGTGGCCTGCCCGGCTGCGTCATGTACGCCAAGCGCACCATCTTTGACCTGCTGCTGCCCCGTCTGCTGGCCGATGACCCCATCACCGCTGAGGATATCGCCCGTCTGGGTGAGGGCGGCCTGTGCCTGAACTGCGAAGTGTGCCACTGGCCGAACTGCGGCTTTGGGCATTGCTGAGGAAAGCATTCCACAAAAGCACAGAAATACGTTGAAAACTGCGGGAGTTGAAATAGATCCATGAACGAAAACAATCTGACACATTTTGATGCCACCGGGAACGCCGTGATGGTAGATGTGAGCGCAAAGCCCGTCACCGCCCGGGAAGCCACTGCCCACGGCATTATTACCATGAACGCCGAAGCCTTTGCCGCCGTGCAGAGCGGCACGGTGAAAAAGGGCGACGTGCTGGCGGTAGCCCAGGTGGCGGGCATCCAGGCGGCCAAGCACAACTGGGAGCTGATCCCCATGTGCCACCCCCTGCCCCTGACAGGTATCGACATCACCTTCGCCCTGTCCGATTCCCCCTGCATGGTGGAGATCCAGGCCGCCGTCACCTGCACCGGCGTTACCGGGGTGGAGATGGAGGCCCTGACAGCCGTGTCCGTGGCGGCGCTGACCATCTATGACATGTGCAAGGCAGTCCAAAAGGACATGCGCATTGAAAACATCCGCCTGCTGTCCAAGTCCGGCGGCAAGAGCGGAGATTACCAGATCAAGGAGTGAGCCTGTTGGCAAACGTGGTATCGGTCA
>OGOR01001910.1_pt1 | contig 10256 bp, 10 predicted proteins | sample 1552771 | NCBI WGS metagenome assembly OGOR01 (sample SAMEA2580124, study PRJEB22360) | human gut metagenome | biome: human gut; feature: human-associated habitat; material: faeces | place: Denmark | collected 2008/2010
TGCTGGTCTCCTGCGGCGGGCTGGATAAGCCCAACCTCATCACCATCGGCTGGACGGGCACCATCTGCACCCAGCCCAGCATGGTGTCCATCAGCGTTCGGCCGGAGCGCTACAGCCACCACCTCATTCAGGAAAGCGGACAGTTTGCCATCAATCTGCCCACCGAAGCGCTGGTGCGTTCGGTGGACTGGTGCGGCGTGAAAAGCGGCCGTGATGTGGATAAATTTGCCGCCTGCGGCCTGCATTCTGCCCCCGGCAGCGTGCTGACCGACTGCCCCATTCTGGAAGAAAGCCCGGTCAATCTGGAATGCAAGGTAACTCAGGTGATCCCGCTGGGCAGCCACGACCTGTTCCTTGCCGAAGTGGTGGCCTGTGATGTGGACGAAAGCCTGCTGGACGAAAACGGCAAGCTGTGTCTCGAGAAGGCAAAGCTCATCGTCTACAGTCACGGTGAATATCTGGCACTGGGCAAAAAGCTGGGTACCTTTGGCTACAGCGTGCGCAAGAAAAAGCCGGTAAGGCGTAAAAAATAATTTATATTTCATCGCTTGACTTTTGCCCAAAACTGCATATACTAAAGATAGGCAATGTAGAGAGATTGAATCCATCGGGTTCATGCCGAAACACGAAGCCCCCGGTAGTGTCAGTACCGGGGGCTTCTTTTAGTGTTTGCTGCCCTTGCCGATCTTACCGTCGATCCATGTGCACAGATAGTAGGCAACTACCTGCGCGGCAACGGTTTGGATAAATGTAGAGAGAGTTTCCAAGGGGTTCACCTCCTTTCCGCGGTTAGGGGAATGGAGAAGGGCCGCAGGAACAGTATAGCACAAAAACCGGTATCGCGCAATTTTGACGCAATACCGGTTTTTGTGCATTTATTCGTGCTTTACGCGCTGAATCTCGCCCAGATCGTAGGGGGTATTCTGGTAAACATAGTAGTTCAGCCAGTTCTCATACAGCAGGTGGGCGTGGGCACGCCAGCGGAACAGCGGCGGCTTTGTGGGATCATCGTCCGGGTAGTAATTCACCGGCACATGGATGGGCAGGCCCTTGTCCACATCGCGGCGGTACTCTGAATCCAGCGTGTATTTGTCATATTCCGGGTGGCCGGTGACAAAGATCTGCCGTCCGTTCTCGGTGCTCATGAGGAAGGGCCCGGCCGCATCGCTCTCGGCAAGGATACGCAAAGCCTTACAGTTGTCCACATCCTCGCGGCTGATGCCGGTGTGACGGCTGTGGGGCGCATAGAACACCTCGTCAAATCCGCGCACCAGCGGGTTCGACGGGCGGGTGACCCGGTGCTCGAACACGCCGAACATTTTTTCCGGCAGGTGTACCTTGCGCACGCCGAAGTGGTAATACAGCCCGGCCAGCGCACCCCAGCACAGATGAATGGTGGAATATACGTTTTCGCGGCTGTAATCCATGATCTCGCACAGCTCGTTCCAGTAGTCCACGTCCTCATAGTCCAGGTCCTCAATGGGAGCACCGGTGATGATCATACCGTCAAAGCGCTCATTGCGCACCGCATCAAAGGTTTTATAAAACGCCTTCATGTGCTCCTGCGGGGTGTGGGTGGTATCATGGGTCTTGGTCTGCAAAAAGGTCAGCTGCACCTGCAGGGGGCTGTTGGCCAAAAGGCGTGCCAGTTGGGTTTCCGTTACAATTTTGGTGGGCATCAGGTTCAAAATCAGGATGCGCAGGGGACGGATCTGCTGGGTCTGCGCACGCTGCTGGTGCATGACAAACACGTTCTCGCGCGAAAGTTCGCCATAGGCGGGCAGCTCTTTGGGAATGATCAAAGGCATAAACAGTAAACTCCTTAACGGTCAGATCTGGTCAAGTGCCTGGGCAATATCGTGGATCAGGTCGTTCTTATCTTCCAGACCGCAGCTCATGCGCACCAGCTCTGCGGGCACACCGGCGGCTTTCAGCTGCTCATCGTTCATCTGGCGGTGTGTGCTGGATGCAGGGTTCAGGCAACAGGTGCGGGCATCGGCCACATGGGTCTCGATGGCTGCCAGCTTCAGATTCTTCATAAAGATGCTTGCAGCCTCACGGCCGCCGGCCAGACCAAAGCTGACCACGCCGCAGCTGCCATTCGGCAGATACTTCTCCGCCAGTGCATGGTACGGGCTGGACTCCAGGCCGCAATAGTTCACATAGGCCACCTTGGGATGGCTCTCAAGGAACTCTGCCACAGCCATGCCGTTGGCGCAGTGGCGCTGCATCCGGACATGCAGGCTTTCCAGACCGAGGTTCAGCATGTAGGCGTTCATGGGCGACTGCATGGAGCCAAAGTCACGCATCAGCTGCGCGGTAGCCTTGGTGATAAAGGCACCCTCTTTGCCGAAGCGCTCGGCGTAGGTGATGCCGTGGTAGCTGTCGTCCGGGGTGCACAGGCCGGGGAACTTCTCGGCATGGGCCATCCAGTCGAACTTGCCGCCGTCCACGATGGCACCGCCCAGCACTGCGCCGTGGCCGTCCATATACTTGGTGGTGGAGTGGGTCACGATATCCGCGCCCCACTCAAAGGGGCGGCAGTTGACCGGCGTGGGGAAGGTGTTGTCCACGATCAGCGGCACACCGTGGGCGTGAGCAGCCTTGGCAAACTTCTCAATGTCCAGCACGGTCAGGGCCGGGTTTGCGATGGTCTCGCCGAACACCACCTTGGTGTTGGGCTGGAATGCGGCGTTCAATTCTTCCTCGGTGCACAGCGGGTCCACGAAGGTGGCTTCAATGCCCATTTTCTTCATGGTGACGGAGATCAGGTTGAAGGTGCCGCCGTAGATGGTACTGGATGCCACGATGTGGTCGCCTGCTTCGCAGAGGTTGAACAGGGCAAAGAAGTTTGCAGCCTGACCGCTGCTGGTCAGCATTGCAGCCGTGCCGCCTTCCAGCTCGCAGATCTTCTTAGCCACAAGGTCGCAGGTGGGGTTCTGCAGACGGGAATAGAAGTAGCCGTCAGCTTCCAGATCGAACAGCTTGCCCATGTCCTCGCTGGTGGCATACTTGAAGGTGGTGGACTGGATAATGGGGATCTGGCGGGGTTCGCCGTTGCCGGGGGTGTAACCGCCCTGCACACAGATGGTATCACGATTCATACTACATACTCCTTTACTGGGTTTGTCCATATAGCACAATTCCCCGCAGGAGTGCTGCAGCCTCCGGCGGGGAATTGAAACGTTAAATTTTAGTTCCCGTTCGGGGGCAAAATGAGGAGAGGACTCCTTCCGTCAAAGCCTTTCGGCTTTGGCAATACCGGAAAGTTTTCCTCTTCGCCAGAGGCTCCCTCTCCGGGGGAGCTGGCGCACGAAGTGCGACTGAAGGAGTTACTTCCGCAGCCGCTTATCGCTTCTGGTGGCCCAAGCAGTGCCCAAAGTCTGGAACACCTGAACCATCAGCACCAGCAAAATGACACACACGATCATGATATCGGTCTGGTAGCGGTAATAGCCGTAGGACAAAGCGATCTTGCCCAGACCGCCGCCGCCAATGACACCGGACATGGCCGAGTAGCCCAGAATGGTGGTCAGTGCGGTGGTCATGCTGGAGATCAGGCCGGGCAGGCATTCCGGGATCATCACCTTGGTAATGATCTGGAACGGCGTTGCGCCCATGCTCTGGGCCGCTTCCACCACGCCCTCGTCCAGCTCGCGCAGGCTGGTCTCCACCAGACGCGCCACGAACGGGAAGGCTGCCACCACCAGCGGAACGATGGTGGCTTTGGTACCCACCGTGGTGCCCACGATGGCACGGGTAAGCGGGAATACACAGATCATCAGGATCAGGAACGGAACACTGCGCAGGATGTTGATAACGATGTTGAGAATGTGCATCAGCCAGCCGGGCAGCGGCAGAATGCCGTCCTTATCACCGGCCACCAGCAGCACACCCAGCGGCAGGCCCAGCACCAGCGCAAACGCGGTGGAAAGGACCGTCACATAAAAGGTCTCCCAGATGGCAAAGCCGTAATCTGCAATACTCATTCGCCGGTCACCTCCTCTACCGTAATGCCGGGCTGGGCGCGCATATAGGCCGCAGCCTGCTTTGCCTGCTCCACATCAGTGGGCAGCTTGAGCAGCATGGAGCCGTAGCACTGGCCGCTCAGATCACGGGTGTCGGCACTGAGTACCGACACCAGAATGCCTTTTTCTGCAGCAAGGCTTGCCACCAGCGGCTTTGCCGTGGACGAACCGTTGAAGGTGACGCGCACCACATGGTCGTCCGGGGCAAAGCTGGACAGATCCCGTGCGGCGCTGCCGCCGTTGGGTGCCACCAGACGCTTTGCTGCGGGCGTTTTGGGGTTCGAGAAGATCTCCTGCACGGAGCCTTCCTCCACCACAACGCCGCCGTCCAGAATGGCAACGTGATCGCAGATCTCTTCCACAACGCTCATCTGATGGGTGATGACCACCACCGTGATGCCCAGCTTCTTGTTGATGTCCTTGATCAGGGTCAGGATAGCATGGGTGGTGTTGGGGTCCAGTGCGCTGGTGGCTTCATCGCAGAGCAGAACTTTGGGATCCGTTGCCAGTGCGCGGGCAATGGCAATGCGCTGCTTCTGGCCGCCGGACAGCTGTGCCGGGTAGGCGTTGGCCTTATCGGGCAGGCCCACCATTTCCAGCAGCTCCCTGGCGCGCTTTTCGGCATCGGCCTTCTTCACACCCGCAAGCTCCATCGGGAAGCAGATATTCTTCAGGCAGCTGCGCTGCATCAGCAGATTGAACTGCTGGAAGATCATGGTGATATCGCGGCGGCGCTCACGCAGCTGGGCTGCGTTTAAAGTCTCCATAGCGGTGCCGTCGATCACAACGCTGCCCTCGGTGGGGCGTTCCAGCAGGTTGATGCAGCGCACCAGCGTGGATTTGCCCGCACCGGACATGCCGATGATGCCATAAATGGAACCATCCGGGATGGTGAGGTTGATGTCCTTCAGCGCATTCACCGCGCCGTCCTTCATCTGGAAGGTCTTGGAAAGATGTTTGATCTCGATCACAGAAATTGCTCCTTGCTGTTGAATAAACTCCTTCAGTCAAACCCTTGCGGGTTTGCCAGCTCCCTCATGGAGGGAGCCTGAAACAGAACGGTCAGGCAAAGACCCCCTCCCCGAGGGGGCTGTCACCGCAAGGTGACTGGGGGAGTTTGCTTAGCCCTCGATCGGTGCCAGACTGTCCTGCTTGCCGCCGTAGATGCCCATAGGCTCCACGTGGATGCCGGCAACCGTCACCAGATGGGTGCCGTGCTCTGCATTGAAGTCGTCCAGATACGGCTGATGCTGGAAATAGTTGGTATCGCACTGGCCGTCCTCAACGATGTTGTTGGGAATGATGTAGTCGTCGTACTCCTGAATATCCAGCGTGATGCCCTTTTCGGCCAGAATGTCCTTGCAGATCTCCAGAACCTCGCAGTGAGGAGCCGGAGTAGCAGCGCAGCTGACGGTCTCGCCGTTCAGTGCATCGTAGTCGATAGAGGAGTCATAGCCGTCGGTGGGGTTCTCCACAACGGACACCACAGCGCCCTTGTAGTTTTCATCCATGAAGTCCTTCACCTTCTGGCTCTGCAGAGCAGCGGCCAGAGCCTTGATCTTCGGCTCTTCCTGATTGCCGTCCTTGCAGACCAGAATGTTGACGTAAGCAGAGGTGCCGTCCTCCATTGCCAGAGCATCGGTCATGGGGTCCAGACCAGCGGAGATGGCGTAGTTGGAGTTGATGACGGCGTAGTCCTCGTCCTGCAGGACGTTGGGCACCTGAGCAGCCTCGACCTCATCGACGGAAACATTCAGAGGGTTCTCCTCGATGTCCTTTGCGGTTGCGGTCAGGCCTGCATCAGCCTTCAGCTTAAAGAAGCCGTTCTTCTCCAGCAGGGTCAGGGCGCGTGCCTCGTTGGTGGTGTCGTTGGGCACAGCCACCTTCACCTTGTCCAGCTTAGCCACAGCAGAAGAAGCTGCGGAAGAAGCAGTGCCGGAAGCAGCAGAAGATGCGGTGGAAGAAGAACCGCCGCATGCGGTCAGGGCAGCTGCAGCTGCTGCAGCTCCGGTAACTTTCAGAAAATCACGACGAGTAATCATAGTTTTGTTCCCTCTCTATTTGCTTATTATAATGTACAGCGGCCCGCACGGCACAGTTCCGTGCTAAGGGCCTTTGACGGATGCATGAAAAAAGCTCCCGTCCTTGACCTTGAGCCAACGCTCAGACAAGGACGGGAGCATAACATACTTCCGTGGTACCACCTTGGTTTACCATACCCTTGCGGGTACAGCCTCAATGCTGCGGCAGCTTTGCTGCTTACAGCCGGACGCTGTAACGGGCGCTCCCGTTGCAGACTTAGCACTCATGCGCCTCGCCCACACGGCTCCGAGACCATTTTCAGCTTCCTGTTTCCTGCCCTTTTCCATCGCCCGGGCTTTCTGGTAAGGATCAATGCGAAGGCCTACTCTTCTCTTCACAGCCATTTTTGTGATATTGCATTTATAATAATCCAATCGACCGGATTTGTCAACACCTACAACGAAGTTTTTTAGTAGGAAATTGCGTTTTTTTATCTTGTGCGCCAGCCGCGGACATGGTAGAATAAGACAGCATTATTTATAAAGGAGGTGCGGCAATGAACAGCCGCGAGGTTTTCCCGGATGAAGAACTGCGCCGCCGCATCATGGATTTTATCATGGCGGCGGGCCAGACATTGCTGGAAAACGGTGCCGAGGTGTTCCGGGTGGAGCAGACCATGGAGATCATGGCCCGGTCATTCCACCTGCGGGAGTTCCATGTTTACGTGCTGACCAACGGCATCTTTGCCAGTGCGGGCACCGCCGAGATCAGCGAGGTGCGCAATGTGCCCAACCGCACCACCCATCTGAGCCGGGTGGCGGCAGTGAACGCCCTCTCCCGCGAGATCGCCGAGGGCAATATGACTCTGGACGAGGCCGAGAGCCGCCTTGTGCTGGCACGGCGCATCCCCTTCCCCAAGGACTGGGTGCAGCTGGTCTCCGGCATGTGCGGTGCGTTCTGCTTTGCGCTGATCTTCGGCGGCACGCTGCGCAGCGCATTGGCGGCGGCACTGGCAGGCTTTCTTGCCAGCGGGTATCTGCTGCTGTGCGGCCGGCACGACCTGCCCGGCGGCTTTTGCAAGATCAGCTGTGCGGCGCTCATCACGCTGGCGTGCATTCTGGGCTGCAGCCTGCTGGGCACCTCTGCCAGCCACGCCATCATCGGTTCGCTGATGATCCTGACACCGGGCATCGCGTTCACCATGGGCATCCGGGATTTTGTGCAAGGCGACTACCTTTCCGGCACCATCCGTATGATCGATGCGCTGCTCATTGCAGCCAGCATTGCCATTGGCACCGGCCTTGTGCTGAGCCTTTATACATTCTTTACGGGGGTGGTCGTGGCATGATGCTCACCAGTACACAGATCGGAGAGCTGGCCGCGCAGTTCTTTATTGCCGGCGCAGGCACCCTGAGTTTTGCCGTTCTGTTCGGCTGTCCGCGCAAAAGCCTGCCCTTCTGTGGGCTGGTGGGTGCCGTGGGCTGGTTTGTCTACGAGCTGGCCGTAATGCTGGGGGCAGACAGTGCCGCAGCCTCCCTGCTGGCGGTGATCCCCCTCACCCTGCTCACCCGGGTGTTTGCCATTGTGATTAAAATGCCGGTAACGGTGTTCCTGCTGTCCGGCATCTTCCCGCTGGTGCCCGGCGCTGGCATCTACTACACCGCCTACTATTTTATACAGGGCAACAATGCGCTGGCCCTTTCCAACGGCATCAGCACCTTTAAAGTAGCCGTTGCGCTGGCCATCGGCATCACGCTGGTGCTGTGTGTGCCGCTGCCGAAGCGGAAGTAAGACCCTCTCCGTCATCTCGCTTTGCTCGATGCCAGCTCCCCCGAAAGGGGGGGGGAGCTTTTTTGCTCCTAACCGGCAGATGCTTAAAATTCCCCCTTCGGGGGAGCTGGCGAACGCAGTGAGCCTGAGAGGGTTCATCCGTTCCCTTGGGGAAGCTGGCAAAGCCGCAGGCTTTGACGGAAGGGGTTGCCCGCTGCCGAAAAAACGGTGGAACTGACTATAAACGTAAAAGAGCGGCAGTCGCACGACTGTCGCTCTTTTTGTACTTAAAAACAGGACGGTAGCCGTGTTGACTACCGCCCTGTTGGTGCTATTTGAGTTTTTTCAAAAAACTTCTGTGCCAGGAAATCAGAGCTTGGTCACAATGAAGACAGTATCGAAGGGACGAACCTTCAACAGCTCTTCCTCCGTGCCGTAGTCGGTGCTCAGCTTGTAGCCGTCCGGCAGCTGAATATCAGCAGCGCTGACGCCAGTTGCATCGACTGCAACCTCAGCCTTAGCCTTAATGTAGTTGTTCGGCAGCTCCAGCAGTTTGACATCGATGGTCTTCTTGGTCGGAGTCACAGTCACATCAGTCACGAAGACGATGATGTACTCACCCTTGCTGTCGTCCTTGCGGACTTCAACAACAGCGTTCTCGTTCTCCAGATGGTAATCTTCGGGAAGCAGCTTCTTATCGATGTCAGCAACCTTCACAGAGTTCTCGGTCTTCAGAACATCAATCTTGGCAGTCTCACCCACAACGTTGGTCACACCATTGCCTTCGTCCTTCATGAAGATAACCGTAACAGGACGAGTGGTCACACCGGGGACATCGGGGACATCGGGGCCAGCGTTGCCAGAGCAGCCAGCCAGAACACCGGCAGCAGCAACAGCCAGAGCAGCCACACCTGCACCCTTGAGGAACTTACGACGAGAAATGTTAGACATAAGAATCAACCTCACAATCTTTTTTTGGCACGCCCCCATTACTTTTTTTGCGGAGCCTGCTTTTCCTATATAATACCCCCCCCCGTAACAGTTTGTCAAGTGGTTTTTGGCATCTTTTTCCGCCGGATGCAGAAAAACAGGAGCGACCAAGAGAAAATCGTAAGTTCGGTCAAACCCGGCAAAAAGGGCCGCTGCACAGCATCCCGTACAGCGGCCCTTTTTGTTCTCCGTTATTTTCATTCATTCTCAACATGTCTTGTTTTCATCTTCTGTCTGCTCATGTTCCCCTCTTGCCGCCCGCATCAGCCCGGCAAACAAAAAACCCAAATTGACCCCCAGAATAAAACCCACGATGCCTGCTGCCAATACCATTGCGCCGCCTCCTTTCTTCTACCATATTTTGCCATATATCATTTGTCGGATGCAATCGCAGCCTATCGCAAAAGGCAAGATCACTGCCCAACGTGCAAGCTTTTTTTGCGCCGGAGCGTTGCAAGACTCTGCCGCATCTGCTATACTTTTGACAACACTTATATAAAGGAGGTGCTCTTTATGTCAGTTATGGATACTCTTGTCAGCCGCCGCACCTACCGCCGCTTTGCACAGAAAGCTGTTCCGCAGGATGTGGTGGATGATATCGTCGAGGCCGTCCGCCTGTCCTCCTGCGGAGCCAACCGTCAGGCTGTGCGTCTGGTGGTGGTGAACAAGCCCGAGGCGGTGGCAAAGGTGCAGCCGCTGGTCAAGTGGGCTGCCTATCTGCCGCCGGAGCAGGGCACGCCCAAAGCCGACGAGCTGCCCACCCTGTATGTGGCCGTGGTGCAGGACACTTCCATCCCCGGCGACCTTGCCACCGATACCGGCATCGCCCTTGCCAACATGACCCTTGCCGCATGGGACAAAGGCGTGGGCAGCTGCATCATGGGCGCGATCAACAAGCCTGCCCTCACCGAACTGCTGGGCATTGAAGAACCGCAGAAGCTGGCATTCATGGTGGCGTTCGGCTACCCGGCCCACAAGGCTCACATTGTGCCGCTGACGGCTGAGACCGGCGTAAAATATTATCTGGACGAGAACCGGGATTACTGCGTGCCAAAGCGAAGCAAAGAAGAGATCGCAAAATATCTATAATTTGTATATATACATTTCTTCAGCGCATTTTTTTGTATAATTGTTTTCAATTCGGTTTCAAATGATGAGATTTTTTGCACAAGTATTGACTTTTCAATTTGTACAATCTATACTAAATTCGTTCGCCAGATGTTCGATGAATCGCATCGTTCTGGCGTACCGCAAAAACATACAGTACATTTGAGGAGTGTTTGAATATGAAAAAGATCTCTCGTCGCAGCTTTCTGGCAGCTGCCGGTCTGTCCGTTGCCGCTCTGGCTCTGACCGCCTGCGGTGGTTCTTCCGCAAGCACCGCTTCCTCCGTGGCAAGCTCTGCTGCCGCTTCTTCTGAGGCTGCTTCCACCAGCGCTGCCGCCG
>OGOR01001912.1_pt1 | contig 10233 bp, 8 predicted proteins | sample 1552771 | NCBI WGS metagenome assembly OGOR01 (sample SAMEA2580124, study PRJEB22360) | human gut metagenome | biome: human gut; feature: human-associated habitat; material: faeces | place: Denmark | collected 2008/2010
TTGTCACCTCGTCATTTTGCTCCCAACGCCAAAATCGTACATATTGATATTGATCGCGCTGAGATTGATAAAAATGTCCTCACCGACCACCACATCATCGGCTCCGCCAAACGGGTGCTGGAACTGCTCAACCAGCGGGTCCCCCAGTACCACCGGGACGCCTGGAAGGAGCAGATCCTTTCCCTGAAGCGGGAGCCGGAGGTGGAGACCTCCCAGGTCCTTACTCCCAGGCAGGTGCTGGAGACCATCCGCCGCATGGCCCCCCAGGACACCATCGTGGCCACCGATGTGGGCCAGCATCAGATGTGGTCTATCCAGCATTTCCACTTCGACTACCCCGGCCAGCTGCTCACCAGCGGCGGCTTCGGCACCATGGGCTTCGGACTGGGGGCCGCCATCGGTGCCAAGGAGGGCAATCCGGACAAGGTGGTGGTCCACACCACTGGAGACGGCTGCTTCCGCATGAACTGCCACGAGCTGGCCACTGTGGAGCACTACCACCTGCCCATCATCACCGTCATCTTCAACAACGGCTGTCTGGGCATGGTGCGCCAGTGGCAGAACCTGCTCTACCACCAGCGCTTCTCCCAGACTACCCTGGACCGTGGCCCCGACTTCGTCAAGCTGGCCGAGGCATATGGACTGAAGGGCTTCCGGGTCTCCACCCGGGCGGAGATGGAGCAGGCCTTTGGCCAGGCCCTCCAGGCGGGGTGCGGCTGTGTCATCGACTGCCGCCTGGATATGGACGAGATGGTCCGGCCCATGGTGGCCGGCGGGGCCCATATCACCGACTTTCTGCTGAAATAAAGGGGGCTTCACCATGAGACCTGATATGAACAAGGACATCAAGCCCTACACGCTGTCCATTCTGGTCCAGGACATCCCCGGCGTCCTCAGCCAGGTGGCCCGCCTCTTCTCCCGCAAGGGCTACAACATCGAATCCATCGTCTCCGGCGAGTCGGGGGACCCCGGCGTGACCCGCATCACCATCGTGCTGCTGGGGGACGAGCTGATGATCTCCCAAATCGCCGCCCAGTGCCGCAAGCTCCTTCCGGTGATCGCAGTGAAGATCCTGGACGAGTCCACCTCCCTCCAGCGGGAGATGGCCCTCATCAAAGTCAAGACTCTGGACCGCAACGCCCGGGACGAGGTCATCCAGATGGCCAACATCTTCCGGGCCAACATCATTGACGTCAGCCGGGAGACTCTTACCGTAGCCATCTTCGGGGACCGGGACAAGACTGAGGCTCTGGTCCGCCTGCTGAGGGACTTCGGCGTGCTGGAGATCGCAAGAACGGGTACCATCGCCATCGAAAGAGGGCGTAGCACCATATACGACGACAATAAGATCAAGGAGGAATATAACTATGGCAAAAATGTACTATGAGAAAGACTGCGACATCAACTACCTCAACGGCAAGAAGATCGCCATCATCGGCTACGGCTCCCAGGGCCATGCCCACGCCCTGAACCTGAAGGATTCCGGCTGTGACGTATGTGTCGGCCTGCGCGCCGGCTCCAAGAACTGGAAGAACGCCGAGGACGCCGGCCTGAAGGTGATGACCGTGGCCGACGCCGCCAAGTGGGGCGACATCGTGATGATGCTCATCAACGACGAGGTCCAGGCAGAGGTCTATAAGAATGACATTGCCCCCTACCTGACCGAGGGCAAGGCCCTGGCCTTCGCTCACGGCTTCAACATCCACTTCAAGACCATCACCGCCCCCAAGAATGTTGACGTTATCATGATCGCTCCCAAAGGCCCCGGCCACATCGTCCGCCGCCTGTACACCGAGGGCGAGGGCTGCCCCTCTCTGATCTGTGTCGAGCAGGACTTCACCGGCAAGGCTAAGGACATCGCTCTGGCATACGCTTCCGGCATCGGTGCCGGCCGTGCCGGCATCCTCGAGACCACCTTCAAGGAGGAGACCGAGACCGACCTGTTCGGCGAGCAGGCTGTCCTGTGCGGCGGCGTCTGCGAGCTCATCCACGCTGGTTTCGACACTCTGGTCGAGGCTGGCTACGAGCCCGAGATGGCCTACTTCGAGACCTGCCACGAGATGAAGCTCATCGTTGACCTCATCAACGAGGGCGGCTTCTCCAAGATGCGTTACTCCATTTCCAACACCGCTGAGTACGGCGACTACCGCACCGGCAAGCGCCTCATCACCGCTGAGACCCGCAAGGAGATGAAGAAGGTCCTGACCGAGATCCAGGACGGCACCTTTGCTTCCGAGTTCCTGACCGAGATGAGCCCCAACGGCGGCCGCAAGGTCCACTTCCTCGCTCAGCGCCGCATGGAGGCCGAGCACCCCATCGAGAAGGTGGGCGCAGAGCTGCGCGGCATGATGAGCTGGCTGAAGAAGTAAGAAAATCAGAAAAACCTCTCCGTCAGCGCTGACGCGCTGCCACCTCCCCTAACGAGGGGAGGCCTTGGCATATCGTAAAGCCTCGTCTCTTCGCCAGAGGCTCCCCTCGGTAGGGGAGCTGTCTGCGAAGCAGACTGAGAGGTTGAATCCCAGAGCGTCGGTTTTAGCATAAAAACTGCTGATTCCGGTGCTTTTTTGCATCAGGAGGATAAAATGAGAAGTGACAACGTGACCAAAGGCTCGGAGCGCGCGCCCAACCGAAGCCTGTTTTACGCCCTGGGCTACACCCCGGAAGAGCTGGACCGCCCCCTCATCGGTGTGGTGAGCGCCTACAGTGAGATCGTCCCCGGCCACATGAATCTGGATAAGATCGCCGACGCCGTCAAGGCAGGCGTCCAGATGGCAGGCGGCACCCCCATCCTCATCCCGGCCATCGGCGTCTGCGACGGCATCGCCATGGGCCATGTGGGCATGAAGTACAGCCTCGCCTCCCGCGAGCTCATCTGCGACAGCGTGGAGACCATGCTGATGGCTCATCAGCTGGACGGTCTGGTGCTGGTGCCTAACTGCGATAAGATCGTTCCCGGCATGGTCATGGCCGCTGTCCGCATGGATGTGCCTGCCGTGGTCTGCTCCGGCGGCCCCATGCTGGCCGGCACCTACGGCGGCGAGGAAGTCAGCCTTTCCAAGATGTTCGAGGCTGTGGGCGCTTATAAGGCCGGTATGATCACCGACGAGCAGCTGGAAGACTGCACCTGCAACTGCTGCCCCAGCTGCGGCAGCTGCTCCGGCATGTACACCGCCAACAGCATGAACTGCCTGTGCGAGGCCATCGGCATCGCACTGCCCGGCAACGGCACCATCCCCGCCGTCTACTCCAAGCGCCTGCTGCTGGCAAAGCACGCCGGTATGGCCGTCATGGAGATGGTGAAGAAGGGCATCACCGCCCGCCAGATCATCAACGAGCGCTCCATCCGCAATGCGCTGACCTGCGATATGGCGCTGGGCTGCTCCACCAATACCGTCCTCCACCTGCTGGCCATCGCCTATGAGGCCGGTGTGCCCATCGACCTGAAGCTCTTCAATGAGATCAGCGCCAAGACCCCGAACCTCTGCCATCTGGCCCCCGCAGGCCCCACCCACATGCCCGACCTCTACGCCGCCGGCGGCATCCCCGCCGTGCAGGCAGAGCTGGCCAAGAAGGGCCTGCTGGACCTCGATGTCCCCACCGTCACCGGCAAGACCCTCGGCGAGAACATCAAGGGCGCTCACATCCTGAACGACAAGGCCATCCGTCCTATCGAAAATCCCTATTCTCAGACCGGCGGTCTGCAGATTTTGTGGGGCAACATCGCCCCCGATGGCTGCGTCGTCAAGCGCAGCGCCGTGGCCCCCGAGATGCAGGAGCACTCCGGCCCGGCCCGCGTCTTCAACAGCGAGGAAACGGCCATCGCCGCCATCTATGCGGGCAAGATCGTCCCGGGCGACGTGGTGGTCATCCGCTACGAAGGCCCCAAGGGCGGCCCCGGTATGCGTGAGATGCTCAACCCCACCTCCGCTCTGGCCGGCATGAAGCTGGACAAGACCGTGGCCCTCATCACCGATGGCCGCTTCTCCGGCGCTTCCCGCGGCGCTGCCATTGGCCACGTCAGCCCGGAGGCAGCCTCCGGCGGCCCCATCGGCCTTGTTGAGGAAGGGGACACCATCCACATCGACATCCCCAACGCCAGCATCACGCTGGAAGTGCCCGATGAGGTGCTGGCCCAGCGCAAGGCAAAGTATGTCGCTCCCGAGCCCAACATCAAGACCGGCTGGCTGAGCCGCTACGCCCGTATGGTCACCAGCGCAAACCTCGGCGCAGTGCTGAAGTAAGATAACAAAAAGAACAGGAGCTGCATCCTTTCGGGACGCAGCTCCTGTTCTTTTTGGTGAGTCCAAATGGAATCTTTGCATTTCCGCTTTCAGTATATGCGAAACTCAAAAAAGTTAAGCTTACCGCAGGAAAATTACATTTTACGCCCCAAGCTGAAACTCAAATGTATAACTATCCTCGCCGTAGTGCTCATTGCCGACCCAGAGAACAGACCGATCGGTCAAATCGTAGACCACGCTGTGGATGGTGTTGGTGTTGGAGTCGTCGTTGTTCCAGGTGCGGCGGCCCACCGAGGCCAGCAGGTCCATGGCAGCGTTCTTGTCAGCCACGACGCCATTGGTCTGGCGCAGGGCAGCCGCAAGGTGCTCGTAGCGGTCGAGGCCCTTCATCTCGACGGCAGTGCCGTCGTAGTAGCCGGGGGTCTTGATAAAGTTGGTCACCACCTGCCAGTCGGAGGAATCGGAGAGGGCGTCGGTGTCGTTCCAGAGGACGTTCAGCTGACGCTGAGAGCCGTCGGTGTCGTGGTCGGCATCAGCACCCACCCACTCGAGGATGGCGCTGCGGCCGGTGGAGTCGGCCACCATGTAGTGGAAGCAGCTGCTTGCCGAGTCGTGGAGGTCGTACTGCTCAGCCAGCTCCACGGCGTCCTCCACCGAGTCGGCGTAGTCGAGGATGAGCCGGAGCAAGGTGGTGGAGGTGAGGTCGGGCTTGTCGGTCTGGGTGTCGGTGGGGGTGCCTTTGCCCTCGCCCTGATAGGACATGAAGATGCCGCAGGCCACACCGGCGTCGTTGACGCCGTCCAGCGGCACATAGGGGGCCGCGAGGGTCAGGATCTTCTGGCCGAGGCTCTCTACGTCCTTGTCTTTGTCGAGGCCGAGGAAGCTCAGGTCGATGGTGGAGTAGGAGGCGTGACGACCCTTACCGGGGTTCGTGTAGACGATGGCGGTGTTGGTGGCCGAGAAGTCGTAGTTGCGGCCAAAGACCCGGTCGCCGCTCTGGGTGTCTGCGGTGAAGGCCGAGCAGGCGATGGTGCTGGTCTTGATGTTCATGGGGATGATGCCCTTGGTGATGCTCTGGGTGATGAAGGAGATGAGCTCAGAGTCAGTGGATGCGCCGCCTTGGGCCAGAAAATCGTCGAAGTAGTAGCCGCCCGAGACGTTGAGCTGGTAAACAGCACCGTCCCGGTGGGCTTCGTCGCGGTCGGAGAGCTTTTTGAGGGACGAGAGGGTGGCCAGCTCGTTGTGCCAGAGGGCGAACACGGCAACGGCCAGTGCGATGACCAGCGCCGCCAGCACGCAGGCGAGGCGCTTGAGGACTTTGGAGAGAGAATGATGCTTCATGGGACCTCCTGAAAAAGTCAAAAGAATATAGATAAAATACTTGAATATTCTATCACGACTTCTGTCGTGTTACAAGACTTTTGGAGATTTGGCCGGAAAATAAAAACAGGCGCTGAAGGACAGCGCCTGTTCTGAGAGAGACTTAACCAAACAGTTTTTTCGTATTGTGCATATACACCGACAGCACCAGCCCCACGCAGATATACAGCATGAGCACCGAGCTGCCGCCCGCCGAGTAGAAGGGCAGGGTGACGCCGATGACCGGCAGGAGGCGGAGGTTCATGCCGACATTGACGAATATCTGGGCCATGAACGCGCCGCCGATGCCGGCGCAGATGAAGGAGCCCAGCATATCCTCGCTGCATGCTCCGGTGGCGAAGGTCTTGATGATGATGGCCAGCAGCACGCCCAGCACCACGCAGCAGCCCACGAAGCCTGCCGCGTTGCCGATCCAGCTGAAGATGAAGTCATTGTGGGCGTTGGGGACGCTGTAGTAGCGGCCGCCGAAGAAGCCGTTGCCGAAGATGCCGCCCGAGCCGATGGCGATCTCGCCCCGCTGCTGCTGGTAGATAATGTTCTTCCAGATCGTCTCGCTGGGCGCCCAGCCCGTCTCGTTGTTGGGGTCGATGACCGCAAGGATGCGGTACCACTGGTAGCCCTTGCCGATCTTGTCGCTGAAGAAGGCGAAGGCCACTGCTGCCGCCGCTGCGAGGGCAGAGAAGGCCCCGATGATATACTTCCAGCTCAGCCCGGCGGCAAAGAGCATACAGCAGCCGATGATGCCGTAGATGATGGCCGTGCCGTCGTCACCCTGGATGTGGATGATGCCGATCGGCACGAAGAGATGGAGCAGCAGCTTGCCCAGCTCTTTCGGTTCGTTGAGGCGGCTGCGGACATTGTTCAGATGCATGGCGAAGGTGAGGATGAAGCTTATCTTTGCCAGCTCGGTAGGCTGGAAGGTGAAGCCGCCCAGCTTGTACCAGGAATAGTTGTCGGTGTCGCCCGCGTTGTAGCCGATGGTCAGCGGGCCGAGGGTCACGTTGCGGATGACCAGCGTGGGCAGCACGAGGCCCCATGTGAGCACCACATGGACGGGCCAGACATTGACGAGGCTGCGGTAGTCGATGTTGGACAGAAGGATGGCCACCAGGATGCCGATGGCCGCTGCGCCCGCCTGCACCACGGCCCGGCGGTAGTCGCCGATGCCGGTGATCTGGCCGGTGAGCTCATCCACGGCAAAGCCGCTGCCCTGCTTCGCCGCCCACGACGACAGCGCCAGCACCGCCATCGCGCTGCTGAACAGGCAGAGCAGCAGGTACATCTTGTCTGTCCGTTTCCAATATCGCTGAATGCTTTCCAAAAAAGCACCACCTTTCTGTATCCTTGGGAAGCCGTTTTCTAAGCGTTGCACTCCGCCTGAGCGGTCTTTTTGTCCGCATACTGCGTTGCTTTCCCTTGCAATCCACCAAGGATTGCTGCGGGAAACCGCCTTGTCTGCGGGCAAAAATCCTCGCCATTCGGCGCACCCCGCTTACGAAAACAGCTTCCTCGAAAACCCGCCTCACAGCCGGGCATAATCCCCCAATATACCTTATTATACAGCAGGGGAGAGAGGCGCGCAAGATGGACGGTTGTGACAGCTTTGCAAAATCGGCGCAGAACGCTTGACAAAGGCCGATATGCCCTCTAAAATGAAACGTACCGGGGCGGTAAATGGCCGGTCCCCGGCGTTCTTGGAGGAACAGTTTTTACATGAAGGAACAACGCCATCGAATTTTGTGCGCGGTCTGCGCACTGGCACTGGTGCTGACGGCTGTGCTGGCTCCCGCCGCATGGGCGGCAGACGGAGCGGGCGAGGTGCAGGATACGGCAAAGTCCACCCTCACCACGGACGATGCCGCCGAGATGCAGCAGGCAGACGCCGCTGTGACGGCCCTGACCGGCAGCGGCGAATACGAGCAGATGTCCCGGGAAGAACGGCTCACCGCGGCCCTTGCGGAGCTGGATAAGCTGGCCCGGAAGGGGCTGGTGCGCCGGGGCTCCATCCGCACCGACGAGGAGAACGGGATCGTCAGCTTTACCTACCGCTGCGGCGTGCTGGGCGGCATCCTGCTCACTCTGCCCGACGAGCTGGACGAGATGACCTTTGACGCCGGAGACAACGGCCTGCGCGCCCCGAGGGACATTGCTCAATGCACTCCCCACACCGCCGAGATGCCCCTGACCGACGATGTCCGGCAGGCTGCGGAGGCCCGGCAGTACCGGGAGAACGCTCTGCCTGAGACGATCGGCCGTGCCGCCATTTATTATGCCTTCGATAATACGGTGAACAGCTCCCGCTTTCCGTATTATTCCTATATGCAGGGCTTCTGGGAAGGCATGGGCCTGCGCACGACGATGAACACCCGGGTGACCCTGTCGGACCTGCGCCGGATGAACAAATACGATCTGTGCATCCTGAGCGCCCACGGTGCCTACTATACTTACAGCTACGGTACTTTCCGGAAGCACACCCGGACCGAGCCCATCATCCTGCTGACAGAAGCGTCCACGCTGTATAAAGACATCATCTACGGCTTTGACCTGCTGGCTCACCGCATCATCAAGCTCAACGGCCTTTACTGTGTCACGGCGGATTTCTTCCGCAATGCGTACCGCTCGGGCCAGCTCAGCAATACCATCATCTACTCCGAGACCTGTGAGTTTCTGGGCGTCACGAACAGCGTGGATGAGTCGATGGCCGAAGCGCTGCTGGCGGGCGGCGCACGGACTGTGCTGGGCTATGTGAACAACGTCTACACGGTCTACTCCCGCAGTATGCTTTGGGATACCGTCAACCATCTTGCGATGGGACAGACCATCGGCAGGGCGCTGGCCCATGCGAAGGATACCTACGGCGAGAACGACATCATCTGGTATACGGAGCAGGGCGGACGCCGCCCCCACGCCGCCGCAGCGTGTCTGGTGCTCTACGGAGACGAGAACGCCCGGCTGAATGTGCCGGAAAACTTCTCGCTCGAGGAACGCGCGGAGGCTGCGGAAGATATGCTGGCCGATGTGCTCGAAAGCGCGGCCTGAGCGTTGCACTTTTGACGGAAATAGTTTATACTAAGGGACGGCAGAACAGGACGGCAGGACTCTGCCGTCCCTTTTTATAGAAACGCATATGAGGTAGGATACCCATGTCTGAATTTATCACCCACTCCCGCGAGGAGACGGTGGCACTGGGGGCGCAGGTGGCGCAGCATCTTGCGCCCGGGGCGCTCATCGCCTTTACCGGCGGGCTTGGCGCGGGCAAGACGGCCTTCTGCGAGGGCATTGCCAGAGGTCTCGGCTGCACCGACCCGGTCAGCAGCCCGACCTTCGCTATCGTGAACTATTACCGCGGGCCGCGGCCCTTCGCGCACTTTGATTTATACCGCATCTCCACGGAGAACGATTTGTGCGCGGCAGGGTTCTACGACTATCTGGATGAGGGCGCTGTGGTGGCGGCAGAGTGGAGCGAGAACTTCGCCGACCTGCTGGCGCTGGAAGACCCCATCCACATCAACATCGAGCGGGTGGACGACACCACCCGCCGCATCACCATCGAGGGGGTGGAAGTATGAACATCTTAGCCGTGGATACGGCGGGCAAGACCGTGGGCGTGGCCCTTCTGCAGGACGACCGCCTGCTCTACGAGTGCTATCTCGACGCGGGCATGACCCACAGCGAGACCCTGATGCCCCTCATCGACCACTGTCTCAAGCTCTGCGGCATGGGCTGCAAGGACATCGACCTCTACGGCGTCAATGCCGGCCCCGGCAGCTTTACCGGCCTGCGCATCGGGCTGGCGGCGGTGAAGGGTCTGGCCTTCCCCCGGGAGACGCTCTGCGCCCCGGTGTCCACACTGGAAGCGCTGGCGGCGGCCCACACCGGCTGCGGCACCGTGCTCTGTGCGCTGGATGCCCGCCGTGCGCAGGTGTACAGCGCGGCTTTCGACCTTGAGACCCACGAGCGTCTGATGGACGACGATGCCCGCGCCGTGGCCGACCTGGCCGAGTTTGTAGAAAATTGCAAAAAGCCTCTGTTTTTTGTTGGTGATGGCGCAGCTCTGTGCTATAATAAATATGGCAATGTCCCGGGCGTGCTCTGTGTACCGCCGGCTCTCCGCAATGGCCGTGCCGCTGCGGTGGCCTATGTGGCAGAGCAGATGACCCAGCGGGGCGAAGCCGTCCTGCCCGAGGCCCTGCTGCCGGATTATCACCGGCTGAGCCAGGCCGAGCGGGAGCGGGCCGAGCGTCTGGCCGCAGAAGCTGCCCGTACCGAAATACCGGAAGATACTGCAAAGGGAAAGGATCAACACCAATGACGAAACCCATCGCACTTGCCGCCGACCACGGCGGATTTGAACTGAAAGAGGCCGTCAAGGCCCATCTGGACGAGCTGGGGTTGGAGTATATCGACTTCGGCACCCACAGCACCGCCAGCGTGGACTACCCTGACATGGCTCTGCCTGCCTGCGACGCCGTGGTGAGCGGCCAGTGCAGCAAGGCGCTGCTGTTCTGCGGCACCGGTGTGGGCATCAGCATGGCCGCAAACAAGGTCAAGGGCATCCGTGCCTGCTGCTGCTCTGACAGCTTCAGCTGCGAGTATACCCGCCGCCACAACG
>OGOR01001927.1_pt1 | contig 10165 bp, 7 predicted proteins | sample 1552771 | NCBI WGS metagenome assembly OGOR01 (sample SAMEA2580124, study PRJEB22360) | human gut metagenome | biome: human gut; feature: human-associated habitat; material: faeces | place: Denmark | collected 2008/2010
CAACGCCGCACCCGCGGCAAAGGCGTCTTTCTCAAACACATCCAGCGCCAGCAGGGCCCGCAGGCCGTCCATGTCCTGCGCTTTCAGCAGCCGGGCAAGCACCCGGCCCGTGTTGGCCGCCAGAAAAGCCCGGTAATGCTCGGCAGCGGCACTGCTCAGGCTCCAGGGCCAGCGCAGACGGTCAAAGCAGAGCATGGCCATAATGTTGGCGTCATCCGCGTCGTGCCCCTGCGGGAAGATGGCGTCATATTCTGCGGGAAGGAATTTATTGTCGAGAAAACACTGCCGGTAATGGTATCCCTGCCCGGAAAAGGTGTGCAGCAGGATGTGGGCCGGGGTCTCCTCAATGTCCTCCCAGTAGGCAGGGTACCACAGCGCCGCCAGCGGTGCGGGGGCGTCGGCGGGCCAAAAATGCGCCTGCACCGCCACACAATGCCACTTTCTGTATCTCTCTTCCCTTCAACTTGTTGTGACGCAAACATCCCACTTCGAATGTCTTCTTGATGCGTTTCAAAAATTCGAGTTCTGTCTCCGATTCATCCAGTTCACCGACAATTCCCGATCCCGCCTGCGACCAGTCGTTCAATAACGGATAAATGTCGAATGCCGGTTCCTCATAAGGATGGGCAGCCAATAAAGCCTTGATGGTTTCCGCCTTTTTAAAGGAAGGAAGAATCGTTTCAATCCTCACCTCCTCTTCGTGGTGCAGTTCTCCGATTGTTCCACAAAAAGGATGCGTTCCCTCTTTTGCCCGGAAAGTTCCCTCTCCTTTCAGATTGTAACTACATGAATCATAGTCACCTATATTTCCGCATCCGGCGGCAAACAATGCTTCACGTACCGCGTCTGCTTGTGCGTAAGGGACAAAAGTCACCAACTTGACCAAGTTATTCTCTTTCGGCTCAAGCACTTTCAAATTCTTCAATCCGATTTTTTCGGCTATCTTATAATTGACCCCACCTTGTGCATTATCCAGATTCGTATGTGCTGAATAGATTACAATATCATTCTTTATTGCTTTCAATATACAGCGTTCCACATAATCCTTGCCCGTAATGGATTTATATCCTTTAAAAATCAGCGGATGATGAGATATGACGAGATTGTATCCCAACGCAATCGCTTCATCCAACACAGCTTCAGTAACGTCAAGACACAACAAAGCCCCTGTTGCTTCCGCTTCTGTCAATCCGATTTGCAGGCCGGCATTATCAAATCCGTCTTGCAATGGCAGAGGCGCGAATCGTTCAAGGGCGCTTACTATTTGCTTAATTTTCATTATTTGGTAGAAAATTTGGTTGCAAATATAATAAATAAAAAAGGAATAATCATACTAAACGGTCGTTTTTTAGAGAATTTATCGTTATCCATTTTTTGAGACCACCGTAAAAGATATAAAACACACATATGAAAAATTTAAGCTTCAGAAAAGACTTGGTAGGCGGTAAAGAGCCGTATTTTCTTCACGCGCCAGAAATTACAGGAAGAACTGAAAGACTTCCGCTAAACCCTAACTATATCTACATCAGTTTCAGATTAAACAATTGATTTCATTTTTCAGTTTTATCAATAGGCAAAAGGCAAAGAGAGTGTATATTCTTTTTGCCTTTTGGCTGTTTTCATCGGGCAAATATGGATAATATGCTCACAACCAGAGCTAAAAGCAAAAATAACCCGTTATTCGTGTCTAGCTTTTGCTTTTCATCTGCACTTTGTTTTTCAGCGCATACCGTTCGTCTACTACCCTGTCGGTAGGAAAGAAAGTGAAAATAAGCCGCCACTCTCCTTCTTTATAGATAAATTTACGTCCGCTGGCTCCACGAAGAATTGCTTCGTGCTTTTCCCGCAGGAACGATTCGATATGTTCCGGCATTTCAGTGCCGGATGCCGAAAACTCCACTATTATAAAAAAATGTGGAATAGATATTTCAGCTACTTTACGGAATATCTGCTCGGCAACTGTCATTTTCGGGGTTCTTTGGTTACCTCTAATAATTTCCCGTATGCGTCAAAAGATCGGCGTGAAGCCAATGAAATAGTTATCATCAGCGACAGCATAGATGCCGTAAAAGTAATCACCATAATCATCATCTGATACTTGATGGCAACGTTCGGACTGCTTCCTCCCAAGATTTGTCCGATCATTGTGCCTGGAAAAGCTACCAATCCCATCACGGAAATGTTCGCAATCAGCGGACTGAAGGATTTAATAATGGCCTGTCGGATAAATGGAGCCTGCGCTTCCTGCCTTGTTGCTCCGTTTCCCAATAAATAACGGTACAACTGTTGCTCACGTTTCAATCCGCTATAATAAGTATTCAAAGCTATCACATTGCTCGAAAGCATATTACCCATCAGGATACCGAATATCGGAATAAAGTATTGGGCGCTAAATATATTGTCCAATTGAAGAACAATACCGATAAAGTACAAGCCTACCAATACAACACTACAAAGAAATCCTACCGTAATAGGGATTAATAAGATACGACGTTTCAACTGGGTACGCACCAGTGCTGTCTGTCCGGCTACGAATATCATAATTATCACCCAAAGGAAGTTGATCCAGGGATTGTTCCATAAAAAGAGATATTTCAGATACATGCCGATAAAGAACAGTTGGATAATCATCCGTAATGTACCAATCACGGCAGGTTTTAGCAATCCCGTTTTAAATTTCCAAAGGTAAAAAAACGGAATGGCAAGCAATAGCAGCCCTATAAAGAGATTATAATATGATATATCAATCGTTCCCACAGTGTATTCTTAACAATTCTATCCGATTCGTGTTAGAGTTCTCTCCAATCGTTACAATTCTATTAAATAATGACAACCCGAAGCAAAGTCCTTATCATGCGATACGGCCAGCACTGCTGTTCCCTTTTCCGCCTGTCGCCGGAAAAAAGACAGGACTTTACCGGTCGATCCGGCATCCAAAGCAGAAGTCGGTTCATCTATGATAATGAGAGGTTTGTTGAGCATTGCAGCCACAGCCAACATAATACGTTGGCGTTGACCACCCGATACTTCATTCACCCTCTTTGTATATAATTCGTGTTCCAGCCCCAATTCATCGAAACAAGTGAAAAGTCTTTCTTCCGAAAAAGGAACAGAACGATTCACTTTCAGTCCGAACGGGAGAGCCACCATCTCTTTGACCCATTCAAAAGGTAGTGCCAATTCTTGAGGAATCCATGCAATCTGTCTGCGGACACTATCGATAGTCGATATATCAAGCAATGTTTCCCCTACCTGTATAGATCCTTCTTTCAAAGGCACAAACCCCATTACCGCATTCAGCAACGAAGTCTTTCCACAACCGGATTGACCGACAATGCAAGCCGTTTCTCCCCTTTCCAACTTCATACTGAAACCGGAGAAAAGCACTTCCGTACCAAAAGCAATACAGGCATTATTAATATGTAACATCTATTTGTTCTCTTGAAAATCCTGCCAAAATTATATTTATTGAAGTTCCGTCACCCACTTCTCAATGTTTCGTGTTTCAGCACTAAAATTCACTCCAATCTTAAAAAGTGTTCGCCCATCACTTTCGAAAGGTTTAGCATAATGCTTTTCATTGATCTGTTGCAAGGCTTCTTCAGCCGTACCCTCCAGCTTGAATTCCATGACATAGATAAATTTATCAGTCTGCAAAACAAGATCGATACGTCCCTGGCTCGTGTGATATTCTGCTTTTACATAAAAACCAACTAATTTGAACACGATAAAGAGGACATTCTGATAATGCAATTCCAAATCGCGAACCAATTCATAAGGAGTATCTGCAAAGAAACTCTGAAGACGACGGAAAAAAGAATCATAATCTCCCGAACGGACTTCGCGGACAAACTTCTGAATCTCAAAAGATGATTCTACGGCATTTATATTGGCATAAAAAGGCATGAGATATTTCACAAAACCTTCCTCCACTTCACGATTGGGAAATCCCAGGCGATAAGTTTCAAATTCACGATCGTAGCCTTTTATGGTAAGATAACCGCTCTGATAAATCACAGGGATAGGATTGTCGGAAGTTGAATCAATACTATTCAGTACGTCAGCGCTGGTTTCTTCATGAGCCATCCGATGAAGGTCGTAATGGTATTTCTTCAGCAACTCCACCAAATAAGTAGGAGTGCCCGTTTCAAACCAATAACTCCCAAACTCATTCCGATTAAAAGCATGAAGCAGACTGAAAGGATTGTACATTCCCTTAGAATTGTGCGTAAAATGATAACCATCATACATCTCTTTCAACCGGGCACATATCTCCTCATACGTCACCCCTTGTATGTTGGCAAACTCATGAAGCTCAACATGCAGATTATCGTATAGTTCCTGTTCACTGACGCCACAAATATCTACATACTTATTCCACATTGAAATGTCATCCAGATTATTCAGGTCACTGAACACACTAATTTTACCGAACTTGGTAACTCCCGTCAACATAGCAAACTTAATGCAGCCATCCTGACTTTTCAATGCGCCATAGAAAGCTTTCAATGTATTGCGAAAACTCTTTTGCAAGGCATCATTACCAATGGCCTGCAACATCGGCTTATCATACTCATCCACAAGAATAGCCACACGCTGTCCTTCCTGTTGACAGGCACGTTTAATAATCCCCTCAAAACGCATCGCTAAGGATCTCTCCGATGGCTCCGCACCATACATCTTCTCCCATTCCACCAATGCCCCGTTGAGTTTGTTCTCCAAACTTTCCGGAGTATCATATTTTTCCGTATTAAGATCAAGATGTAATACAGGATACGTTATCCAATCTTTTTCCAGCTTCTCCATAGCCAACCCTTCAAAGAGCTCCCGCTTTCCTTGAAAGTAGGCTTCAAGCGTAGAAATGAGCAGACTTTTGCCAAAACGGCGCGGACGACTCAGAAAATAGTAACTTCCGGTTTTCACCAATTGATAAATCAATGCTGTTTTATCAATATAAAAATAGCCACCTTTACGAATTTTTTCAAAGTTCTGTATACCGATAGGGTAAATCTTGCCACTCATCTTTCACTGTATTTAATTCACATCGTACAAATATACATAGAATTATTCGGAATAGGTACAGATTCCATCATGATTTCATTCCGGCAGCCAAGATACATAATTGCATTCCGATATTATTCTCTATCAATACAGCCCAGTCGAAAAAACTATCCGAACAGAGTATAAGACACATGATAACATTCTAAAGTTGATAATATTATTGCATTAAGGGGTTCAGATTACATACTAAGAAAGTCATAATAATGTAAATATCAAGGTGGACACTAAGGTATAAAGAAAGAACAAAACAATAAAAATCGTTATTGTTTAATACACACGATTTAAATAATATCTTTACTGCCCATTCCGCAATAAAAAGGGCATGCCAGTTTTCCAGCATACCCTCTTTTTGATATCAGAGATGTCTTTAAGATTAAAGACAGAAGACACCAATTGCTTATATCACAATTTTTTGTTAATATGGGCAAGAATAATAAGCATTATGGAATTTCTTGAATGATACCTTCCCAACTATCAATTCCAATCCGCTGCAAGTATTGTTCAAAGTACTCATTTTCTGTATCAGTACCAGCTTTTTGATAAGTCGTCCATACCGGTTTAGCCTCTCCCTGATATTCCGCATCATTGTATTTACGCAACCCTAAACGAGCACCATCACCTAGATGATCGAACCAACTATGCCATTGAATTCCATTAATACCTTCCAAGGCATTGATCTTCTTCCACCCAAAAGCAAACCCAGCAGCTTGATTCTGCAAATCCCTATCCGCATAACTTGGAGAGCATGTCCCAGCCTCGGAAAGCCACACAGAACGCCTGATGCCTCCCTTATATTGGTTCTGTGGGATACTAACCCATTTATCCAATACTTCAAGGTTCTTTAATGTCACATATTCTGTATCCATAGAAAAAGTAGCCTGAGCATCATCCCAAGTACAAGGATTCCCCAATTGAGCTGGGTAACTATGGCATGCCAATGACCAAAAGAAGTCTCCTTCTGCTTTACTAAACTGATTCATAAAGTCAAGCATATCTCTCACCTTATACCAACCGCCTCCAGCAGCAATATTCCATCCATGAGAGAAAGAAATAAAAACCTCTGAATTCTGGTCATATTGATGTACAATATTATAACACATGCGCATTGAACGAAGATACGTATCCATAAATGTGGCAATTGGTTTATCTCCCATATTTGTCCAATGACTACCTCCATCTACTTCATTATGAATAATCCAATGCGCAATACGCATGCCAGGTTTACTATATCTTTGTGCAAAAAAATCAAGTGCAGCTGCATAACATTGTGTAGACTCTATAGTAGTCATATTAGGCATAGTATAAGGAGCTATGCCATTAAAATCCGGATGTTTTAGAAGTTCTCCGGTATCTCCTTCAGGAGATACCAACAAAATACCAGCAACAGAAATATTGCGCTGGCTAGTCTGTTCCAATACCACATCAAGCGCACTTCTAAGATACTCTTCATTAAAATAATAAGTTACTCCCCCATACACATATGGGACATCTCCCGTCTGTTGAGAAAGATGCATAAAATTTGTAATAGGAATATTTATTGTAGCACTGCTGATTCCTAATTCATCTAAATCTGATGCAAGAAACTCATGATTTATAAGTCCCCCCAATCCTTTTTTAGATTTTAATGAAATAGCTCCAACATTTTGTTTTACATAAATTCCATCTGCCCCCACATAACGAGCATGAGATACTTGCTCATCTTTTTCTACTCCCTCCTTAAATATCGCCCACTTAGATAACAAACGATCATACTGATAACCACCAATAGCCGCATAACGCTCTAAATGAATTTCAAAAAAATTCTGTGACAAAACTGTTTTATATATAGATTCTATCTTTTCTGCTTTAAACATATCAACAAAAGGTGGTATTTCTCCTAAAAAGAAAATTCCATCCCCCTGATAGTTTCCTCGGACACTAATCATCTCCTTTCCGACGGTGATATCAGTCACATGGCAATTATAATCCTTATTTAGATAATCTTTTATATTTTGCTCATATTTTTCCTTATTGAGAACTTCATTATTTTCTTCCTCCTCTTTCTTCCTTTCCTCTTCATTCATTACACGCAGACATATATTACGTATTTGTATCGTATTATCAGGAACATTACCCAAATCTATCCGCAAATAATCGCCCATTTTCCCCCAATCAAAATCTTTACGATATTGTTTTAAACGCACGCTAAAAGATTTCCATGTTTCAGCACTCGGAACTTCCCCTGCACTCATGCTATGAGAAGCGTCAATATTAGTTTTAGCATCTGCGAAAAAGAGTTCTAGATTACTTATACCCATCATTGTCTGGTATTCAAACTCAAGCACATTACATTCCTCGGGAATGTCCTCCTTAAATCGACCACCCGTAACCCACGGATCTCCATCAATAGTTTCTATAATATAACTATCATCCTCATTTCGAGTTAAAACTACCCCCGATTTATATGGACCATCTAATAGCATATAAACAGGAGGAGTTATGATCTCTTCAGGAGGCATAGAGTCTCCTCCAGTATCTCCCACAAAATCATCACCACAAGAAATCACATTCACAATTAAAAACGGTATTAAAAACGGTATAATACAACGCCTCACAGCGTATTTTAGCTTTTTAGCAAAAAAAATCCTTAACATTTTCATAATTTCAGTTTTAGTTAATAATGCAGATAAATTAAAATTCTCCAATAATATTCCAATCAGAAATTCCAATTACGGATAGAAACTGTTCAAAATATTCATCCTCTTCCTCTGTGTTTGCTTTTTGATAGACATACCAGACCGGCTTTGCCTCTCCATTATAAGTTGCATCCAGATACTTACGCAACCCCAAGCAAGCCCCATCACCTGGATGATCGAACCAATTATGCCATTGTATTCCGTCTATGCCTTCTAATGCATTTATCTTTTTCCACGCGTAAGCAAAACCTGCCGCCTGCTTCTGAAAATCCTCATCTGAATATGTAGGAGAATACTTTAAGTGCAGAAAATATATTACAGGTTTTACCGGATGGAAATAGGAGGAAAATTTTCCCCCTGCCTCTGAAAGCCATACAGAACGCTTAACAGCCCCTTTATACTTATTTTCTTTAGACAAAGCCCATTTATTCAACACCTCTAAATTCTTGAATGTTATATACTTTGTATCCATAGAATAAGTTGCATCCGGATCAAGCCATGTACAAGGATTAAATAATGATTGCGCATAACTATGATATGCCATAGCCCATTGAAAATCTCCCTCAACCCGACTATAAGTATTCAACAAATCAATAATTTCTTTACTAGTATACCATCCCACATTAGAAATATCAGTCCACGAATGTGAAAAAGAAGCGAACACCTCTGCACATTCATCATACTGACGCACAATATTATAACACATACGCATAGACTTTATATAAGTATCCGAAAAGATAGTAACAGGCTTCACCCCCATATTTGTCCATGAAAGCCCACCATCAACCTCATTATGCATAATCCAATGAGAGATACGTCCATAGCGATTATCTGATCTACAATACCTTTTAGCTAAAAAATCAAGTGCAGCAGCATAACAATTTACCGACTCCAAAGTTGTCATATTAGGCATCGTATAAGTTCCTTCACTATAATCCGGATGCTGTAATAGTCCTCCAATTCCCGTATCTACACTCCGTGAAGCCGGATCAATTAAAATAATTGCCGCAACAGAGATATTCCTTTTTTTTGTTGCTTCTAATAATACTTTGTCTAACGTATTATTGAGATACTCTTCATCCATATAATACGTTTTTCCTCCATACAGATGTTCTATATCTCCTGCTTTGGGAGTAAGATGCATAAAATGAGTTATACAAACATTAATTGTAGCACTACTAATACCCAATAAACTTAAATCTGATATAAACGAATTTGCAGTAAGACCTCCCAGTCCTTTTTTAGAAGTCAATGTAATAGGAGATAAATGTTGAAACGCCCAAATTTCATCCGCATGTCGTGCATGAGACACCAATTGGTCTACTAGATCTGTCTTTTGGAAAATAGCCCATTTTGATAATAACCGATCATATAAAACCCCTTCCCTTTCAATAAAACGGTCTAATACGAGACTAAACGATGCTTCAGTCAACTCTACCTTATATGGGGCCTTGTCTATCTTTGTAACATCCAAATAAGGAGGAATCTCACCCAAATAAAAATGCCCTTCACCCACACAGTTACCCACAATTTCAATAGATGATTCTGTTACAGATACTTTATTTATAACAGAGGGATAAGTGTTTCGCAAATATCGTTTTAAACTGTCTTCATATCTCAGATCATCTTCATTATAAATTGAAGATATTACTTCTTCCTCTTGATCTTCATGACATCCAACTAACAACATTAGTCCAGATAACAAAAACAATACAAAAAGCGACAATCGCTTCAAGCTACCACTGCTTACAAGTGGTCGATTTTCAAATATTACCATAAATAAAAGCAACAGGTCTAGGATTCTTTCGTACAAAGATAGACTATACAATTGAAAAAAAAGATTTTGTTTCTCTTTTTTTGTTTTAAACATATATAGGTATCACATAAATTATCCAAACTTTATTCATTTTTCTAATCACTGAACATATATTATTACGCATAAATCACTATTTTTGCAGAAAAATACAAGAATAATTATCCTATAGGAAATCCTTAGAGACTCCCGCAAACACAAAAAACAGAATTTCCACATGATTATAACACACTAATATACAATCAATCAACAACAATCATCATAAACCAAAACAATAGATATGAACCTAAACAATATGCCACAACTATCCATAATCACAATTAATAGAAATGACGCTCAAGGTTTAGAGAAAACTCTAGAAAGTATATGGGAAAAGCAATCTTTTAAGGATTTTGAACATATTATTATTGATGGAGCCTCAACCGATAATAGTATTAACATTATAAAAAAGTATACATCATATTTATCTTATTGGGTATCAGAACCTGATAAAGGGATCTATAATGCTATGAACAAAGGTATTATTAAAGCTAAAGGCAACTATCTATTATTCTTAAATTCCGGTGATTGGTTAGAAAATGACATTCTAACACGAGTATTTAAGGAAAATTTCACA
>OGOR01001936.1_pt1 | contig 10126 bp, 9 predicted proteins | sample 1552771 | NCBI WGS metagenome assembly OGOR01 (sample SAMEA2580124, study PRJEB22360) | human gut metagenome | biome: human gut; feature: human-associated habitat; material: faeces | place: Denmark | collected 2008/2010
ATAAAACAAGACACATTTCTATCGAAATTCATTTTAATCTCAAACCCATCCCGGAGGTGGAACAGGTCACTGCCTGACCTGTCCCGCCGGGACGGTTCTCTTAAAAAACACCATATAGATTTTTTGTACGCCGCCGCCCGCCATCGAGCAGAGTTTTACACCTAATTGGGGATAAAACAGCTCATGGCCGGCGCTGGTGTAGCCGTAGTCGGCATGGTCCTTGTACCTCTGCTCTCCGGGCTGTTCTCTGTCTAAGCGTTCCTGCATGAAATCCTTGCCGCTCCCGCAGCTCTGCGGGGGCGGCGGAAAGGAGGTTGACACCGTATGGATTTCTTACTTGAAGCCCTGACAAATTGGCTGAAAGAAATGCTGGTGGGCGGTATTATGAGCAACCTTTCGGGGATGTTTGACAGTGTAAACCAACAGGTCGCGGATATATCCGTACAGGTAGGACAGACCCCACAGGGATGGAATGGCAGTATTTTCAATATGATTGAGAATCTGTCAAACTCCATCATGGTGCCGATTGCAGGCGTGATCCTGGCTATCGTGATGACCGTAGACCTGATCCAGATGATTGCAGACAAGAACAACCTGCATGATGTGGATACCTGGATGATTTTCAAGTGGGTGTTCAAATCAGCTGCCGCCATCCTCATTGTCACAAACACATGGAATATCGTGATGGGCGTCTTTGATATGGCGCAGAGCGTGGTGGCGCAGGCGGCAGGGATTATCAATTCGGATGCGTCCATTGACATTTCCTCAGTTATGACCGATCTGGAACCGAGGCTGATGGAAATGGATTTGGGACCGCTGTTCGGACTGTGGTTCCAATCCCTCTTTATTGGCATTACCATGTGGGCGTTGTATATCTGTATCTTTATCGTTATTTATGGCCGTATGATCGAGATCTACCTTGTAACTTCGGTGGCTCCCGTTCCAATGGCTGCAATGATGGGCAAAGAATGGGGCGGTATGGGACAGAATTACCTCCGATCCCTGCTGGCACTGGGCTTTCAGGCGTTTCTCATTATCGTCTGCGTGGCAATTTATGCTGTGCTGGTGCAGAACATCGCTCTGGAAGATGACATCATCATGGCAATCTGGAGCTGCGTGGGCTACACCGTACTGCTGTGCTTTACGCTGTTCAAAACCGGCAGTCTCGCAAAATCAGTCTTTCAGGCGCACTAAAGGAGGGTTCTGTATGAAAAAATATCAAATCATTTACGCAGACCCGCCATGGAACTACAAAGTATATTCCAAGAAAGGATTGGGACGCAGTGCAGAAAGTCACTATCCGACCATGAGTATCGAGGATATTTGTGCGCTGCCAGTAGGCAACTTGGCGGATAAAGACTGTGCCTTGTTTTTATGGGTCACGATTCCATGTTTACTGGAAGGTCTCTCAGTTCTGAAGGCATGGGGATTTACCTATAAAACCGTCGGCTTTGTTTGGGTAAAGCAAAATCGAAAGGCAGATAGCTTGTTCTGGGGAATGGGATATTGGACGCGCTCCAATGTGGAACTTTGTATCCTCGCAACGAAAGGACATCCCAAGCGTATAAACGCAGCTGTTCATCAGGTCATTGTCTCTCACATTGAAGAACATTCAAAAAAACCGCAGGAAGCCAGAGAACGCATTGTCTCATTGATGGGTGATCTCCCGCGCATAGAACTGTTTGCTCGTCAATCCACACCCGGTTGGGATGTGTGGGGAAATGAAGTGGACAGCTCTATTTCATTCCCATAAAGGAGGTGGATAATATGGCTTATGTACCCGTACCCAAGGACTTAACAAAAGTCAAAACAAAGGTCATGTTCAATCTGACCAAGCGGCAGCTTATCTGCTTCACGGGCGGAGCGCTTATTGGCGTACCGCTTTTCTTTTTGCTCAGAAAACCTACCGGAAACAGTGTAGCGGCTATGTGTATGATGCTGGTTATGCTGCCCTTCTTTATGCTGGCTATGTACGAAAAGCATGGACAGCCCCTGGAAAAGATCGTGGGCAACATTCTCAAAGTAGCTGTAATCCGTCCAAAGCAGCGACCTTACCAGACCAACAACTTTTATGCCGTATTAAAGCGGCAGGAAATGCTCGATAAGGAGGTGTATGACATTGTTCACCGCAATAAAAAAATGGCTGCATCGGATGTTCGGAAAAACCGAGGAAAAAACTGTGCAGCCGGTAAAGACAAAGAAAAAGCTGTCCCGCGCCGATAAGAAGCAGATCGAAGCGGCCATTGCCCGCGCTAACCGCACGGACAAAAAAGGAAAATCTGCGCAGGACAGTATCCCTTATGAACGGATGTGGCCGGACGGAATCTGCCGCGTATCGGACAGCCACTACACAAAGACCATCCAGTTTCAGGACATCAACTATCAGCTCTCCCAAAACGAAGATAAGACGGCAATCTTTGAGGGGTGGTGTGATTTCCTCAATTATTTTGACAGCTCGATTCATTTCCAGCTGTCTTTTTTGAACCTTGCGGCATCGGAGGAGACCTTTGCTAACTCCATTTCCATCCCGCCCCAGAGGGACGCCTTTGACAGTATCCGCGAGGAATACACCACAATGCTGCAAAATCAGCTGGCCAGAGGTAACAACGGTCTCATCAAGACCAAATACCTGACCTTTGGTATCGACGCGGACAGCATCAAAGCCGCCAAGCCCCGTCTGGAGCGTATTGAGACCGATATACTTAATAACTTCAAGCGTCTTGGTGTAGCTGCCAGAACGCTGGACGGTAAAGAAAGGCTTTTTCAGCTTCATGCGGTATTCCACATGGATGAACAACTCCCGTTTCAGTTTGAATGGGACTGGCTGGCTCCTTCCGGTCTGTCCACAAAGGATTTTATTGCACCAAGCTCCTTTGAGTTCCGCACCGGCAAGCAGTTCCGTATGGGTAAGAAATACGGAGCTGTTTCTTTTTTGCAGATCCTCGCACCGGAGCTGAATGACCGTTTGCTGGCTGATTTTCTGGATATGGAAAGCTCGCTCATTGTGAGTATGCACATTCAGTCGGTGGATCAGGTGAAAGCCATCAAAACGGTAAAGCGAAAGATTACCGACCTGGACCGCAGCAAGATCGAGGAACAGAAAAAAGCAGTCCGTGCCGGATACGACATGGACATCATTCCATCTGACCTTGCTACCTACGGTAGTGAAGCGAAAAAACTCTTGCAGGATTTGCAGAGCCGCAACGAGAGAATGTTCCTTTTGACCTTTCTGGTGCTGAACACAGCGGACAATCCCCGTCAGCTTGGCAACAACATCTTTCAGGCAGGCTCTATTGCCCAGAAGTATAACTGTCAGCTGACCAGGCTGGACTTCCAGCAGGAAGAAGGGCTGATGAGCTGTCTGCCTCTGGGTCTCAATCAGATTGAGATTCAGCGAGGACTGACCACCAGTTCCACAGCTATCTTTGTGCCCTTTACTACGCAGGAACTGTTCCAGAACGGGAAAGAAGCTCTGTACTACGGCATCAATGCTCTGTCCAACAACCTCATCATGGTGGACAGAAAGCTGCTGAAAAACCCCAACGGCCTGATTCTGGGTACGCCGGGTTCCGGTAAGTCCTTCAGCGCAAAACGAGAAATTGCCAACTGCTTTTTGCTTACCAGTGATGATGTTATTATCTGTGACCCGGAAGCGGAGTACGCACCGCTTGTTGAGCGTCTGCATGGGCAGGTCATCAAGATTTCACCTACTTCAACCAACTATATCAATCCGATGGATCTGAATCTGGACTATTCGGATGATGAAAGCCCGCTGTCACTCAAGTCTGACTTTATCCTCAGCTTGTGTGAGCTGATCGTGGGCGGTAAGGAGGGCTTGCAGCCGGTGCAGAAAACCATTATTGACCGTTGTGTACGGCTGGTTTACAACGAATATCTCAATGACCCAAAGCCGGAGAATATGCCGATTTTGGAGGACCTTTATAACTTGCTGCGGGAGCAGGAAGAAAAAGAAGCTCAGTACATTGCAACGGCATTGGAAATCTATGTAACGGGTTCTTTGAATGTGTTCAATCATCAGAGCAATGTGGACATTGATAACCGGATTGTCTGCTATGACATCAAGGAACTGGGCAAGCAGCTCAAGAAAATCGGTATGCTGGTGGTACAGGATCAGGTGTGGAACCGCGTTACCATCAACCGTGCCGCCCACAAGTCCACCCGTTACTACATCGACGAGATGCACCTGCTTTTGAAGGAGGAGCAGACCGCCGCCTATACGGTGGAAATCTGGAAGCGATTCAGAAAATGGGGCGGTATTCCGACAGGTATCACCCAGAATGTCAAAGACCTTTTGAGCAGCCGCGAGGTGGAAAATATCTTTGAAAATTCCGACTTCGTGTATATGCTCAACCAGGCAGGCGGAGACCGTCAGATCCTCGCCAAGCAGCTGGGTATTTCCACACACCAATTATCTTATGTGACCCACTCCGGTGAGGGCGAGGGCCTGCTGTTTTATGGCTCTACAATCCTGCCTTTCGTGGATCACTTCCCGAAGAATACCGAGCTTTACCGCATTATGACCACCAAACCCCAGGAACTGAAAAAGAAGGAGGATGAATGATGATGAACCCCAACATTTTGAATAAAAATCCGCTGATGTTTTTTGACAGGGCGGTAAATGCCCAGCGCAGCCAGCTGCTTACAGTCATGGCCGATGCGGTAAGTGAGTGCCGCACGGCGGCAGATCAGGCAGCCGAACTGAATGAGACCGGTCAGGTGGGGCTGCTCCGTCTGGCAGAGGTCTGGAGCGCCATCCGTGCCAAGGAAGGTATGGGTGGTCTGGTTCTGGAAGGAACCGAAGCGAAGATCCTGTCCGATGTGGTGGCACAGTTTTATGCCTATCTGTCCGGCTGTATGTTCAACGATCCGGTGGGAATGGCCATTTATGCAGAGCTGCACTACATGATGTCCTCCCTCATGCTGGGAGAATGGTTTGAATAAGGAACCGCGCCTGCGCTTTACTGATGAGGAACGGTCTGACCCTGCACTGGAAAAGCCGATCCGTAAAGCGGAGAAAGCTGCGGCCAGAGCAGATAAGGCGCAGGCCAATATCCCAAAGAAAAAGGTCAGGCAGACGGTCATTGACCCGGATACCGGAAAAAAGACCTCGAAGCTGACCTTTGAGGACAAGAAAAAGCCACCTTCCAAAGTTTCTCAAGGAGTCAGGGAAGCTCCCGTCCATCTGGTCGCGGGCAAGCTCCACAAAGAGATCCGGGAAACAGAGCAGGACAATGTGGGCGTGGAAAGCGCCCACAAGTCCGAGGAGGCGGTGGAGACCGGCGCTTATCTGGTGCGGGAGGGCTATCGCAGCCACAAGCTGAAGCCGTACCGCAAAGCAGCCCAGGCAGAGCGTCAACTGGAAAAGGCAAATGTAAATGTTCTGTACCAGAAATCTTTGCAGGAAAATCCCCAGTTTGCCAGCAACCCTCTTTCCCGCTGGCAGCAAAAGCAGGCCATCAAAAAGCAGTATGCCGCCGCCAAACACGCCGGTCAGACTGCCGGAAATACCGCCCAGGCTGCATCCAAAACCGGAAAAGCCGCAAGGACGGTAAAAGAAAAGGTACAGCAGGCAGGGGCATTCGTCATGCGCCACAAGAAGGGTTTCCTGATGGCAGGGGTTTTGTTCCTCATTACCTGTATGCTGATGAATACCATGTCCTCCTGCTCCATGATGGCGCAGAGCATCGGTTCCGTTCTCTCCGGCACCACCTATCCGTCGGATGACCCGGAAATGCTGGCGGTGGAGGCAGATTATGCAGCCAGAGAAGCCCAGTTGCAGGAGAAAATCGACAACATAGAAAGCAGCCACCCAGGGTATGACGAGTATCGCTATGACCTTGGTATGATCGGTCATGACCCTCATGAGCTGGCAGCATTTCTGTCTGCCGTTTTGCAAGGCTACACCCGGCAGAGCGCTCAGGCAGAGCTGGCGCGTGTGTTTGCAGCACAGTATCAGCTGACGCTTACTGAGGAAGTGGAGATTCGCTACCGCACGGAGACCTCCACCGACCCGGAGACCGGCGAGACCACCTCAGAAGAAGTCCCCTATGAGTATTACATTTTGAATGTGAAACTCACCAGCAAGCCCATTTCCGCTGTGGCGTCGGAGTTACTGACACCGGAGCAGATGGAAATGTATCAGGTTTACCGGCAGACCATGGGCAATAAGCCGCTGTTGTTTGGCGGTGGTTCCCCTGACATGAGCAATTCCGAGGACTTGACCGGTGTACAGTTTGTAAATGGAACCCGTCCCGGAAATCCGCAGTTGGTGGAGCTGGCCAAGCGTCAGGTCGGCAATGTGGGCGGCTATCCTTATTGGAGCTGGTATGGCTTTGACAGCCGCGTGGAGTGGTGCGCCTGCTTTGTATCCTGGTGTTATAACCAGGCTGGAAAAAGTGAGCCGCGCTTTGCAGGCTGTGAGTGGCAGGGCGTTCCGTGGTTCCAGTCTCATGGACAATGGGGTGCAAGAGGCTATAACAATCTGGCTCCCGGAGATGCAATTTTCTTTGATTGGGATTTAGATGGGACAGCAGACCATGTGGGTATCGTGATCGGTACGGATGGCAGCCGTGTTTATACCGTGGAGGGAAATTCCGGCGATGCCTGCAAGATCAAAAGTTATGACCTGAATTATCAAAGTATTAAGGGCTACGGCCTGATGAACTGGTAACAGACTTTGTGGAAAGGAGTGAACGGTTATGGCAAAAAACAAAATTGAACGTATCGACCAGGAAATTGAGAAAACCCGTGAGAAGATTGCGGAATATCAGGAAAAGCTCAAGACCCTGGAAGCACAGAAAACGGAGGCAGAGAATCTGGAAATCGTTCAGATGGTTCGTGCGTTACGCATGACGCCAGCACAGCTGAACGCTATGCTTTCCGGTGGAATGAACCACGGTAGAGATACAGCACTGTCGGAATCAAATAATCAGGAGGTTACCGCTTATGAAGAATAAAAGAATTTGCAAAACACTTTCCGCCCTTTGCCTGACAATGGTTGTGGCATTTGGCTTTACGATCCCTGCTTTCGCACAGGGGTCAGAACAGGCACCGGCGGCACCGGCAGAGGATTCTACCAATGACAGCAATGTGATTGTGGAAGAAACAGAACCGGCACCGGCACTTACACCGGAGGGGAATGCGGCATTGGTGGATGATTTTGGAGGCAATAAGCAGCTTATTACTGTTACGACCAAAGCTGGAAATTACTTTTACATCCTGATTGATAGGGCGAATGAGGACAAGGAGACTGCTGTTCACTTTCTGAATCAGGTGGACGATGCAGACCTTGCGGCGCTGATGGAAGATGGAAAACCCAAAGAGGAGATGCCTGCGGTATGCAGCTGTTCAACAAAATGTGAAGCAGGGGCAGTCAATACGGCCTGCCCGGTCTGTGCAACTGATAAGAGTAAATGTACGGGCAAAGCACCGGAACCTCCGGCAGAAACATCGGAGCCGGAAAAGGAGAAGCCTGCCGGATTGAACCCGGCTGCGATAGTCCTTTTGCTGGCTCTGCTGGGAGGCGGTGGCGTATTTGCCTACTTGAAGCTCGTTAAGAATAAGCCTAAGACCAAGGGCAATGACAGTCTGGACGATTATGATTATGGCGAGGAAGATTCCGAGGAATGGGAAACCGAGGATGAGGAGTCGGACGAGCCGGATGCTGACGGGGGCAGCACAGAAGAAGATGACGAGGACAGCGTGAAATGACCCGATTCACAGACAGTCCCTATGAACGCATGATGACACGCAGGCCGGAGGGCGGGAAGGAAACTTCCCGTCCTCCTTCTTTACCCCACAGCCACCCCTGCTATGGTTGCGGGAATTATGGAAGACCCTGCGTAGGCATCTGCCATCGTGAGATGGAACGCTGGCTTAAAGAAAGGAAACGAAAAAAATGAGTGTTCTGATTACATTTATTAAACTGATTTCTGTTTTTGATTTACTGGTGATTGCCGTGTATTTTGGCGGCGATATTCTTTCTACCATGTTAAACAAACTTCGGAGAACGCCAAAGCAAGATGACCCCTTTGATTTCTCCTTAGATACCGTGACAGTTTCATTGTCCATAGATTCTATCCGTCAGCTTTATTCCGGTGACGCGGCAGATTTTGTGAAAGAAAAGATCCTGCCAAATGTGGAGAAAACAATGGCTGTTTTGACGGATCAGGAACAGGCAGCAGCCTGTCTGCTCTTATCTGCTCTGATCGGTTTTCTTGCAGCAGAGGCTCCTATGGATGAACAGAGCTTCCCTATGGTAATGGAACTTTTGAACTGTATGGAGGGGGAAAAAGAGGATGGTTGTCAGGATGCAGTAGATATTTTGTTTGAAGATACCGTCAGCAATACCCACCGTCATGAAGAATATTACAGCAATTATCAACGCTACCAGTTGATGCAGGTGGATAAAACCCGTGTCATTTTGGCTTGCCGCATCATCATCAATGACCTGCTGGGGAAACTGTACCGCTATGATTATCGGTTTGGCTATAAACTGCTTTTGGATGAGGAAAACAGCATTGAGAAAAAGCTGCACACGCCTGTGCGAGAAGAATGGGAGGATGAAGATTATGAAACTTGTAATTGCTGAAAAGCCATCAGTTGCCCAGAGTTTGGCGGCGGTGATCGGCGCAACCGTCCGTAAGGACGGGTATCTGGAGGGCAACGGCTGGCGTGTCAGCTGGTGTGTAGGTCATCTGGCCGGTCTTGCAGATGCAGACAGCTATGACCCCAAGTATGCCAAGTGGAGATATGATGACCTGCCTATCCTGCCGGAACATTGGCAGATGGTAGTGGGAAAGGATAAGAAAAAGCAGTTTGATATTCTGAAAAAGCTGATGAATGCCCCGGATGTGACGGAGGTGGTAAATGCCTGCGATGCCGGACGCGAGGGTGAGCTGATCTTCCGCAGCGTCTATGAGCTGGCAGACTGTCAAAAGCCTATGAAAAGGCTCTGGATTTCTTCGATGGAGGACTCTGCCATAAGGGAAGGCTTTGCAAACCTGCGCCCCGGTGCGGATTATGACGGACTTCGGGATGCTGCCCTCTGCCGTGCCAAGGCCGACTGGCTGGTGGGGATCAATGCGACAAGGCTTTTTTCCGTGCTGTATCACCGAACCCTCAACATCGGGCGCGTGATGTCCCCGACGCTGGCGCTTATTGTTCAGCGAGAAGCTGAGATCGACACCTTTCAGCCGATTCCCTTTTATACCGTGGCGCTGGAGCTGCCCGGTCTTACCGTATCCGGGGAGCGCATGGCGGATAAGGTTGCTGCTGAGCAGCTGAAAGAAGCCTGTCAGGGTGCAAATGTCACAATCAAAAAGGTGGAGTGCAAGGAAAAGTCCGAAAAGCCGCCTGCCCTCTATGACCTGACTACTCTGCAAAGAGATGCCAACCGCCTGCTTGGATTTACAGCCCAGCAGACCCTGGACTATCTGCAAAGCCTGTATGAAAAGAAGCTCTGCACCTATCCCCGTACTGACAGCCGCTATCTGACCGGTTATATGGCAGACAGCCTGCCGGTGCTGGTGAATCTGGTTGCCAATGCTATGCCGTTTCGCAAAGGGATCGCCATTACCTGTGATCCGCAGACGGTCATCAACGATAAGAAAGTAACCGACCACCACGCAGTAATCCCTACCAGAAATCTCAAGGATGCAGACCTTTCTGCCCTTCCTGCGGGAGAAAAAGCGGTGCTGGAGTTGGTGGCCCTGCGTCTGATGTGCGCCGTAGCCCAGCCCCATATCTATTCGGAAACTGTTGTGATTGCAGCGTGTGCCGGTGGGGAGTTTACCACAAAAGGAAAAACGGTGAAGCATCCCGGATGGAAAGCACTGGAGGACGCTTACCGTGCCAAAATGAAGGATGCAGAGCCGAAAAAAGAGGGCGCAGAGAAAGCTCTGCCGGATCTGACCGAAGGACAGACCCTTTCGGTTGCTGCGGCAATCGTCAAAGAAGGCAAAAGCAGTCCGCCTCAGCACTTTACGGAGGACACCCTATTGTCCGCAATGGAGACTGCCGGGAAAGATGATATGCCAGAGGATGCTGAGAGAAAAGGTCTGGGGACACCGGCCACCCGTGCCGGTATTTTGGAAAAGCTGGTATC
>OGOR01001950.1_pt1 | contig 10087 bp, 9 predicted proteins | sample 1552771 | NCBI WGS metagenome assembly OGOR01 (sample SAMEA2580124, study PRJEB22360) | human gut metagenome | biome: human gut; feature: human-associated habitat; material: faeces | place: Denmark | collected 2008/2010
AAAATCGTCCTTACTACGATAGGTTGTAGTAAGGACGATTTTTCTTTTAGAAACTTTGGGAACAGTTTCTTTTATATATCGTATCGTTTACTTAATTGCGTAGAATATCCGTAAGGCATACTGCATCACTGCATCAGGCAACCATTTTTTACTCTTCGCAAACAATACCTGTATCCAGGGACCTACTTTCGTCCGAAAAGGAGGATTGGTACGTTCCACTATCTTACAGATGGCAGCCCCCAACTTCCGCGGATGGCATCCATTACGTTCTTCTTTTTCTATAATCTCCAATGATTTCAGAAAACTCTCTCCGTAATCGGCATCCAGTCTTGTCTGTTCGGAGATATTCCGGTTATCAGTAAATCCGGTGTTGAAGTCTCCCGGTTCTACTACACAAACCTTTATATGGAACGGATGAACCTCTAAAGCCAATGCTTCGCTATATCCCTCGACTGCAAATTTCGAAGCAGAATAAAATCCCTGATAGGGGATTCCCATTACACCACCGATAGAACTGATATTGATAATCTTGCCCTTTCGCGCCTTTCGCATAGATGGCAAAACAGCTTTACACATATTCACTACGCCGAAGAAGTTTGTATTCATTTGTATATTCACTTCTTCTTCAGTGGCAAGTTCCAATGCGCCGCCAATACCTATTCCGGCATTATTAATCAATACGTCAATCCGTCCCTGCTCCGATAGAATCCGCTCTACGGCCTGACATACGGAAAGGGAATTGGTAACATCGACAACAAGCATTTTTACATGATTCATGTCTTCAGCAGGTTTCCGGCTTGTTCCATAAACGATGTGCCCTTGTTCCGATAACATTTGAGCGGTAATCTTGCCGAATCCGGAAGATGCTCCGGTGATAAGTATGACTTGTGGTTGCATATTTCTTATTTGCGGTATGATACTAACTGCTCAATTATCGTTTCTCCAAGATAGCAGTCATTTCTTCCCGCCAATCCGCACCATTCTTCGGTTGGAACGTTTCAAATCCAAGTTCCTTGCCTATATGGATATTCGAAGCACCGTCATCTACAAATAAAGTTTCGGAAGGGATGATATTACAATCATTCACCATAAATTCGAAAATTTCGGGTGCAGGTTTTGTATGACCGACCTGATAAGACAAATATAATTTGTCACAATAATCATTCAACGGCCTTTTCTTCGATGAGAAATCGGGGCTGCATGCCCACGACATAACAAAAGGATTGGTATTACTTAAAATATACACATGATATGACTTTCTCAATTCCAATATATAGTCGAGTTTATTTAGATTCACTTCGTTGAAAAAGCCCAGCCATGCCTGTTTGGTTTCCTCCATCGTCAATGGACGGCCACATAAATCCCCCAGTTGTTTCCGAAACTCATCCGCGCTTAGCTTTCCTTCTTCCAGTTCTTGAAAAATTCCAGTCTGGTGATATTTATCCAGCCGGGTATCAGCATCTGCCAGTCCCAGTTTGATAAATGCCTGAACCGCTTTGTCACGATCAATATCTACAATCACTCCTCCAAAATCAAATACAATGTTTTTAATCATGATATATAATTTTCTTGTTTGCTACAAAGATACGGCTTATCTTCTTAATTAATAGCCCGCAACGGCTTGATATTTGTCAAAAAAACATAGTGACGCTATCCTTGCCAAATAGTGTCACTATCACACCCGGATAGCGTAGCTATAAGGAGAGGATAGCGTCACTATACTTTTTGTATGACTTAGGGAAGGATAAATACCGATTATTTTTTATATTTGCAAATCCAATCAATCCTTTGTAAAGACAAAAATAGAGTTATGAATAACCTTCGAATTTTATTGTATATGATGCTCCTTTCATTGGCTGCATGTCATCCGGAAGGAACGAGTGTGAAGCAAGGGTTAGACAAAGCCGCACAACTCATGGCACAGGACCCGGATACGGCATCTATTATTCTTGAGACTATTCAGTCAAGCCAAATGAATGAGGCTCAACTGGCAGAGTATAATTTATTGTGTACCCAGCTCAACGAGGATAAAAACATTCCTCATTCCTCTGATAAGCAGATTAGGCAGGCGGCATCTTATTATGAGAAAAATGGCAATGAATATCAAAAATCCAAAGCATATTATTATCTTGCCTGTGTGGAAAGTGATCTGGAACAGAAAGAGGAGGCAGAAATCCACTTTAAGAAGGCAATCAAGCTTGCCAAGGAAACAGAGGAATACGACCATCTGGCAAAAATCTGCAAACGATGTAGTCTTTATTATCAGAAATACGGTAACTTTGATGAAGCACTGGAAATGGAAAGAAAGGCATACGCCAGTCAGTTGATATTAAATGATAACAAAAGTGATTCTTCGGTCATTCTGTCTTCTGCTTTAGGTATGTTTGGTGTGATGTCTTTGTTACTTGGGCTACTCTGGAAGAAAAACCGGCACGCACTTTCCCAACTGAATCTTTTCAAAGAGGAAATACTGAAGAAAGATGTCGAATCGGATAAGCTGATGTTGCGATGTAATCATCTCGAAGAGAAGTATCAGTCTCTTCAGTTACATATCTATGAAAGTTCTCCGGTTGTCTCAAAAGTACGGCAATTTAAGGAACGGAATGTTTTGTCTTCTAAAATCCCTTCTTTCTCCGAGAAAGACTGGACAGAGTTGCTGCGACTTCAAGAGAATGTCTATGGACTTGTTTCTAAATTGAAAGGGATAAGTCCAAAACTCACGGAAGAAGATTTAAGGGTATGTGCTTTTCTACGGGAAGGAGTTCAACCGGCTTATTTTGCTGATTTAATGAAACTGACTACAGAGACGCTGACCCGGAGAATCTCCAGAATAAAAACGGAGAAACTGATGTTGGCAAATTCTAAAGAGTCACTGGAAGATATTGTGAAATCATTGGGGGATCTTTCATTTTGTGCAAGAAATTAATTATTATCTGGTAATGATTCATTATCTCCTTACTACATTTAAGGCTTTTCGTTGCAGAGATTAATGTTTTTTGGTACAGAAATTAGTAATCTTTTATGCAGTCGGGTAGTTGTCCCGTTATAACGGGACGATGGGCATCCTATAGGGTGACAAATGTCACTTTATAAGGTGATATTTGTCATTCTGTAATATGATTATCTGTCTTTAGAAGAATGAAAGTCATTAAAGATACGAAATTAAATAGCAAAAAACAAGAGTGGCACTTGTTTTTCCTAATATCCCAATAGTTTTTTCATATTTGATACATTGTCATTTTTATGCCATTTACTTTACTATGCCATTATTAATTTGTACCTAATTTATCCTCTGTCTGTTTTTGTCTATCTCTTCACTTTTATTATTATTGATTATCAACATATTATCATTGACGACCGTCCGTATCCGTCCGGTAAAAAATGCCTGTTTTAGCAGTATGTCCTGTAACTTTGCAAATAAAAAAGTACAGAACAATGAGCAACTTATTATTTAAAAGATGGAATGATTTCGGTGGGTGGCTGGTCTTTCTGATAGCAGCATTTGTGTATGGGATGACCATCGAACCAACCGCAAGTTTCTGGGATTGTCCCGAATTTATTTCTTGTGCTGAAAAATTACAGGTAGGGCATCCGCCGGGAGCACCTTTCTATATGCTTGTCGGCAACCTGTTTACCCAGTTTGCTTCCGATGCTTCGCAAGTGTCGGGAATGGTCAACTTTTTAAATGCACTATTGAGTGCCGGTTGTATCTTGTTTCTTTTCTGGAGTATTACCCGATTAGTGAGAGCCTTGCTTGTGGGCGATGAACGGAAATTATCTGTTATGGATGTTATTATCATTCTGGGAGCAGGTTTTGTGGGAGCTTTAGCTTATACTTTCAGTGATACATTCTGGTTTAGTGCGGTAGAGGGGGAGGTATATGCCTTCTCTTCTTTCCTCACAGCCTTGGTATTTTGGATGATTCTTCGCTGGCAGGATGAAGCAGATTCTGTGTCCGGTGACCGCTGGATTATCCTGATAGCCTATATTATAGGGCTTTCAATCGGAGTGCATTTGCTTAATCTGCTTTGTATTCCTGCCATTGTATTAGTGTTCTATTACCAAAAATATCAGACTCTATCACTCAAGGGAGTTATCGGGGCCATTGCATTATCCGGTATTCTTATTGTATTGATTCTTTTTGTTTATATACCCGGAATGGCTGATGTAGGAGGATGGTTCGAATTATTCTTTGTCAATGTGATGGGATTACCCTTCCAGTCAGGATTGATCGTCTTTCTGGGTTTGGTCCTGTTTTTACTGATAGGAGCCATTTATCGGTTCAGAAAACGCATCGTGAATACCGGTTTGTGGTGTTTACTCATGCTCACCATAGGATATACCACCTATGCGGTCATACTCATTCGTGCCAATGCTAATACGCCGCTCAACGAGAATGCACCGGATACTATTTTCACACTCAAAAGCTACCTGAATCGCGAACAGTATGAAAGTGCTCCTTTACTTTATGGGAGAACCTATGCGTCCGAACCGGAGTATGTGCCCGAAGGAGACTATTACAAGGTAAAGACAGAAAAAGGTAGTGCCATCTATCGGCCGGATAAGAAAGAAGGCAAGTATAAAATTATTCGCTATAAGGAAGACGTGTGCTACACTCAAAATATGTTATTTCCGCGAATGTGGAATGATCGTTCGGCCGCTTCTTACAAAGGATGGTCCGGTGGAGGTGCGAATGAGGCTCCTACACAAAAAGAGAACCTGACTTATTTTATCACATACCAACTCAATTACATGTACTGGCGCTATTTCTTATGGAATTTTGTCGGACGACAGAATGATATTCAAGGAAGCGGTGAACCGGAACATGGTAACTGGATTACAGGAATTTCCTGGCTTGATAATCTGCGACTGGGGGATCAAAAACTTTTGCCGGAATCTTTGCGTGAGAACAAAGGTCACAATGTGTTCTATGGCTTACCATTATTATTAGGATTACTCGGTATCTATTGGCAATGGACACGTGGAAAAAAAGGCAAGCAGCAATTCAGTGTCTTATTTTTCCTTTTCTTTATGACGGGATTGGCTATTGTGCTCTATCTGAATCAGACTCCCGGACAACCCCGTGAACGGGATTATGCGTATGCAGGTTCGTTTTATGCGTTCGCTATCTGGATTGGAATGGGAGCCGCCGGATGCTGTGACATGCTTCGCAGGAAACAGGCAAAAATCCTCCCAGTCGGCTTACTTATGCTGCTTTGCCTGTTTGTCCCCATACAAATGGCAAGCCAGACTTGGGATGACCACGATCGAAGCAACCGGTATACCTGTCGTGACTTTGGTGCTAATTATCTGATGACACTTCCCGACAAAGGAAATCCGATCATATTCTGTGAGGGGGATAATGATACGTTCCCCTTGTGGTATAATCAGGATACGGAAGAAGTACGCAGAGATGTACGTATCTGCAATTTAAGTTATGCGCAGACCGACTGGTACATTTATCAGCAACAATGTCCTCTGTACGATGCTCCCGGACTGCCGATCAGTTGGGATCAAAATCAATACCAGGAAGGGAAGAACGAATATGTGGCTGTTCGTCCGGAATTGAAGAAACAGATAGAAGCATTGTATCAGAAACATCCCGAAGAAGCCCGTGATAGTTTTGGAAATGATCCGTATGAAATAAAGAATATCCTGAAATATTGGGTGTTCGCAGAGAAACAGGAATTCCATGTGATACCTACCGATACTATAAATATTTATATTGATAAGGATGCAGTACTCCGTTCTGGAATGATGTTGCCTGAAGCCATTCGTCATTTAAAAGGGGAAGAACTAAGAGATGCAATACCGGATAAACTGTCTATTTCTCTAAAAAATATACGTCTGTTGACTAAAGTGGACTTACTCATGCTCGAGATCCTGGCTAACTGTAACTGGGAACGTCCCCTGTACATGGCTATCTCGGTAGGCAACTCCAGTAAACTGAAATTTGATGACTACTTTGTTCAGGAAGGGTTAGCATTCCGGTTTACTCCTTTCAACTATAAAGAATGGGGAGACGTGGAAGAAGGCAATGGATATGCCATAGATACGGAGAAGCTCTACGAGAATGTGATGAACAGATATAAATACGGTGGATTGGATACTCCCGGACTTTATCTGGACGAAACAACCCTGCGCATCTGTTATTCTCATCGAAGGCTCTTTGCGCAACTGGCTAAAGAATTGGTGAAACAAGGAGACGACATCCGTGCCAGAAAAGTATTGGAATATGCTGGGCAAGCTATTCCGGCATATAATGTTCCTGAAGTATACGAGAGTGGTTCGTATGATATAGCCACCGCTTATGCTTCCATAGGAGAAACGCAGAAAGCGACCGATCTATTGAATCATCTGATAGCAGAATCGGAAAATTATATCGACTGGGCTTTCTCATTGGGAGATAACCGGATAGGGATGGTTCAACAGGATTGTTTGTATAGGTTCTGGCAATGGAATCAGTGTAATGAATTACTGAAGAGTATGGATAAAGAGAGATATGAACAGAGTAATCAGCAATTTGAAAAGAAATATATGCGCTTTACTCAACTAATGAATTATCACAACTAAACTCAAAGAATATGAAATCGAAAAGAATAAGAGAAGAAGAAATAAAAACAGTATTGGGCAAAAGAAATTACGTCATCTTAATTATCGGCTCTATATTGATTATCATAGGATATATATTAATGAGCGGCGAGGGGAGTACCCTTGCCGCCTATCATCCCGATATATTTAGCGAAACACGCATACGCATTGCACCTTTAGTCTGTTTGTTGGGGTATCTACTGAATGTATTCGGTATTCTTTACCGTCCTCGTCAAAGGGGATTTAATCTTTCAATAGAGGTAACTGATTGAGCATATTTCTAAGTTTGATTGCCACTCGTGGCATAGGTTCGGCAACTGTAAGTCCTACCAGATCATATTCGGAGGATATATCATTAATGATACGAACTACTTCTTCAATCTTCATGCCGTTAGGCTCAACGCCTACGGCAGCGATTATCTCTGCCGGGTCCAATACATCCATATCGAAATGTATAACCACCTTCGAAACCCCGGTACTTTTCAGCCATTCCATAATCTTTGTACGATCATTGGCAACTTCCTGTGGAGATAATCCTTTAATTCCCAGCTTTCTTTGTCGTTCCTGCATACCCTCATCCCATGAGCGGAGTCCGACAATCAGGGCTTTGGAAGCATCCGTTTTTCCCGGAAGTAATTCCATTATTTCTTCATCTCCCATTCCCAAACAAGCTGTTAGTGCCATTGCATGATAACCCTTATATTCATCATAAGGCAGATTGATGTCGGGATGTGCGTCTATCCAGACGATAGCTACATCATCCGGGTATCTATTGATTAAATAAGTAAACGGAACAACACTAACGGAACATTCTCCTCCTAAAGTGACAATCCGATCCGGATGATTCTCTTTAAGCAGATCAAGCGCAGCTTTAGTTTGTTTCAGTATGACACTGCGTGCACTGATACCTTTTTCCGTCGCTCTGTCATTTATATCCAGTGAAACCGGAACTTCGACCGTATTCTGACCGGTCTGTGGGGCTAAATAGTTCAATAACTGTGCTCCCAGATAGTAGCCTCTGGATGAATCTTCCGCCGGAATATCAGGCATCCAATGATCTACAATTCCTCCTTGCCATTGAGGATAGATAAAACGAAGAGTTGATTTTTTATTTTCCATATTTACATTGTTTGTTACTTTTTCTTGTGCATTCATTGAAACGACTCCAACGACTAATGCAAGTGATAATAAATACTTTCTCATCTTTTTGAAGCAAAAGTAGGGAATACCTGAAACATCGGCAAGTAGGGACGAATTATTCATATACTGATAAATTTAGCCCTATACTACATTTGGGGATTATTATTTTTGTTTTTGTAGTGATATCCTTATTTTTGCAGAAAAGCAGAAAACTATGTATAAGAAGAAAATTCCTTTTGATATTGATTGTGGGATAAAGATTACGATGGAAGTGATCGGGGGAAAATGGAAAAGTTGCATCATTCAGGAATTATGCACTGGTCCGAAACGTCCCAGCGAGCTGCATCGTTTATTTACCGAGGCAAGTCCCCGGGTCATCAATCAACAACTGAAAGAATTGGAGATGCACGGCATTATCAGCAAAAAGATATTCATGGAGCTTCCTCCCCATTCGGAATATGCTATCACCGAATTGGGAAAGACGCTGATTCCTCTGATTGAGCAACTGGAAATCTGGGGTGATAGCTTTCGTCCGGAGATGAAGAGAATCTTGAAAATAGAATAAATCTTTCTAATATCATTAATATTTCAAAAAAGACCATCTATCTAAAATAAATTATTGCTTCTTTTGTCCTAATGAAATGAAAATTGGGAGATAGTATGAATAACAACATTGATATAAAAACGCTGGAGGCCTTTCAGGATGGGAATCACAAGGCCTTTGAGACTATTTTTATAGCATACTACAACAAAACCAAAACATTCATTGACGGATATATAAAATCGGAACCCGATGCGGAAGAGCTGACAGAGGATTTATTTGTCAATCTTTGGATCAACCGTCATTCGATTGATACGTCCAGATCATTCAATTCTTATTTGCACACCATTGCAAGAAATGCAGCCATCAACTTCCTGAAACATAAATATGTGAGCGATGCCTATCTGAACAACCTGGATACAGAATATAGCTCTACTTCCGAAGAAGACCTTATTGCCAAGGAACTGGAAATGCTAATTGACAAACTTGTTGGGGGAATGCCCGAACAACGGAGAATGATTTATACATTGAGCCGTAACGAAGGATTATCCAATGCCGAGATTGCCGAACGCCTGAATACTACCAAAAGAAATGTTGAAAGCCAGTTAAGCCTTGCTTTGAAAGAAATACGGAAGGCTATTTCCTGTTTTTTGGTATCATTATTATAGGAGCATTTTTGTCTTTATCCTGCTTTTTTCAAAAAAAGATTCATTTTCTTATTGAGCTTTTTGCCACCAAACTGTATATATAGTAAAGTGCAGCAAAAATGAAGAAGAGTAATATCAGTAAAATCATCAAAATGTTCCTCTCCGCCCGCTTTCCGTCTGAAACGGAAGAGAAAGTGCAGAAATGGATCATCAAAGATAAAAATCAGCAGGCGAAAATTAAAGCTTCATTGGATTATTGGAATGAATTGGACGTAGAAGCCGATTCGAATACTTATGCTTCATTGGAACGGGTAAATTTAAGAACGGGATATAATAAGGAACATCTGACCAACATAGCTTCTTATCAGAAGTTCGCTCGTATTGCTGCTGTTATTGTTCCTTTGTTTTTATTTGCAGGAGGAATGTTCTACTATCTTTCTCTCCAAAACGAAATGATAGAAGTATCCGTTGCCTACGGAGAACAGAAACGCCTGATATTGCCGGACAGTTCGGAAGTATGGTTGAACGCGGGAAGTACCATTTTATACCCGGAAACTTTTGCCAAAGATAAACGCTTGGTCATGCTTGACGGTGAAGCTTATTTCTCTGTCAAAAAAGATACTGCATGTCCTTTTATAGTAGAAGCCTCCCAACTTTCGGTGAAAGTTCTTGGAACCAGATTCAACGTGAAAGCCTATCCTAATGATGAGAAAATAACAACTACCCTGACTAGCGGCAAGGTGGAAGTGAGTGTTCAAGCGCAACCTCCCCATATACTAAAGCCTAATGAACAACTTACATACGACAAAAAATCATCAGACATCCATATATCAGTGATAAATACGAATGATACCAACTGCTGGATGGTAGGGAAACTGGTCTTTACCAATGCCAGTGCCGGAGAAATATTCCGAACCCTGGAAAGGCACTATAACACCACGATTGATAATACAGCAAATATCCCTACATCGAAACGATATACAGTCAAGTTTCTGAAAGATGAAAGCCTGGATGAAATTCTGAATATATTGAAAGATATAATCGGATTTGATTATCAGCAGTATGAAAAGAAAATAGTAGTAACCCAACCATAAAAAGAAACAGCCTATGAATAAAAAGAACCGGGAAGCAGCTTGAGACCCTCTTCCCAGTTCTGAAATGTCTACCC
>OGOR01001953.1_pt1 | contig 10073 bp, 10 predicted proteins | sample 1552771 | NCBI WGS metagenome assembly OGOR01 (sample SAMEA2580124, study PRJEB22360) | human gut metagenome | biome: human gut; feature: human-associated habitat; material: faeces | place: Denmark | collected 2008/2010
CAGATTGAGGTTACATTCGATATTGATGCGAATGGTATCTTGAAAGTATCTGCTAAGGATAAGGCTACAGGTAAAGAACAGGCAATCCGTATCGAAGCTTCCAGCGGTTTGAGCAAGGAAGAAATCGAAAAGATGAAGGCTGAAGCTGAAGCTAATGCTGAAGCAGATAAGAAAGAACGTGAAAAGATCGACAAGCTGAACCAGGCTGACAGCGTAATCTTCTCTACTGAAAATCAGTTGAAAGAATTAGGTGATAAGTTGCCTGCTGATAAGAAAGCTCCGATTGAAGCTGCTTTGCAGAAATTGAAAGATGCTCACAAAGCACAGGATTTGGCGGCTATCGACACTGCTATGGCAGAAATCAATACTGCCTTCCAAGCTGCAAGTGCTGAAATGTATGCACAAAGCGGTGCACAAGGTGGAGCACAGGCTGGTCCTGATATGAATGGTGGTGCTGGGCAGCAAGATAACAGCAAGCACGGAGATAACGTTCAGGATGCTGACTTCGAGGAAGTGAAATAAGATCGCTGAAAAAGACGATTGAAATAAAATAATAGAAAAGAGCTGAAAGTTATAAACTTTCAGCTCTTTTTGTTTTTGAATAACCATTGTTTTATATCAGGTTGTTTGAAAAGATACCTATATGTCTTTTTTTTAGGGCGATTTGTCGAATAAATTTTCTGGTAATGAAAATGTAGCTTATCTTTGGTATAACAAAATAACATTTAACGGGTATGAGAACAATTTATCTTCTATTATTTCCCTTGTGTTTGTTTTTTATAGTATCCTGTGCTGAAGACGAAGTAGATCCTAACTTCTCGATAGAGAATGTCGGAGATGTCGTGATGGGTTCGGCTAAAGGTTCGCAGGTAACAATCAGTTTTACGAGTACCCGTGAATGGAAAGCGAGTACTGCTGCCGATTGGTTTACAATCGCTCCGGCTTCGGGGGAAGCGGGGACATGCGACATTGCACTTACAGCTACCAGTGAGAATGTAACAGGAAGTGTACGTACAGCGATGCTTACATTGACTTCCGGGATGTTGACGCAAGACATAACCATAGAGCAAGAGGTGGCAGAATTCGTCAATCTGGAGCAGAATACATATAATGTTCCTGCTGAAGGTGGAGAACTGGATATTAAATTTTCTACGAATATAGCTGAAGATGAATTATTGATTTATGGTTCTTTGGGTACTGGCACTTGGCTAACGCAGGAAGCAAAAACTCGTACATCATCTTCCTACATGCTTAACCTGACTGTACTGCCTAATACTGATGGCGTTTCACGTACCGCTTATATCTACTTTGTGAGAGTGACAGATATGGAATCTATGGTAGTGGAGATGGTTACTATTATACAAAGAGGTAATGTTACAAATGAATCTACTGATTATTCGTCAGATAAAAAAGTACGTATTCTGCAGACTGCAAAGCTGGGAAAAGGTCTTCCTATTGTGCTTATGGGCGATGGATTTATAGATACTGAAATTAACGATGGAACTTATGACGTCGTTATGGACAAAGCTTTTGAGAATCTCTTTACGGAAGAACCTATCAAGTCACTTCGAGATTATTTTAATGTATATGCAGTAACTGCGGTTTCGAAACACAATCTTTTTGGTATAGGATATGAAACAGCGCTTGGTTGTGAACTGGCGGGTGGAAACAGTACGGGGATTTCCGGTGAAGATAATGCTGTACAACGTTATGTACAATGCGTGGATAATATAGATATGAGTGAAACATTGGCTGTTGTAATTCTAAATTCTCCTGCGTATGCAGGAACTACTTATTTTGGTTATACTAATCAGACGAAAGTGGTTGAGTTTGCTATTGCTTATTGTCCGGTGATATATGATTTGCAAAGTGAAAGTTTCAGGCAGGTACTTGTACACGAGGCTGTTGGACATGGTTTTGCCAAATTGGAAGATGAGTATGCTTATCAGGAAAATGGGACTATTTCTTCTAAAGAAATAAAAAATGTACAGTATCTGCAGACATTAGGATGGGCGCAGAATGTTGATTTTACATCCGATCCATCTCAGGTGCTTTGGTCGGCTTTCTTGAGTGATAATCGGTATGCGTCAGAAAAACTGGGAGTATTTGAAGGTGCATGTACTTATATAAAAGGTGCGTATCGTCCTTCAGAAGAGAGTATGATGAATAGTAATACCGAGGGATTTAATGCTCCTTCCCGTAAAGCGATATATAATAAAATAATGGAAAGAAGTTTGGGGAAACAAATGGCTTATGAGGAGTTTGCCGCATTTGATTTGCAGAATAAATCACAAACGCGCAGTGCTAAATCAACTGTAAGACCAGGTAAGCCATTCACGCGTCCTCACTTTGTAAATAGAATGTTAGATAGGTAAAGCAGATATATTCCATTCTGGCTTAGATACAAATTACGTTAAGTAGAGTATTTTTCTAATCTTTTCCCGGTTGCCCACAATCCAAACGAGATCTCCTAATTGGAAAGTTGCGTCTTTATCCAGGGTAATCAGTTCGTCATTTCGTTCAATAGCTACAACAATACTGTCATGCTTTTCTCCCAAATGAGACTGAGCGATGGTTTGGTTTAAAAAGCGGAATTCTTCGTCTACCGTGAAAGAGTGGAGAGTTATCTTTTTATCCACTGCATCTGTATCTGATGTGCTTTTTACATCTTCTATTCTATTTCTGAATCCCTGCAATTGTGTATCTGTACCAACTACAGTCAATTTATCCTGTGGATAGATGTGTTCAGAGCTTTTGGGTATATATATGTTCAAATCACCACGTGTGATTGCGACCACATTCACTCCAAAGTTTTGCCTGAATGAAAGTTCTCCTAAAGACTTGCCGATGTAATCGGAATAGGGCGATACAACGACAGATGTCAAATCGAGGTCCTTGTCATTGAACTCGCTATTGAAACTTGTTTTTAGTGGGTGCCGTTTTTTAGCAACCTCTTCCCGTCGGTTGAGATTGGCCAGGAATCTCGTTTCCAACCGTGAATATTGTGTGAGGTCTTCCCTAAGAATAAGAATCAGTGCCACTACAGCTATGGCGATAATCACACTTATTCCCCAGTTCAGCTTGAAATAGCTGATAACTACGCTAGTGATAAAGAAAAGAGCAACAGATACCCGGCCTAAAACGAGAGAAACCAGTCGTCCGTGATTGTAATTCTCATCTCTCCATAGCTTCAGGAATAGTTCGGAAGAGTTGTATTTGTTGGAGATGAGTGCCCACAAAAAAGGAGTCATAAGCAAAAGAGTGCCCAGACACATCACCAGATTAATCCATATGGTAACAGGAGCAAACATTTCACTGATGGCAGGATAAATAATTTGTATAGACAGCAGCCAGATGGCAGTGAGCAGTACGCTATAAATAATAACCCTGCCAATCATGTTTTTTAGTAATTTCTTCCAGTCGCTATCGTGGTTCATGGTCTTCTTGCCGGAAGCATAACGATCTAACGTCTCCTGTACTTTAGTAGGCAATATTTTGTAAAGCCATTCGGCAAAAGGATTGGCCAAACGGATAAAATAAGGAGTCGTGAAAGTGGTGATAACAGACACAGCCACAATGATCGGTGAAATAAACGGATCGAGCACTTTGAGCGAAACACCCAGTCCGGCGATGATGAAAGCAAACTCTCCGATTTGTGCCAGACTGAATCCGGATTTGATAGAAGTGTTCAGTGGTTCTCCGGATAAGAGTACGCCAAATGAAGAGAAAATGGCTTTGCCGATAATGGTAACCAAAGTAATGATGATAACAGGCCAGGCATATTCTACCAATACGGCCGGATTCACCAGCATACCGACCGATACGAAAAAAATAGCTCCGAAGAGGTCTTTTACCGGTTGTATGATATGTTCGATGTGCTCGGCTTCGATGGTTTCGGCAAGGATAGATCCCATGATAAATGCACCTAACGCTGTTGAAAAGCCTGTATAGGTGGCCAATACCACCATTCCCAGACAAAGACCAATCGAAACAATCAAAAGAGTCTCATTATTCATCAGCTTCTTTGCTTTTTTAAGAAAAGCCGGAATAACAAAGATACCGATGAGAAACCACAGGATTAAAAAGAAAACGACTTTGAGAACACTAATCAATAAATCTTCACCCACAAAGTCCTGACTTACCGCCATTGTAGAAAGAAGCACCATCATTAAAATGGCAATCAGGTCTTCTACTACCAGAGTACCGAATACGATGCCCGTAAAACGTTGGTTGCGTAATCCCAAATCATCAAAGGCCTTGATGATAATTGTGGTAGACGACATAGACAACATTCCTCCAAGAAAGATGGAATTCATCGTACCCCATCCTAATAATTGTCCTACCAGAAAACCTATGAGCAACATACTGACGACTTCGGTGGTGGCCGTAATAAAAGCTGTGGAACCTACATTCATGAGCTTTTTAAAACTAAACTCCAGTCCAAGTGCGAAGAGCAGGAATATAACACCTATTTCCGCCCATATATTGATGTTTTCGATATCTCCTACTGTGGGGAAAATATTTATATAAGGCCCTGCTAGTAATCCGGCAATGATGTAACCTAAGACTAAAGGTTGTTTCATCCATTTGAACAGCAAGGTTATTACACTGGCCGATATTAATATTAGCGCAAGGTCGGCAATCAAAGTTGGCAAATGTGACATTTAGTGATGGATTTATTCATTTTTATATTCCTGATAGTTAGACAGAAAAGAACCAAGGGACATGGATGTTCAGCTCTTTTCTTTTGCGAGAGTGTCGGCTGTCAATTATTCATTATATTGTTTTCCTCTACAAAAAGAGGGAAACAATATAATAGATAGCTGCTGCCAAGAGTCCACTGACCGGAATTGTAAGAATCCAGGCAGTCATGAGGCTTTTTGTTATTCCCCAGCGAACGGCAGAGAGGCGTTTGGTTGCACCTACTCCGATGATTGCACCTGTGATAGTATGTGTTGTACTAACGGGGATTTTCAGCATTTCCGTGATATAGAGAGTGAAAGCACCGGCTGTTTCGGCAATCACTCCTTCCAATGGAGTTACTTTGGTGATTTTGGTTCCCATTGTCTTTACTATTTTCCAACCTCCGGACATGGTGCCGAGTGAGATGGCGGTGAAACACGAAAAAGCAACCCAGTCGGGAAGGTCATTGATGCTGTTGATACCCATACCCAATCCCATAGAATGGGCGGCTATCATGGCAGCGGCAATGATACCCATTACTTTTTGTGAGTCATTCAAACCATGTCCGACGCTGAAGAGAGCGGAAGAAACGAGCTGTAACCTTTTAAACCAGACTTCAGCTGTATGAGGATGTGCACGCCGGCAGATGTAAAGAACAAACAGAGTGAAACCGAAAGCAATCACCATTCCGATAAAAGGAGCCAGAAAAATGAAAGCTGCAATTTTAAGAATGATATTAAGTTGAATTGCTTCAAATCCGTTTGCCATAATGGCAGCTCCTGCAAATCCTCCGATAAGCGTATGTGAGGATGAAGACGGGATACCTTTCCACCATGTTACCAGGTTCCAGGTGATGGCTGCTATGACTCCTGCCAATATAATAGGTAAAGTGATGTATTGTTCTACCACCGTCTTGGATACTGTATTGGCAATACCGAATCCGCCTATGATATATTTGGCAATGAAAAAAGCAACGAAATTGAAGAAAGCAGCCCATAATACGGCTTGAAAGGGAGTAAGCACCCTGGTAGATACGATTGTAGCTATTGAGTTTGCTGCATCGTGAAAGCCGTTGATATAATCGAATATCAGAGCCAGAATAATGATAGTCACTAATAATTCCATGTGTTCCGGCTTGCTTTATGCGTACTTTACAATCAGGTTTTTCAGAATCTTGCCTACGTGCTCTGCGGCATCGGTCGTTTTCTCCAGTTCATGCATGATTTCTTTAATTTTGATAAGTTCAATGCAATCCTTTTCTTCTTCAAATAGCTTGGTGATAAAGAATTCATATACGTCATCTGCCTGATTTTCGATTTCATGTAATCTTGAGCAATATTCCCGGAGAAGAATCGGTTTCTTACGGAATGTTTCAAGTTCGTCCATGGCTTTACAGATGTAGGTCGCTTCTTCCTGAATCAAACGGCTCAATTCTTTGCCATTTTCCGAGATAGGATGGGGATTGTAAATAGAGATCCGTTTGGCACAACTATTTATTCCGTCGATGACATCATCCATGCAGGAAGCTAAGTCATGAATATCTTCACGGTCGAAAGGAGTGATGAATGTAGTGCCCAATTCATCAAAAATCCGATGCGTCAGTTTGTCCCCTTCACGTTCCAGCTCTTTGATTTTCTTGTAGTAGTCTGCACGTTCTGTTGGTGAGTCATGTTGCAAGCTTTCTGTTAAAACAACGGATGCTTCACAAAGCACTTCTGAAAGTTGTTTCAGCAATGGGAAAAATTTGGGCTCCTTTGGAGTAAACCGGCTAAAAAAAGAATTTTTCATAAGTGTAAAAACTTTAAATTGTTTTTTCTTCTCTATTTATATTAGTAACAAATGAATACAGATTATAGTTTGGTGTTTTAAGATTTTAGTTTGGCTCGTACTACCTCTATGATTGCAGGCAATATAGAGATGAATATGATGGCAACAATCAGCAGTTTCAAGTTCTCCTGTACAAACGGAAGGTCTCCGAAGAAATAACCGGTGTAGCAGAAGATGCCAACCCAAGCCGCACCGCCCGCTAAATTATACATCATAAAATAGTAATAATTCATCTTTCCCATTCCTGCCACGAAGGGAGCAAACGTGCGAACTATCGGGACGAATCTGGCCAGAATAATTGTTTTCCCACCATATTTCTTATAAAACTCGTGTGTCCTCTCCAGATGGCTTTGTTTGAATATTCTGGAATTGGGATTATTGGAAAGCTTTCGACCGAAGAAATGTCCGATCATGTAATTGCAGGAATCGCCTAATACGGCAGCGGCAAATAAAATGATAACGAGTATATGTACACTGATAGGCATGTCAGGTAAGGCAGAAATGGCTCCGGCTACGAAGAGCAGAGAATCACCGGGAAGAAAAGGAGTGACCACTAATCCGGTTTCACAGAAGATTATAAAAAACAAAATGGCATATGTCCAGGCATGATAATCACGCACAATCATAACCATATATTGATCGATATGAAGGATAAAATCCAATAAAAAGTCCATTTTATATACTTTGGTTGTTATGGTAAAAAAAGAATGTTATTGGCTTCCAGACCATAGTGAATACTCTTTTCACTTTAAATGGCGGAAGCAAACAGAAAGTGTGGCATAAAAGACTGGAATAATCTTATGCCGGAAAAAATATAAAATAGCTAAATGAGTATGTGACCTAATGAATAGATATGATATCTATCAGAATATTTAAAAAGATTGGTATAATATGAAAAACCTGTCCATTGGTTTTGAGGAAGCTGAATCTTCAGAGAGCTTAGTATACGGATAGTGACAGAAGGAATATTGAATCGTAGTATCTTTAAAGGAGAGAGGTGGCGGAAGGAGAATGGATTTAAAACGCCATTATCGTTATTGTAATCTTGTTTTCCAGCGTATTCTTTTGTTTTGACTAGTTTCTGTTCTTTATCCAGCTGTATGATGCTGGTTTTGGAGGTGTATGAATTGGTATAGGTTTGTGTACTGGTACTACCGGCTTCTAACCGGTATGCCTCCTGTACTTCATCGGAAATCAGATGGAATCCCCAACTCAGAAATACGCCTAATAGTATACAGAATATGTACTTCATCATAACGGCCGTAAAGGTAGAAACTATTTTTATATGAAATACATATTCACAAGCATAATTAACAATTATAATTGTAGCTCTATCGGGAGGGATTCATTATAGTTATGTTAACTTCTGTTGTTTACAGTGAATACAGTAGTCGTAATGCGCAGTTCGCAGTTTTCCGCACTTGGGGCAGGTGTATTTATGATTTTGCCATATTAAGAAGTTTTCTTCTCCCTGTTCTTTTATGAATGTAAGATTCATAATCATACTCATTTTGTATTTGTTTTGGTATCTTGCATCTAGTGCTTTTAATCGTTTACAAGGGAAATTTGTGCATTCAAAACAATAATACTTTTTCTTATCACATGAGAAAATGATACAGTTTTGGCAACTTTCCCGAATTTTTCCTGTTTGGGTTCTACAACCGGGGCAAGGCTTTTTTACATCTTGAAAAGCATAACATAATGCGCAGTCCATTCCACAAGGTGCGATGGAACTGATTCTGACTGTCCTCTTGAATATCATTGGCGTATAAGTTATCCCGTTAGTACATAGCTTCTCTTTAGTCTTTTCAAATCCTAAACTTTGATAAAAACGGATAGCGTACGTGGATGAATTAACAGTCATTTCATCTACCGGACAATCATTGATAGCGAAACAGAATAACTGTTTGCCGATACCTTTGCATTGGTACTTTTTTCGGATAAAGAATAAAGAAAGATGTTTCCCTTCATGCTTTGTCCCCATGATGCCAACCAGATTCTTATCCTCAAAAGCACCGTAAATCACTAATTCATTCATCAGTTGCTCGCTGGAGATAAAGCTTTTGAATGAATTCAAACCTTCTTCATCGAAGTCTTCCGCTCCGCATTGTATATATACCTCCAATGCTAACGATGCAGCCAGGGCGTATTCGGTCTTGTCTAATTTGCGTATCATAGTGATTGCTTTTATCATTAATTTGCCGGGAAAATTACTATTAATTTCCGGATATAATATTGGAATCTGATTTCTTTTCCTTTTTTTGTAAAAGCTGTAGGGTATTTCCGGTTTGAACGCTCTTATAAATAGAAACGCAATTTATTTACCTATAAAAAGCATCAGTATGAAGAATGTAGAAAAACACTTGGTTGGATGGCTATCAGTTTGTTTGCTGCTTTGTAGCTATCTTGTGTGGGCGCAAGGAGATGCCGGAGATTATCTTACGATCGTTGGTCTGGTGAAAGACAAGTAAAATAAAAAAGCTCTTTCGAACCTAAAGTTGTTCCTTTGCAGGAAGTAGTGATTCGTCGAAGTGAACCAAAGAAACTTTTGTAGGAGATGATTGAACGACGGGAACAGAACTATTCGCATGCTCCCGTGTATCTGACTACCTTTTATCGTGAAGGAGTTCAGTTGAAAAACAAATTTCAAAACTTGTCAGAAGCAGTGTTTAAGGTTTATAAGACATCCTCACATTCAGTTGTGCCGGATCAAGTGAAGCTATTGAAAATGAGCCGGCTAAGTAATGTGGAAGCGAAAGATAGCTTGCTTGTAAAAGTAAAGTCGGGTATTCAGGTCTGTATCCAGATGGATATTATAAAAGATTTCAAAGTGAAACGGGCCAAAATGCTGTTTGGCAGTCGTGATCTTCATATCTGGTTTGAGATGATTACTTGCAAAGTGGAAACCGGACAGGTAGTCGCGTTTCCCCGTACGGAAAGATTGCCTACCCGTACAATCTTCTCCGATACATCTTTCAAATATGATGAGAACTTTTGGAAAGACTTTAATGTGATCCCATTGGAAGAAGAAATCAGCAAACTAATAGAAAAAATCTCTTTGAAGATAGAAGAAATAGGAGATTGATTTGTTTTGCCATTCAACGGGATTGCTGTACCTTTGCCCCCGGTTTAAAAGATTGTATGTTATGGAATTACCAAAAGATCCGATGATGTTGTTCAGCGTCATCAATATGAAGTTACGTGATTGTTATTCTTCACTTGACGAACTTTGTGAAGATATGAATGTGAACAAGGATGAATTAGTGAATCAGTTGAAAGCCGCAGGTTTTGAATATAGTGCGGAACACAATAAGTTCTGGTAATCATTTTCTTGTTTACAACTTATAGATAAACTACTAAAAGTGCCTTCATCGCCTTTACAAAGGATATGGAGGCACTTTTTATATCTTATGCGCACTTCTCTCTTACTCTTTCTTGTTAATAAAAGCAAAATGCGGATTCCCGTATTTAACTTCCCCGCTCTTCTTCGTTCTAACTAATAAAGCTCAGAAAAAGAATTGATGATAAACGAGAATAAAATTCGTGAAGCTTGTGCCTCGAAT